>Ga0214921_10009799_pt1 | contig 12013 bp, 7 predicted proteins | sample LL1505_MetaG_FD_177992 | JGI IMG/M metagenome (GOLD analysis project Ga0214921, IMG submission 177992) | Freshwater microbial communities from Lake Lanier, Atlanta, Georgia, United States - LL-1505 | ecosystem: Environmental > Aquatic > Freshwater > Lake | place: USA: Georgia | collected 2015-05-28 | reverse complement strand
TATTGGCTGGTGGATATCCTAAGGATATAAAATATCTTGATAACAAGGCAGATAAGGCTAATTTAAAAGTCTTAGGTGTTAAATACCAATTTACATATCCTGGAAACAACGAAGTAACAATTCGTCCACCAAGAGAAGATAAATATAAAATCACAAGAAGAAGAGATTATATTTCTGACAACGCGCTCACAAGAGACGAATCTAAGAAAACTCCAGAGAAAAGAGATCCAAAAGCTACTCCAAATACCTACGACATTTACGGAATTGAATTTCCTGGTCACGTAAGACATATCTCTGTATGGGTATGTTCAAGGGGACAAGATTACGATTTAGAAGGTTGGGTAGAAGATTATATGGGGAATACTCACATAATTAAATTTGGTCATACTGATTTTGTGGGCTGGAGACCAATGTCTTCACAACTCAAAAGTGTACCACAATCTGTAAATGCTTATCCTTCAACAAGAACTGCTGTATTTAAACAATTCAAACTTAGATCTAACCCTAGATCGGGTGGAGACGCAGTTGTTCTTTTCTTTGATGAATTAAGAGTATTGACCGATACATTTGAAAATCACTTTGATGGTGCAGATTTAGACTTTGACAAGGAAGATTGTGAAAACAAAAACCGAATTGAAAAAGCTCTTAAAGATCCATTTAGACCTTCAAAAGATTGTAAATAAGAATCCTCTTTCACAAGATGTTATTTAATCAAATTAAACCCCAGAATTTCTGGGGTTTTTTTGTTTATATATCTATTATGACTTTTTGTAGTTACGATGGAAAAGAATCTTTTCTACTTTACTAAATATTCTCACAGAAAACGATTGTATATGTGGGTGTAAACGCCCTCATTCCTTATAGAATAAATCCCTCTCAATAAAAAAATGGAGTTCTTCAAATGACTCAAGAGTCTGTACTAGCAAACGATAAAGAAATTCAGAATGAATTTCAAAAGCTTACAACACTATTTAACGAAGAAATATATACTAGAATTACAATAGATAATATCCCTGTTGCTAAATTGAAAATTTATGATGAAATAGTTCAACACTATACTTCTATCAACAAGTTAGACGAAGCAAACCAAATAGTTAGAGAGCATTTAGAAGTGCATCCTGAAAGTGTTTCTGCTAGATATATCACAGGCACAATTTCATTAATTCAGGAAAAAATTGAAGACTTCTCTTTTTTAAAATCCTTATTAGAACAGTTAAAAAATAATAATAAATGGGCTATCGTAGAATATATTTCTGATCATATACTGCAGTACGGTGAGCAAAGAATAGCTTTAAAATCCAAGGCTGAAGCTTTAGAGAAATTGCATAAAAATAAAGAACTTAAACCTGTTCTAGAAAAGCTTGCAAAAAATGATCGAAAAAATCCTGAAATTGCTAAAAAGTATGGTCTAATAATTCTAGAAGAGGATAAACCTAAAGCTGTATCTTATCTTAAACAGGCAGCAGAATCTTTTGCAAGAGCTAAGGATTATCTACAACTAGAAGAAATTTGGGAACCAATTGTTGTAAATAATTTTGAAGATTTGCCTTTCTTTGAAAGAATTGAGAGAATTCTTTTAGCAAATAAAGAAAGAGCTAGGGTTGGGTATCTACTTCCCAAGCTAATGGAAACATATAAGCAATTAGAAGATTATGACAAAACGATTTTCTTTTTAAAAAAGATTTTAGACAATGATCCTTTTGCAACTAAGTATAGATCAGAATTAATTAAATGCTATAAAATAAAATACTCAGGACATTCTCTATTAGATGAGTTTTTAAAAATGTCTGAAATTGGTAATACAAAGAAACCAATAAAAGCATGTATATTAAATTTTGAACGTAATATTGTTTTTGATACCAATAATTATGTAATGCATAGGACTTGGGGTGTAGGAAAAATAAAATCTATTAGTAGTACAAGTGACTCAATTATAGTAGATTTTATGAATAAAAAAGATCATAAATTATCTATTCAAATGGCTATTACTAGCTTAAAGCCTCTTCAAAAAGAGCATTTATGGGTTAAGGTATATGAAAACCCAGATGAAATTCATAGACTATTCAATGAGGATGTTCCTAGTTTCATAGTAGAACTTCTCACATCAAATGAGAATATTATGACTTTGAATGATATCAAAGCAGAAATAGTAGGTAAGTTTATTAAAAAACCTGAAGATTGGTCGAAGTGGTGGAATAAAGCAAAGCAATCCTTAAAAAAGGATCCAAGAATTGGATTTAATCCCAAAAAAAAGGATGAAGTGCATTACCGTCAAAAACCAATCTCACGCACTGAAGTCCTAACCGAAAAATTCAATGCACACACTGATATTAATAAGAAACTAGATGTTGCTTTAGAGACATTAGAACCTACTGTAATACAAGATGCATATGGTTCAGTAGAAACATGTCTTCATTATTATTATGAAGAGGAAGAAGCAAAAGATGTCATACGAAAAATAGTAGCATTTATTTTCTTAGATATGGCTCGATCAAAAATTGATAAAGAGGAAGAGTTTCCAAGACATTTAAAACAAGATGACATCAGTGCTATAATTAGAGTTTTAAAGAAAGAGGAAATTGCTCAAATTTCTAAGCAATTAACTAATATTGAAGTAAAAAAATATTTTGTTAATTTAATTAAAAAAGCTCATAAAGATTACACAGATATTTTTATAGGAATGTTGTTTGAAGTTCCTGTAAAAGTTAATAAATACGTTTTTACAGTTCTAGTGAATGAAGAAAAGTATTCTGAGTTAAATTTATTTATTGAAACAGCAATGAATAAGTCAAAAGATAATCCTGAAATTTTTCTGTGGGTTGCTAAGTCTATATTATCAGGTACATGGAGCTATTCTTGGATGAATGTCTCTGAAAAAGACTTGGTACTACGAGTATTTAGGATCCTCAAGCCACTAGGAAAAATAGAAGAAAAAGGTACAAAATTAAAAAACTTAGCCTCAGATCTTCTTTTTAGCAATGAAGCAAGTATCTTACTAAAAATACTTAATGAAACTGATGAGGATTTTATTCGAAAAGTATATGCACTCTATAAAGAAGTTCCTTATATAAGTGATTTAGAAAAAGAAAAGTTTCTTAAATTAATCAATAAATTAAAACCTGATTTTACTTGGAGCCAAGTGCTTTCTGGAAATGAAGAAATTCTAGAAGACCAACTAATTTCTTTACCTGCAAATGTTATTTTAGTAACTCAAAATGGTTTTAATCGAAAAAAAGAGGTTTTTGATCACATTGTAAATGTTGAAATGATTGAAAATTCTAAGGATATCGGAGAAGCACAAGAGAAAGGGGATCTTAGGGAAAATGCAGAATACAAAGCTGCAATGGAACGACAAACACAACTCCAAGCAGAAGTAACCAAGATGGATTTGGAATTGCGAAATGCTAAGATAATTGATCTCTCTAAGGTATCTATCGAAAAAACTACAATTGGATGCAGGGTGAAAGTTAGGAATTTAGACTCAGAGGAGACTACTGAATTTACTATCCTCGGACCTTGGGATGCAGATACAGAAAAGAAAATTATTAGTTACCAATCTCCAATGGGCAAAGCTTTAATAAATAAAAAAGTGGGAGAAAAAGCCAGTATGGACTTTGATAATAGCCATGTGAACTTTGAAATTCTCTCAATTGGTAAGTATATTTCTGAAAGTTAGTATAGTAAATTAATTTAGAAAATAGAAAAACTCTAGAATTTTAGTATCTAAGCTAAGATTCTAGTTTTGAATTGATTCATCTAATATTTTAAATGGATGCATGAAAAGATGAATCTATTCTTAATATCTAAAATTTAATTTATCTTTTGTTTAAAGTAACAATAATTATGTCTTTTCTTATAATATGCCGATTCTATAGTTTGAAACTATATGCTATCATTAAGTTTAATTAAAATCTCATTTAAATTAAGAAGGCTAATTCTATCGTTTGGGATTTTATTTTTTAGCTGTGTAGTATCTTCAAATGGAGTAAAGGAAGACTTTAAGAAACCTTTAGAACCAAATCACAATCCTGATGAAATTTGGAAGGAAATAGAACCAAATGAGAAAAAGGGGATGGAATCTGAATTTCTTTTTAAGCAGCTCTCATATGAGTCTAGAAAGTCACAAAGAAGAGTTTATCAATTGGTCTTTCCGAAAGATGATACTGCGTTAGTTGCAATCACATCCTTTCGAATTTCTCACTATAGTTTACCAGATCTAATGGAAACTGAATTTTTAGAACCGAGAAATATAATACCCGGGGGCTTCACTGGGATTTCAATCTCTAATGATGGACGAGAAATCTTAGTAGGGGCTTCATGGGAAAACTCTGCATATCTTCTGGATTGGTCTGGAAATAAAATTCGTAAATTCTCTTGCAAAGAACCTTTTGCTTATCCAGAGGATGTTAAATTTTCTTCAGATAATAAATCTGTTTATATTTCATGTTTCCAATTTGTGAAAGATAAGAAATATTTAGCAAATTATAGGTTGACAGGAGAGGAAATTTCCTTTTCAGAAATGAAGTACACTCATTTAGAAATATTAAAGGATTACCTTTTTTATTTTTCTCCAAAGGAAATGCTCATGAAAGATTTTATATCAGGTAAAAATTTTATTTTAAAATTTCCATACCTTGTTCAGTCTTACACTTTTTTTGATGAGAAAGAATGGGTTACAGGGTCAGATGGACAATGGACTTTCTGGAGTATGGCAGGGACTAAAGTAATCAAAAAATCATCATTCATAGCGAAAGAGACAGGATTTAATGGGGAAGACTATAAATTAGACAATGATTATCGAAACTATGCAACCTTGAGTCCATCAGGAAAATATTTATTGACTGGTGGACTTAAGGGAGCATATATCTGGAATAGAAGTGGGGAGTTGCAAAAAAAATTAACAGGACATTCTAGAAATGTAAGTGCTGTAGCATTTTCTCAAGATGGAAATTATATAGTTACAGCAAGTCCCGATAAATTAATATTATGGGGAAAAGAATCATTTGAACCTAACCTTGAATAACTTTAAATTTATTACTAAGTAAGAAAAGATTTATTTAAGGAAATTAAAAGTTCCTTAGGTTTCAATTCAAAATCAACTATTCCAAAAGATGTTTCAGGATTGAGTTTTGAATATTCTGGATCATCAAAATCAGTAAGTGTCCATATAAAAAATGGAATCTCACGCTGTCTTGAAAATTCATAAAAGCTTCTGTACAATCGACCAATTTCTGACTGGTTTATTTTAACCCACATAGGGCAAATGCCAAATTCAGTTATCCAGTGTGGCTTAGAGATATCAGAATAAAAATTTAGATATCCATCAATTGCTTTTTTGATTTCAGATTCATAATGATTTACTTTATTGAGTGAAAAATAGCATGCAGGGATATAAGGATGAAAATTATAAATATCTATATAATCATCTATTCCTAAATCTAAGCAGTTTCGTAAAAATTTTATTTTTTGAAATGGTGCATAGGAGTGTAAATCATCACTCATTATACCACCTAATAAAATAATTGAGTTTGGAGATATTTTTTTGATAAGAGGGGAAGTTTCTTTAACCAATTTGAAGTAATCATTTGGATTTGGTTTTTTTATCCAAAATCGTAATGTATTCGCTTCATTCCAAATTTCCCAATATTGAATATAATTCTTGAACTGTATAACATTTTTTTCTACATATAATAAGTAATTTTCTATATCATCTAATGGATTTTTATATTTTAAACTTGGATAAACAGAGTTTATCATAGTTCCTGGAACCAAGCCAGTTAGGAGTCCTAAAATTTTAATTCCTACTTTATGAACTTCAGTTATAAAAAATGATAAAATGTCATCAGAAATTGGTTTAAAAAAGTTTAATTCAAGCCTGATCCATTCTACTTGAATTGATTGGAGTACTTCAATATATTTTTTTAATGAATCCTTATTTTCATGTTTAATAACTACATTTATACCAAATCCGGGATGCACATTGCTCATTTAATTTCTCTATCTATAATTATTTGAATTATGTCAAAGACTTCTTTTTCATCCCATGGTTTCTTAATATAGTTAATGATATTTGCTTTAATAACTAAATTTTCTATATTATCATGAGATGATAATATAATTTTATATACATTAGGATATAAATTATTAATATTAAGTAAAAAAATTTCTGCAGTCTCTTTTCCTAGGTTATAATCACTAAATAAAATAATCTTATTAAATTTATGATAGTTTTCATGTATTAATTTTTCTGCATCTATAAAATTTTTACAAACAGAATACGAGATAGAGTCTCCAAATTTTTTTTGAATTTGTGCTCGCAATGCTAAAGATATAAGAACTTCATCTTCTACAAATAGAATATTTATAGTATTTGATTTCATAAGATTATATTAATTATAATTCTCCGAATGCCCTTACGTTAATAATATGAAGGACTATTCAAAACTGTCTATTTGATTTTCCTTTCTTTTGAGTTATAATTATAATTTACCTTCATTAAAGAGCAAAAATCCTCATCTCCTAAGGATAATGACAATCCTGAATTGTAGACACTCTTTAAGGTAAAGGCTAATGGAAGGGTAGTGTTAGTATCATTTGCTAATGAAAGAGCATGGTTTAAATCTTTATTCATATTTTTGAGTGAGAAATGAGTAGAGTAATCATTTTCTAGAATATATTTAAGTTTAAAATCTGAAATACCCGATTTAGCGGCTGAATTTGATATTACTTCACTTAAAATATCCTTATCAACACCTATATTTTCAGCAAGAATAAGTCCTTCCATATAAGATTGGAGTATTATAGCTTGCATCATATTCAGAGCAATTTTAGTTTTTTGACCCATTCCAACTTTTCCGCAATGTATGATTTTTCTACCTGTAGATTTCCAAATAAAATTACATGCTTCAATTTCAGTATTAGAATCGGATCCCACCATGAATACAATCTGTCCTGTTTCGCTAGCTATTTTGGAGCCTGTCATTGGAGAGTCTAAAAAGATATTTCCTTTTTTTCTATAATCACTATTTATTAATTCTGTTAATTCTGGTGATGTAGTTCCAAAATCTAAAAGATACCTATTTGAAATACTTGAAATTTTTTCATAAATATCTGATACAACTTTATCTTCTGTCAGACATAGAATGGTATGAGAACAATTCTCAGTAACATTAAGTAGAGAATCTGTTATTTTTGTATTTATATTTTGAAGATTTTTAATTTTACTTAAATCTCTTGAAAAAATTGATAAAGGAATATTATTTTTCTGTAAATTAGATATTATGCCTTTACCCATGATCCCAGCACCAATAATAGCAACTCTAGAGTGACTCATTTTTATTTTCCTTATTTTTTAGAATGTGATAATTTCTTTTTTGAAATTATGTCTTGAGATTCTTTTTCTAATTTAGACGTAGCTTCTGAATTAGGATATTTTGGTCTTTGGTGTAGACTGGAGATTAAGATTTCAATAAAAGCATCTTTAATAATTTTTAAATCTCCTAATGTAATACCAGATTCATCTAATTGATTCTCATTTAATTTAATATTAATAATTTTTTGTATTAATTCATTTAAGGCTTCTACTGTTATTTGATCTAGCGATCTACTTGCAGCTTCAACACTATCGGCAATCATCACTATAGCTGTTTCTTTGCTTTGGGGTTTGGGTCCCGGGTATTGAAAATCTTTTTTATTGATTTTAGACCTTTGTTTGGGGGAGAGATTTGACAAGGCTTTGTGATAAAAAAATGCCATTGTACTTGTGCCATGATGTTCTGGTATAAAATTAATTACTTCTCTAGGTAGCCTTGCTTTTTTAGCCATTTCTATTCCATCTATTACATGATCTATAACTATCTTAGCTGCTTTTCCTGGATTATTTTTATCGATATTCTCTGCCTTCGGAATTAAATGTTGATTTTCTACAAAAAAACCTGCATTTGGAATTTTTCCTATGTCATGGAAATACACTCCTGCTCTAATTAATATCCAGTTCAAATTTAACTTCTGGGCTGCTCGTTCTGACATCGCTGCAACCATAAAAGTATGAGTATATGTAGAAGGTGCAAGAGTTAAAAGTGCCTGTAAGAGGGGATGACCTGTATCGGCTAGTTCTTGTAACTTAAATCTAGTTGGGATATTAAATAAATACTCATAGATTGGAAGTAGAAATTGAGCAATTGTAACACAAGCAAAACCATTTATTATACAAGCTAAGTAAACTTTGATAATATTAGCTGAGAGGATTTCTTTTAGGATAGAGTCTGAACTAGATGTTACCCAGAAATCTCTATTATCTAGCAAATAACCACTTGTAGAGAGTATGATTTCTATTCCGGAAATTAAAATCCCAGATTTTATAAAATCAATTCTTTTTCTAATTTTCGATCCTTGAATGGATGAAAAGATTGCAATTGAAAAAACTATTATAAAAGTATATAAATTATTATATGATATTTGAAAAATATAAAATGATAAGAAGAATCCTGTTGCGATTGCTAATTGTTCATCAAATATAAAACTTATTAATAAACAAATTAGACCAATGGGAACAAATAATCCAAAATAAAAAGTTGAATCATAATTATTATCTGGATGATAATAGAGTCTTGATGTAATAAAACTTATGATTATAAGAATCCATATCAAAGAAAAAATAATAAGATTACTTCCTAAATCATTTAACTTTTTAGGATCATACTTTTTAAGGAAAGTAAGCATTATTGACACTACTACAAGCTGAACAATTAAGACAGAAAAAATAGATTTTAAATTAGTTCTTGATGCCTGTACGTTTAATTGTTCTAGTTTAAGAAATGTTTCAGGTGTAATCAGTTCACCCTTAGAAATTAACTTTTCATTTTTTTGAATTTTGCTCTTTATTGGTTTTACTTTATCCTGAAGTCCCAATTTTTCCTCTTCTGTATCTTCAGCATTATAGGAACATGAAGGATAAGAATAGAGATATGATAGACTCATTCTTTTAATTACAGACATTGTATCTACTTCTATTTTGGGGAACTTTTCATTAATAAGTTGCTGAACTATATTTATTGTTTCTTTATTTGAATACAAATATTCTCTAGGTATTATATATTTGCCATCTAGAATTGAGTACTTTTCTTTTATACCACGGTTGTTTACTTTTCCACCGTAAATTTTCATACTTCCTAAAAGTTCAGGATTTTCTTTTAAAATACAACTGGAGGAAAATAATAAATTTGTACATTGTTGGATTAATTCTTTTAGTTTTTCTTTATCTGGAAATTGGACTAAAAACTCTAAATCTTCTTTTGACTTGTACTTCCATCTCAGATTTTTAGAAAGTAGTGTAGGAATATTTTTTATGTTATTAGAGCCATAAACTTTTAAATTATTAATTTCTTCATCAATAACCGAATAAACAGAATTAGTTAAATAAATATAATCTCTTTCGAATATATAAGATCCTGAATTGTATGCTTTTATCCTTTCAATTTGAGTCTTTTGAGGATCATCATATACAATTTCAATTTGAGAAATTATATTTTCTGGAGAAACGGATCCTAATGCATACTCTCCATCTGGACTTAATTCAATTTTTTCTTGTCCAAAATAAGGAAAAGAAATGAAACCTGTTTGTATTATTAATGTTAATAAAACTAATATGACTTGTAATTTCCAAATATATTCCTGTTTACGAATCATAGTTAAATGGTCCGTAAACTTAGCCATTCTTGATTCTAGGAATTTAGGAATGCTATCTTTCATATAGATTCCAATCTATTTACAATGATATCCAATAAGGGATGTCTTGTTATATCCTCTCTGTTCAACTGAATAATTCCAATTTCTGGAATATTTTTTAAAGCATTTGCAACTTTTTCAAATCCTGATTTTCCATTACCTAGATCGATTTGTGTGATATCACCAGAGATAGCCATTCTAGAATTTTTTCCTAATCTAGTAAGAATCATTTTTAATTGCATACTAGTGCAATTTTGTGCTTCATCTAGGATTACAAAAGAATTAGAAAGAGTGCGGCCTCTCATGAATGCTATAGGAGCAATTTCAATTTTATTTAGTGATGTTAGAACCTGAACTTTTTCATTTCCCAGGCAGTCATTCAAAGCATCATAGATAGGCCGTAAATATGGATCTACTTTTTGAACCATGTCACCAGGCAAAAATCCTAGAGATTCCCCGGCTTCTACAGCAGGCCTTGTAAGAACTAACTTTTCAACTTCCCCATTTTGTAGCATTCTACATGCTACTGCAATGGAAAGAAATGTTTTACCAGTACCTGCGGGACCAATTGCCATACTGATTAAATTTTTTATTAAACTTTCTACAAATTTTTGCTGATTTTCTGTTTTTGGGAAAATAGGTTTTCCTTTATAATTAGTAAGTATCTTTTCTGTAGGATTCCAGGGTTGTCTGTCTTCTCTAGATTTAATAAGGTAATGAATATCAAATGTATCAAAGTCATCTTTATCTGGACGATTGATAAAATTTTCTTCTAAGTGCTGAAAAAATTGTATTGCATACGTAATACTTTCAGTTTCTCCGCTTAATATAAGAGAATTTCCTCTAGGTATCACATCAATTTTGAGGAAATTTTCTAGGTCTTTAATATGGGCATCTCTGATTCCACAAACTTTTCTATACAAACCTTCATTTTGAAATGAGAATGTCTCTGTAATTTTTGGAAGGACTTTCTTTTTTGACATTAAACAGAAACCGTTCTTATTTTTAATTCTTCAAGTTGTTTTTTGTCAACAGGAGTAGGGCAGTCACTCATCATACAGATACCTTTCTGTGTTTTTGGAAATGCTATTACATCTCTAATTGACTTTCCTTTTGTCATTAACATCATAATCCTATCAATACCTAATGCAATTCCCCCATGAGGAGGAGCACCATATTGAAGGGCTTCTAATAAAAATCCAAATTTATGTTTTGCATCTTCTGGTGTGATACCTAATAAACCAAATATTTTTTCCTGAATTTTTTCATCATGTATACGGATACTTCCTCCACCAATTTCATTTCCATTTAGTACTAAATCATAAGCTTTAGATTTAAATGTATGAGCTTTTCCTTTTAACGAATCAATTGTGTCATGTTGAGAGATGCAATTATCATCAGGAGAAGTAAAAGGATGATGCATAGCAAAAAGTTCTCCTGAGGTGTGATCTTTTTCAAACATAGGAAAATCAACTACCCAAGAAATATGAAGACTTTCTGGATCAGGAGTATCATATTTTTGTGAGAGCTTGAGTCGTAATGCACCTAATGAAGCATTTACGATATCCATAGAATCTGCACCAAAAAAAACCATATCTCCCTCTTTAGATCCAACCATTTCAGCAATACTTTTCAAACCATCTGATGAGAAAAACTTTGTGATAGTTGATTCTAATCCATTCGAAGTATGCTTCATATAAGCCAAACCCTTTGATCTATAATCTTTATTGAGCCAAGATGTTAGATCCTCTATTTCTTTTCTAGAGATTCCTGATCCTCCCTTAACACATATAGCCTTCACAACTCCACCTGAGTTTAAGGCCCCTGTAAATACTTGAAAGTTACAGTCTTTTACAATTTCAGAAATATTATAGAGCTTCATACCAAAACGAAGGTCTGGCTTATCTGAGCCATAAGAGTTCATGGCTTCAGAATAAGTCATACGTTGAAAAGGTTTTTGAATTTTTTTATGAAATACATTTTCAAAAACTACACAAACCATATCTTCTATTGAAGTCAGGATATCTTCTTGGTCTACATATGAGAATTCCATATCCAATTGTGTAAATTCTGGTTGACGATCTGCACGTAAATCTTCATCGCGAAAGCATTTAACAATTTGGAAATATCTCTCCATTCCCCCAACCATTAGAATTTGTTTAAATATTTGAGGCGACTGAGGAAGTGCATAGAAAGTCCCGGGGTTAAGCCTAGATGGAACTAAGAAGTCCCGTGCACCTTCTGGGGTGGATTTGTTTAAGATTGGAGTTTCTATTTCTAAAAAGTC
>Ga0214921_10009798_pt1 | contig 12013 bp, 11 predicted proteins | sample LL1505_MetaG_FD_177992 | JGI IMG/M metagenome (GOLD analysis project Ga0214921, IMG submission 177992) | Freshwater microbial communities from Lake Lanier, Atlanta, Georgia, United States - LL-1505 | ecosystem: Environmental > Aquatic > Freshwater > Lake | place: USA: Georgia | collected... | reverse complement strand
CTTTCTGCTGTATCGTAAATTTGTGCTTTAAATAGATAAGCATTTAAATTTTTTTCATCTTTTTTAAAATTCAATTTTTGTTCTAAATTAAAAGCTAGATCCTTATCACCAATAATTTCTGATTTAGAAATAATTACCTGTTTAGAGTTTCCAGTATATATAGGTGAAAAACCACAATGAGCTAAAGTAATTGAGATTATAATAGCTAGAAGAAATTTATTTATCATTAGTAACAATATTAAGCAGTTTATTTTTTATAAAAATTTTTTTTGTTATATTTTTCCCTTCTAATATAACTTTAATATTTTTAATTGCTAAGGATTTGCTAAAAATATTTTCCTCACTTTCATTGTTAATAGCGTTGATAATTGCTCTTTTTTTACCGTTTATTTGAATTACAATGTCGAAGCTATCTTTTTTTATATGAGTATTTTCAATTTTAGGCCAGTCTTGTGAGACTAGATTATTTTCTTTTGTAATTTTTTCCCAACATTCGTTTGCGATAAATGGTGTAAAAGCTGATATTATAATTAAATATTTTTTATAACTGTCGATAATATCTGACTCATTTAAAGTTTTTTTATCAACTTCTTCATTAAGATTATTCAAAAAAACATAAAGTTTAGCAACAGCTACATTAATTTGAAATTTTTCTATGCATTCTGTAATTTCTTTTATTAGAATATTTGTTTTAATTAAAAAACTATTATCACTTACATCTTTTTCTTTTTTATAAATTTTTATTTTTTCACAAACACGCCATATTTTTTGTATGTATTTAAATGCACCTTGTATACCGCTATCGCTCCATTGAATATCTCGATCTGGAGGACTATCTGATAAAATAAACCATCTTACAGCATCTGCACCATAAATCTTAATAATATCATCAGGATCAACAATATTTTTTTTAGACTTAGACATAGCCTGACTATCTCCTTTTAAAACTTTTTCTTTATTATCTAAAAAATAAGACCCATCTTTTTCAATAACTTCTTTTGGAAAAACCCATTTTCCTTTTTCCGTTTTAAAGGTTGGATGACATACCATTCCTTGGGTAAATAAATTTTTAAAAGGTTCAGAGGCTTTTAATTTAAATTCATCTTGTATTGCTAAAGTAAAGAATCTTGAATATAGAAGATGAAGTATGGCATGCTCAACACCGCCAATATATTGATCTACTGGCATCCAATAATCTGCTTCATCTATATTGAAAGGTTTCTCTTTTTCTTTTGGGGAACAAAAGCGAAGAAAATACCAAGAAGAATCTACAAATGTATCAAGCGTGTCAGTTTCACGAATAGCTTTCATTCCAGTTTCTGGACATTTAGTATATTTCCATGTGGGATGATTTTCTAACGGATTTCCTGGTTTGCTAAAATCTATATCTTTAGGTAATTCTATAGGCAGGTCTTTTTTTGGAACTAAAATAACCTCTCCATCTTCTCGATACATAATTGGAATTGGACATCCCCAATATCTTTGTCTAGATATTCCCCAGTCTTTAAGACGATAAATTATCTTAGAGTTTCCTATTTTTTTTTCCTCTATTTTTTTTATGATATTTTTTTTTGCCTGTTCAGTACTCAAGTCATTAAGAAAATCTGAATTAATAATATAACCATCTTCCGTGTATGCCTGATCATTAACAACAATAGATTTAGATTTAATAGGACTTACAACAGGAATTATTTCTAGTTTATATTTTTTTGCAAATTCCAAATCTCTTTGATCATGTGCAGGACAACCAAATATAGCCCCAGTTCCATAATCCATAAGGATAAAATTAGCAACATAAATTGGTATCTTTTTATCTAAAAAAGGATGCAATACAAAAAATGGAGTTTTAAAACCCAATTTTTGGTTTTTAGATAAAGATGATTCCGTGCTAATATTTTTTAAAGCAAGTTCCTTAAAATCTTGAAAATTTTTTTCATCTTTAAAAAATTCGGTAAAAGGATGATCAGGAGCTATCGCAATAAATGAAGCCCCAAATATTGTATCTGGTCGTGTTGTAAAAATCTTAATTTTAGTATTTTTAAAATCTGAAATAAAATCAATTTCACAACCTGTAGATTTGCCGATCCAGTTTTTTTGCATTAACCTTACTTTTTCTGGCCAACCTTTTAAACCATCAAGGGACTTTAATAATTCATCTGAATATTTCGTAATATTTAAAAACCATTGATTTAATTCTTTTTTTTCAACGACCGCTCCCGATCTCCAACCCTTGCCATCAATCACTTGTTCGTTTGCAAGAACTGTATTGTCAACGGGGTCCCAGTTTACATAACTTTTTTTTTTATAAGCGATACCTTTTTGAAAAAGGATAGAAAAAAGAATTTGTTGATGTTTATAGTATGTTTCATCGCAGGTAGAAATTTCTTTATCCCAATCAATAGAAAAACCCAGACGTTTTAACTGCAATTTCATCGCTGAAATATTTTTTAACGTCCAATCTCTAGGAGATAAATTATTTTGTATAGCAGCATTTTCAGCTGGTAAACCAAAAGCATCCCAACCCATAGGATGAAGAACGTTATAACCTTTTAATCTCTTAAAATTAGCGACCACATCGCCCAAAGTATAATTTCTTACATGCCCCATATGAATATTTCCTGATGGATAAGGAAACATTTCTAAGCAGTAAAATTTTTTATTTTTATTTTTTCTTGTTTTAAATATTTTATTTTTTTCAAAAAAAATTTGCCATTTTTCTTCAATGGGCAAAGGATTGTAATTGTCCATTATATAAATTAATATTTTAAGGATTATTTTTTTTCTTTTTTAGCCTCTTCTATCTTTAATGATCTTGCTGCTGATAAAATATTATCTTTAACATCATTTGAAAAATTATTATTTAGTTTTGACACAACACATTTGTCTAATGTTTCGCAAATTCTTTTGTGAGCTATGATTTCAATAGAATCAGATCTTAATTCGTTATTTAAAAATCTAACAGAAATTTTAATTTGCTCTTTTGAACTTAAATTTTCAGAATACCAATCATAAACTATTACGCCTCCAGAATAATCAACATTTGATAAAGGAAGAAAATCTAAAGTTTTTAATGTTGCTCTCCACATAACATTAGAACTTGCAAAGTCATAAGTTGAAGAGCTTGATTTCTTTACGTTATTAATATCGCCAAATATTCCGCCACCTTTATCGGCTATAGCCCTAGCTCTATTTTTTGGATTTGGATCAATAATTTCACCTTCGGTATTTATAGGATCGGTTTTGCTACAAGATAAAATGAAAAAAACTATTAAAAATTTAAGAAAATTATTAAATTTCATATTTAAAATAATATTAAATTAAAATCTCATAATTAATATAAAATTCAATAATTAAGCGTTGTATTTCTGCAACACTTTATTAAAAATTGAAATATTGATTGATATTATTATGATTTTACTAATTAAAAAGTGTTAAAAAGCACACGTTAACAAACAAATAGGTAAATAAAATGAAAAATAAACTACTATTATCTTCTGCTCTTGTTGGTGGAATGATAGCTGGAGGTTCTGCAATAGCGCAAACCACAGTAACTGGTTCTTTAGATATTCATTATCGTGCTCAAGAATTTGCTCTTTCTAATGGGGCATCTTCTAAGAGAGGTTTTGGAAGAGAATCACAAGTAAACATACAAAATAAAGGAAAACTAAATAACGGCTTGGATTATGCCGCTGGTTTTTCTTTGGAGTTTGATGGTAACGCTTCAACAATCGGTGCTGTTGGTGCTCCATCATCTACAAGAACTGAAGCTTCTTCAATATCAAATGAAAATTTATACATTGATATTATAGCTGGAAGCACAACATTAACAGTTGGTGTTGACCATGTTCAAAACTCAACAATGTCAAGTGTTCCACAAGTTTCGAACATTATTGACCAAGTTGCTGTTGGTATGGGATCAACTGCTACTAACCAAATTGGTGCAACTACTAAAGAAGCAATGTATCTTGGAGTTGTTCAAGCAATACCAGGAACTGGTTTAACAGCTTCTGCTATTTATGCTCCAAACGGTGGTGATTTTGGAACTACCGACCAAGCTATTGCTGCTAATGGAAGAAACTCATCATACGAGATTGGTATTGTTGGGAAAAATACATTTGGCGTTAGTGGGTTAAATCTTCACTTCTTCCAAAATGCTGAAAGAGCACAAACTAGCACAGTCAGCGATTTAAGAGGTAGAACTTACGGTATCGGATATACTGTTGGTCAATTTGGTGTTGGTGTTGAGAAGCATTACTCAAATAGAGCTACTACTACACAAACAACTGAAGAAGATGTTAACGCAAAAGTTTACGGTGTTACATACGCTGTAGATAAAAACTTAACATTAGGTTTCTCTATGTTGAAGAATGATAAAGCTTCTTCAAGCATTAATGAGACTATCAAATCAATCCAAGCTGGATATAATTTAGGACCAGTTGCGGTTGTTGGATATGTTTCTAAAGGAACTGATGTTGGTTACACAAATGGTAACGATATTAAAGAACTTGCAGTTAGATTATCAACTAGCTTCTAATTTAGTTAGAATATAACTATTTTAATAAAAAAGCCTGCCTCCTTAAAAAGAGGTGGGCTTTTTTAATTTGTTTTTTAGTCTTCTATAAAACTAATGCCACCAATACCCCTACATTTTATTAAATTTATTTTGTTTAAATTATTTTTTTTTATCCCTCCTAAAGCATACGAATTAATACTCCAATTTTTCGAAATTAAATTAAATTTAACAGGCCCTAAAGTTTTATTGATGGAATATTTTTTAGTTTCAAATAATGGAGATAAGAATACTGCAGTGCACTTTTGATTCTTTTTTATATAATAATCTTTTTGTGAATATACCGTACCAATTATATCCATATTATTAACATTTAAGATTAATGTTTTTTTTTTAGATGGTATATGTATTCCATCTGCTTTTATTAAATTAGCCATCCAAATGTTATTTGAAATATAAAATTTTATTTTATTTTTTTTACAGAATTTTTTTATTGTAAATACCTGATCTTTTGTACTTTTTTTATCCCAAATATAAATAAATGATATGTTTTTGTATTTTAATAAGTTAACTGTATTCTCTAGATTATTGCCAAAATAAAAATATTTTATTTTTTTATTATTAACAAACATGAATGTTTTAGATAATTTTTATAATATTCAAAAAATTGTAAATTCTTTTTCAAAAAATATAAAAATTATAGCAGTATCTAAAAATTTTAATATTGAAAAAATTAATCCACTAATTCAGGCTGGTCATAAAGATTTTGGAGAAAATAAAGTACAAGAAGCTACTCTAAAATGGGCTAATGTTTTAAAAGAAAATAAAGATATTAATCTTCATTTATTGGGGCATTTACAATCTAATAAAGTTTCAGATGCTGTTAATATTTTTCATTATATTCATTCATTAGATTCAAAAAAATTGGCAATTAAATTTATGCAAGAGGAAAAAAAACAAAATAAAAAATTGAAATATTTCATACAAATTAATGTAGGTGATGAACAACAAAAGTTTGGGGTTAGCATAAAAGAAAGTTCTGACTTTATAAATTTCTCTATAAATGAAAGTCATCTTAATATTTTGGGTTTGATGTGCATTCCACCAATTAACAAAGATCCTAATTATTATTTTTCTAAACTAAGAGAATTGGCATTATCTAATAAACTCCTGCATTTGAGTATGGGCATGACACATGACTATTTAGATGCAATTCATCATGGGGCAACTTATATACGCATAGGAACGGGTATTTTTGGCGAAAGACTTTAATTAATTAATATTTTTATTTTTGTATTCTTATTAATTTTAGATAAAATATATATTAAATCTTTCTTCTTAAGGGCAACACAGCCTTTTGTTTTAGCAAATTTTTTTTTGGCAAGATGTAAAAAAATTGCACTACCTTTTCCTTTGATAGTTGGTTTAATATTATAATTTAATATGCCAATAATATCATAGACATTATCTCTCCTGTAAAATTTTTCATGTGAATATTTACTTGGTAGTTTTACTTCTTTATTATAAAATTTACTTCTAATATCATCACACCAACCAGTTTTTTTTTTTATAATTATTTTTTTTATAGCGCTTTTAATAAAAGAAATTCTGTCTTTTCTGTAATAAAGTTTTATTAATTTATATGTTCCAGCAGGTGTAGCACCATCACCTTCAATCTTGTTTTTTTTAATACCTGAAATCCCAAGTGCACAACGATATTTTATTTTATTAAATAACAAAAAACCTGATTCTTTTATTATAATCATGGTAATATATTTTAAGATTTTGCTATGAATAATACTAGGCTTTATATTTTAGGATCTTCTATTTTTTTTAATACAATAAAAGAATTAGAAATATTTGATTCCGTTCATTATTTTAATGACTTAACAGAAATATCTACAAACCTAAAAAATAATAAGAAGGATAATATTGTTAGAGTTATTTTTCCTGATAAAAGTAAAAAAATATTTTTTACAGATAATTTTCCGACTATATATATCAGCAATAATAATAATTATTTTATAGAAAATAAGAATAGATTTTCTAATTTTGATGTAGGTTTGTCTTTCCCTATTGATATCCTTACATTTATTGAAATAATAAAAATTTTATGTGCAAAATATAATTTTTTTAAAAAATCAGAAATATTTGTTAAAGGTTATTCTATAGATTCTAATCAAAAATTAATTAGTAAGAATAATTGCAAAACAAAAATTACTGAAAAAGAACTTAAATTAATTTTAGCATTAAAAGAAGGTAAGCGTTTAAATAAAGGAGATTTATTAAAAAAAGTTTGGAATTATAAAGATAATCTTGAAAGTCACGCTTTCGAAACTCATTTGCATCGTTTAAGAAAAAAAATGGAGATCACTTTCGGTGATAAAGAATTTATTAATGAAAAAAAATCTTTTTATTTTTTATAAATAATTTTAATTTAATCGAGCACCAATTTTTTGAATTATTTTAGACGCAAGATTTGAACCACTATATAAACATTTTTTAATATCGGATTTATCTAAATATTCTTTTAAAAATCCAGCTGCAAACAAATCTCCAGCTCCAGTTAAGTCTAAAACTTTATCAACTCTAAGACTTTCGCAATCAATAATATTTTGATTTTTAATGGCTACGCTTCCTTTCTCACTTCTTGTGATAACTACTAATTTATTGAAATTTTTTAATTTATTGATCGAATCTAATAAATTTTTACTAGAAGTTAACTCAATGATTTCATTTTCATTGCCAATTAAAATATCCAAATCATTTATAAAAAGTTTAAAAAAATCATTTTTGTGTCTATTGACACAAAAAACATCAGATAAGCTCATAGCTGTTTCAATCTTATTTTTTTTTGCTATAGCTATAATTTTTTTAAACATTTTTTCACTTGGCCCCTTGTCCCATAAATAACCCTCTAAAAAAATCAATCTTTTATTTAAAAAATTATTTTCATTAATATCCTCAAATGAAAGTTGAGATGAAATACCAAGGTAGGTACACATTGTTCTTTCAGAATCAGGTGTTATTAGAATAATAGAAGCACCAGTTGATAAAGATTCTTTTTTTTCAGAATATAAAAAGTCGACTTTTGCTTCTTGAAGATTTTTTTTATAGAGCAATCCAAAATCGTCCAAACCAATCTTTCCTATAAATGATGATTTTCCACTTAAAAATGATATTCCAGCCATTGAATTAGCTACAGAGCCACCAGCTATAATTTTTTCAACTTTAATATTTTTTTTTAATTCTTCAAATTCATTTTTTTCAAAAAGTTTCATAGAACCTTTTGTGAGTTTATTTTTAATTAAAAAAGCATCATCAACGTGAACAAAGACGTCAATAATAGCATTCCCTATTCCAATAATTGAATTACTCATAATTTTTTTTTTTATATTTACATAAATTTTCAATAACACATTTTTTACATAAAGGATTACGTGCTTTACAAGTATATCTTCCGTGTAAAAGTATTAAATGATGAGCTTTTTTTATATATTTGGTTGGTAAATTATCTAGAAGTTGTTTTTCAACTTGAATTGGATTTTTACCTTGAGCCAGGCCGGTTCTGTTACTTACTCTAAATACATGCGTATCTACTGCTATTGTGTCTTTATTAAATGCTTCATTTAAGACTACATTTGCAGTCTTTCTACCAACTCCAGGTAATTGAATAAGTTCATGAAATGTTTTTGGAATTCTGCCTTTATATTTTTTAATTAAGATTTTACATAAATTATAAATATTTTTAGCTTTATTGTTAAAAAGTCCAATATTTTTTATAAGATTTTTTATTTTATGTATCTTGAGTTTTAAGAAATGTTCAGGCTGATAATATTTATAATAAATATTTTTGGTAACATTGTTAACATTAACATCAGTACACTGAGCAGAAAGTAAAACAGAAATTAGTAAAGTAAATTGATTTCTATATTTTAATGAGGTTTTCGGGTTCTTAATTGATTGATCTAATTTTCGGATAAGTTTAAAGGATTGTTGTTTTTGCAAGATCATTAATTATTATTTAAAATTCTTACTTAAGATTAAGCATATCTTGCATAGTAAATAGTCCTTTATTTTTTTCTTTAATCCACAAAGCTGCTTTTAATGCTCCTTCAGCAAATAACTCTCTAGAAATAGAGGTGTGTTTTATTTCTATTTTTTCAATTTGATTATTGTAATTTATAGAATGTTTGCCTACAGTATTTCCTTTTCGTTTTACATAAAAATTAATTTTTTTAGGAATTCCTTTCCCTTTTTTATTTAAAAAAATTTTTCCTTTTATTGAAGCTAATTTTTTATTTTTTCCATTAGCAATTGCATTAGCAAGCATTAAAGCAGTTCCTGAAGGATAATCCTTCTTTTTTTTATGGTGATCATCATAAATTGATATTTGAAAATCATTTGGTATTTTTTTTGATAAAATTTTAGAAATATACTCAATTAAGTTTACCCCAAGACTCATATTTCCTGACTTAAGAATAGCAATTTTTTTGGAAGCTTTTTTTATAAAAGATTCTTGTTTGCTTGAAAAACCTGTCGTTCCTATTATCATTTTTTTTTTTAATAAAGTTGCTATTTTGAGCACGGTAATTGAAGCTTTTGGGCTTGAGAAGTCGACAATAATATCTGATTTTTTAATATTATCTTTTAAATTTTCATTATTATTTTCTAAAATAGGATTAATTAATTTAAATTTTTTATTTAAAAGAATTTTTTTTTTTAAAATTATACCCATTCTTCCGCTACTACCTATTAGGTAAATTTTAATTACACTCATAATTTTATTTTTTTATTAATTTATCTAAGTTACTTTCTATTCGAGCAAAGGGATCTTTCCAACTCCCAATTTGGTCTTGTCTAAATATAGATATGGATGGATACCAAGGTGTTTTATTATCATCTAAAAACCATCTCCAATCAGGATCAAATTTTAAAATTAACCATGTATTAATTCCAAGTGTTCCGGCTATATGCGCTATTGAAGTGTCTACAGTTATTACCAAATCTAAACTTTTTATAATAGCAACAGTATCTAAGAATGCGTCTTCACTATTATCTAGATTTTCAAAATTTTTAATTTTAACAATTTTTTTAGAATTTTCTAATTCAGGCTTATAATCTTTTTGTAAATTAATAAGATCTATATTTCTCATGTTAGAAATATTACTAAATAATTTTAATTCAAATGATTTATCAAACATTAGCTTATTTTCTACATTTCCTCTCCATGAAATTCCAATTTTAAAGTTATTACTTTTAATTTGATCTTGCCAAAATAAGATTTTATTTTTTTCAACATTTAAGCAATTTTGAACTACTGGAGGTATATTGTTATAGTCAGTTTTAAAAATTATTGGCAAGCTTAATAATGAACAAATATAGTCAAATTTTGATGTATCTATTTCTGAGCTTGTAACAATGCAGTGGTTATTAAAATTATTAAATAATTTTAGTAAGGATGGATATGTTTTAAAAGTAATATTATTATTTAGTTTTGACAAAGGCTTAATATATCTAGAAAATTGAATTATATCTCCAAGACCTTGTTCTGAATAAATAAGAATATTTTTATTCTTTAATTCATTTAAAATTGGCAGATTAAAAGTATCATATTTTTTCAATTTAACATCTCTGTCTTTAACTTTTTTTCTTAATTCATAACCTTCCCAACCTTCTTTAAATCTTTTAAATTTTAAATTTAATAATCCTATAGTAAATTTTTTATCTTCAGAATAGTTATCCAGCTCTAAGGCTTTATTAAAATATAATAAGGCTTTTTTATAATCTTTTTTAAGCTGAAATATAAAACCTAAATTATTAAATGGATCAGGATAATTTGGTTTTATTTTAATTGCTTTATTGTAACTTTCAATTGCCTCATCAATACGATTTAAATGTTTTAATACAACACCTCTATTATTATAAGCTTGAGCATAATCAGGTTTTAATTTAATTGCATAATCATAGTTATTTAAAGACTCTTCAAAATTAAATTTACTCTGTAGTGCTAAACCTTTGTTATGATATGTGTCAAAATAATTAGGATTTATTTTAATTGCTTTATTGTAACTTTCAATTGCCTCATCAATACGGCCTAGGTTTTTTAATACAACGCCTCTATTATTATAAGCTTCACTATAATCAGTTTTTAATCTGATTGCTTTATTATAATTTTTTAATGCTTCGTTATTATCTCCTAAATTAGAGTAACATGTGCCTAAGTTATTAAATGCGCTATAGTTATTTTTATTAAGATTTATTGACTTATTAAGTAGATTTGCGGCTTCTTTAAAATTTTTTTCTTTTAAATAAATGATACCAAGAAAATAATAAATATCAGAATTTTTAGGATAAATATGTAATAAATTTTTACATTCTATTTTAGCTTCAGAAAAAAGATTCTTGCTTATTAGATCAATAATTCTTTGAGTTTGCACAAATTAATCTCTAACTGTGAATAATAGTCTTTATTTATTTATTTGTATATTGATTTAGTAGGTTTATTCTTTGTTCCAGAATTTTTTCGCTTTGTTAAAGAAATTTTTAATTTCAGAGTTGTTGTCTTGATTCTCTAATAACTTTAATTGTTCTAATAATTTTCTTTGTTCTTTAGACAATGATTCTGGAATTATTACATTTGTTTCAAGATAAAGATCTCCAAAATCATTTTCTCTTAACAGAGGCATTCCTTTTTCTTTAAGTCTAAATTGTTTACCCGTTTGAGTTCCTGCTGGAATTTTAACTTTTGATTTTCCACCATCAATAGTTGGAACTTCTATTTCAATTCCGAGCGCTGCATCTATCATAGATATAGGTAGCTTATAGTATAAATTTTCTTCTGATCTTTGAAATATTTTATGTTTTTGAACTGTTATAAAAACATAAAGATCACCATTAGATCCTCCCCTATAGCCAGCATCTCCTTTTCCAGATAATCTTATTTGTGTTCCATCATCAACTCCTCTTGGAATTTGAATGGATAGATTTTTTTTTGTCTTAATAGTTCCATATCCTCTACAATCTTTGCAAGGATTAGAAAGTACTTCACCTTCTCCCCCGCAATCAGGACAAGTTTGTTGTAGAGTAAAAAAACCTTGCTGCGTTCTTACTTTTCCATGACCATTGCAAGTAGAACATTTTTTTGGTTTTGAACCAGGTTCTGCACCATCGCCAGAACATTTTTGACACTTTTCGTTTGAAGATAAATTGATAGTTTGTTTTTTTCCAAAGTAAGCTTCTTCTAAAGTTACTTCTAAATTAATTTTTAAATCAGATCCTCGATTAGATCTTGATTTTTTAGAACCTCTGCCACTTCTTCCCGATCCCATAAAGTCGCCAAAAAAATCATCAAAGATGTCAGAGAATGCGCCAGACTCAAAACCGCCAAAATCAAAACCTCCAGCCCCACCAGCCCCACCTTCAAATGCAGAATGTCCAAATTGATCATAGGAAGATTTTTTCTTTGGGTCAGATAAGACTTGATAAGCCTCAGAAGCTTCT
>Ga0214921_10009797_pt1 | contig 12013 bp, 12 predicted proteins | sample LL1505_MetaG_FD_177992 | JGI IMG/M metagenome (GOLD analysis project Ga0214921, IMG submission 177992) | Freshwater microbial communities from Lake Lanier, Atlanta, Georgia, United States - LL-1505 | ecosystem: Environmental > Aquatic > Freshwater > Lake | place: USA: Georgia | collected... | reverse complement strand
ACACGCTGTTTGGCAGCAAATTACCCGCGCTTTGGTTCAAAAGGGCTGGTTGTCCATCATGGTGGCCACACCGGCTGGGTTGGAATAAAGCATGTCTGACTCTCAGCTATCTCAAAAGTCGGGGCCTCAACTTTCGCCTTGGTTACATCAGCAACTTTCCACCTTGCTTTCGCGTCAGGGGCATGCTTGGCTTTTGCAAGGGCCCTCTGGGCTTGGCCAATACAACTTGGCTCTAGAACTCGCCCGCGCTTGGTTGTGCGAAAACACCACCCCCCCTGCGGGTGCGTGCTACCAATGTGCGAGCTGCCATTCGGTGGATGTGCGCTCACACCCTGATTTATGCGTACTCATGCCCGAGACAGTGGCACTCGAATTGGATTGGCCTCTGGACGAAAAATCGCAAAAAGAGATTGATGACAAGAAGCGCAAGCCCAGCAAAGAAATCCGCGTCGAAGCTGCACGCGAGATGATCAACTTCACCCAACATACCCGCTCAGGCGGGCATACCAAGGTGGTGCTTGTCTATCCCGCAGAGCGTATGAACCACGTCACGGCCAACGCGATTTTGAAAACCTTGGAAGAGCCGCCTGGTGAATGCCGTTTTGTCTTGGCGAGCGAAGCCGCGCATATTCTGCTGCCCACGATTCGAAGCCGTTGCCAAACCCACACCATGGTTTGGCCCGAGGAACAACAAGCCTTGGAATGGTTGGTATCTCAAGGGCTAGTGGCAGCAGACGCCAAAGCCACGTTGCGCGCTGCGGGAGGTCGGCCTGAAGACGCCTTAGACCTTGCCAACGCAGGTCTCAAGGCCACGCAATGGTCAAGTTTTCCTTTGATGGTGAGTCGCGGCCAACTTGCAGCACTTGCCGACTTAACACCCGCACAAGCGATTGATCGTCTGCAAAAACTCTGTCACGACATGCTTGCGATGCATGCAGGCGCGACGCCTAGGTTTTTTGAGATGGCTGATTTGCAAGCCGTTTTGGGGAACGCCAAAGGTGCTTCAAGTGCCACAGCTTCGGTTGCCAAAGGGCCACCAGGTAGCACTGCCTCTTCTGGTGCCATGTATTCCTTGACGCAATGGTCCAAAGACTTGATGGAATCCGCACGCACCGCTCAACACACTTACAACCCTGGCTTGATGCTGGAGGCTTTAATGGCCCAAGCGCAACAGGCTTTGCGATAAAAATGTTCACAGATTCCCATTGCCATTTGAATTTCCCCGAATTGGCCCAAAACATGGATGCCATTCGTGCTTCTATGGCCGAGGCGCAAGTCGATAGGGCTTTGGTCATCAGCACCCAAATCGAGAAGTTCCCAGAGGTGCATGGTTTGGCCATGCAATTCGATAATTTTTGGGCGACGGTAGGTGTGCATCCTGACAGCGAAGGGGTGCAAGAGCCCTCGGTCGAAGAACTCGTCAAACTCTCCCAACTCCCCAGAGTGGTAGGCATCGGCGAGACAGGCTTGGACTATTACCGGCTAGAAGGGCGCTCCATCGCTGATATGGAATGGCAACGCCAGCGTTTTCGCAACCATATTCGCGCGGCGCAACAAGTGCGATTGCCTTTGGTGATCCACACCCGCAGTTCGTCCGCTGACACCCTCTCTATCTTGAAAGAAGAGGGCGAAGACGGCTCCGCAAGTTGTGCTGGAGGGGTTTTCCACTGCTTCACAGAAACAGCCGAAGTAGCCCGCGCGGGGCTTGATTCGGGGTTTTACATCTCGTTTTCAGGGATTTTGACCTTCAAAAATGCCCAAGATTTGCGTGACGTCGCCCAGTTTGTTCCCATGGACCGCATCTTGATCGAAACGGACAGCCCGTATTTGGCGCCGGCACCCCATCGCGGGAAAACTAATAATCCCTCCTATGTCCCATTTGTCGCGAAGCAGATTGCGGAGATCAAAGGCGTGTCGGTTGAAGACGTTGCTCAAGCAACAAGTCACAATTTCGACCAGTTATTTAGCGGTGTTTTAAATTGAGAATTAACTTTAAGATACTTATATATCTATATGTTTTTATTGGATTTTCAATCTCCAAGGCAGGTGCTTTTGACGATTTTTTCAAGGCTATTGTTTTTGACCAAGTTCCTGTGCTGGGCAACCTCATTTACCGGGGTATGGACCCCAATACACCCACAGAAAAAGGCGAACCAGCATTGGTTTTTGCCGTCCGGTCTGGCGCACCCAAAACCGTTGCTTTCCTACTGAAGCAAGCCGGGATTCAGACAGATGCCACCAACACAGCTGACGAAACTGCCTTAATGTTGGCAGCAAACGCCAATGACCTCGCATCGGCTAACTTGCTAATTGAAGCGGGCGCATCAGTGAACCGACCTAATTGGACTCCTTTGCATTACGCAGCTAGCAAAGGGCATACAGAAATGATGCGCCTATTGATAGAAAACGATGCCTACATTGATGCCGAGAGCCCCAATGGAACAACGCCATTGATGATGGCGGCGTATTACGCAACGCCGAAAGCCGTCAAACTCATGCTCGAAGAAGGCGCAGATCCAACCTTGCAAAACAAAGATGGGCAAACCGCATTAGACATGGCGCTGTCCAAAGACAAAAAAGTAAGCGCTCAATACATCAGAGTGTTTTTAGATGCGCTTGAGGCGAAAGAGAACCATTAGGAAGCACGATAGAAATCACCTTTGTGAACTCCTTAATTAACTTTACATAATATACATCGTATGAAGTTAAATCAAAGGCTGGCCCATCAAGCCTTAGCAGGAACTGGAAGCTGTAAAGCCTTGAATTCCAAGAACTCCTCAAATCCGAATTTGCCATTTTCACGCCCATTGCCAGATTGCTTGTATCCACCAAACGGCGCATTGCTATTAAACGGCGAACCATTGATATCGACTTGACCCGTGCGAATGCGTCTAGCGACAGCAATCGCATGGTCTTGATCAGCACTCCAAACGCCGCCACCTAAACCGTAAATGCTGTCATTGGCAATTCGTATGGCTTCTTGTTCATCTTTGTAAGTGATGATGACCAACACAGGGCCAAAAATTTCTTCTTTAGCCAAGGTGTCTGTGGCCTTGACCCTCAAGATGGTTGGATGGACAAAGTAGCCTTTATCGAACGATGGTTTTTGCGGTCCACCAGCGACAACTTCCGCACCTTCCTTAATCCCTTGCTCGATGAAATGGACAACACGGTCACGTTGTGCGGCACTCACCAAAGGGCCTAAACGGGTGTTTTCATCCAAACTTGGACCTAAGGTGAGCTTGGCTATAGCGGTTTGCGCCAACGCCTTGGCTTCTTCATAGCGGCTCTCTGGCACCAACATACGGGTGTGGGCTGAACAGGTTTGTCCGCTGTTGAGCATGCAAGCCGATACGCTGCCTTTCACAGCAGCAGCCAAATCTGCATCTTCCAATATGACGCTCGCAGATTTGCCGCCTAATTCCAAGGCAACGCGCTTGATGCTTTGTGAAGCCAACTCGCCAACCCGCTTACCCGCACGGGTGGATCCTGTGAAGCTGACCATATCCACTTCTGGATGGCTGGCTAAAACTTCGCCAACTTCAGGTCCCGTGCCATTGACTAAGTTAAAAACACCGGCTGGTAATCCACTGTCATGGATGATTTCAGCCAAGATCATGGCGTTGACAGGCGCAATTTCACTAGGCTTCAACACAACGGTGCAACCAGCCGCTAGTGCGGGGGCTACTTTCAAAGTAATTTGGTTGAGCGGAAAGTTCCAAGGCGTGATGCAACCGACAACGCCAATAGGCTCGCGGACCACTAACGAATTGCCCACTTGTTCTTCCCAAACAAAACGACGCGCCACTTTGGCGGCATTGCCCCAGTTAAACACTGGGCCGCCCACTTGAATCATCTTGGCCAATTTAATAGGCATGCCCACTTCGCGCGCTATGGCAGTGCCCATTTCATCAGTCCTATCTTTGAGGCCCTGGACAATCTTGTCGATGTAGCCGCAACGTGTCTCGACAGGCAATTGCGACCAGCTATCAAACGCGGCTCTGGCCGCTAGTACAGCCTGCTCCGCCTCCAATTTGGTGCCTTGCGGAACGCTGGCAAATACCTCTTCACTGGTGGAGTCATGGACTTCAAATACTTTGTCGGATTGGGCTTTGACCCATTGGCCGTTGATGTAATGGTTGGTGTAGGTTTTCATAGGTGAATCCAATCGAAGTATTTGTCTAGTTTTCTATAAACGAAGTTGCTTGGAAAATTACTTTAAGTCTCGTCCATGCATCAAGCATGCGCTTCGTGCGCCCACAAAATCAAAGCTTCGCGGTCTTCCACCACCAAGCTCACTTTTTTACCGACAGGAAGACACACCTTGGTTTGCACATGACCAAAAGGTAAGTCTGTCAAAACAGGCGTTTTAGTGTGCGCGCGCAGCCAATCAACAACGCTTTGCAACTTAAAACCTTTGTCATGCGGGGTCAGTTTGTATTGGGTAAATTGCCCCAACACCACCGCTTTTTGCTGAGCCAAAACGCCCGAATGCAGCAACTGGGTAAGCATGCGCTCAATGCGATATGGGTGTTCGCTGATATCTTCTAAAAACAAAACACCGCCCTTGATTTGCGGAAAGTAAGGTGTTCCCAGCAGGCTCACCAGCACAGACAAATTGCCGCCCCACAGAACAGCGTCTTGTGCCCAAACACCCTCTCGTTTGTGCGACAAGGCTGTGGCGCAAGTGGCTGATAAGCGCCACCCCGCCCCTTCGCCCTGCCCGCTCAGCATGTCGTCAAAACAGGCTTCCATGATGTCGTCGGGTTGCTCTTGACCAAAGTCTTCACCCAACGCAGGCCCTGCCCAAGACTGGGCCCCCGTTTTCGCGAGCAAAGCAGACTGAAACGCTGTGAAGTCGCTCAAGCCCACAAATCGCGTACCTTTTTGAACTGCTTTGGCGATTTTCTTGTAATCGATACCCGGCAAGATCCTTGTGAAACCATATCCGCCCCGGCTAATCATCGCCACATCGGCACCACTGCTAGCTGCCCGATGGATGGCCGCTAATCGGGTGGCGTCGTCACCCGCAAAACGCGTGCTGCTGGTAAGCGCGTCTGCATCCACCTCTACGGCGTGCCCAAGATTTTTTAAACGGCCAATACCGCGTTTAAAAGCCTGCTTATCCCGCACTGCGCCGCTGGGTGAGTAAATGTAAATATGTGCCATACGACCGATTGAGTTTTGTTGGATTTAAATATTGTTAAGAGATTTTTGTGTCTTCTTTTGTGCCCGGCGCATTTCAAAAAAGCTTTGCAACACCTGTACGCATTCTTCGGCAAGCACTCCTCCCTTCACTTGCGTTTGGTGGTTGAGTTGTGGGTTGTCGAAAAGATTCAATACCGAGCCCGCAGCGCCAGTCTTAGGTTCGGTGGCGCCAAAGACCACACGCGCAAGGCGAGCATGCATAGCAGCGCCGCTGCACATGGCGCAGGGTTCAAGGGTGACGTAGAGAGTGCAATCTTCCAAGCGGTAATTGCCCAAGGATTGGGCAGCTAGACGTAAGACATTGATTTCGGCGTGGGCGGTAGGGTCGTTTTGACCCAAGGGCGCGTTATGGGCAGAAGCGATGACTTGTCCATCTTTAACCAACACGGCACCAACCGGAACTTCGCCCGCTAGGTAGGCATGCTTGGCTTGCGCCAACGCAAGTTGCATAAAGTGCGCATCTTGCTCAGACATGCGGTAGACGGACCGCTAGGCCACTTAAAACTTGCGCTTAGCGGCAGGCCCTGTATTTGGTGCCTTGCCTTCGATGTGACGGAACGTCACACGGGCTTTGTTCATATCATAAGGAGAGAGTTCTACGGTGACTTTGTCGCCTTCAATAATGCGGATGCGGTGCAGGCGCATTTTTCCAGCGGTGTATGCAATCAGGGAGTGACCGTTCTCAAGGGTGATGCGATAACGCGAGTCGGGCAACACCTCGTTGACGACACCCTTCATCTCGATCATTTCTTCTTTTGCCATGTGTGTAGTCTTTTATCCGTAAGTTACCTTAATCCACTATTGTAGGATGCTTCTTGCAAGATTTAAGGAGACTCCCACCATGAAACTTACCCCAGAACAACGCCAGCACTTTGACGAACACGGTTATTTGTTTTTCCCAGGCCTTTTTAACCCGCAAGAAACGCAGAACTTAGTAGACGCCGTGCCTGAGTTGTACAGCCGCCAAGAGGCTTATAACGTGCGCGAAAAAGGCAGCCAAGCGGTTCGGACCAACTTTGCTGCGCACATGTACAGCAAACCCTTTGCCAAACTGGCGCGCCACCCACGCATGGTGGAACCAGTCGAAGAATTGTTTGGCGAAAAGCTCTACATGCACCAATTCAAAATCAACGGCAAGATGGCTTTTGAAGGCGATGTGTGGCAATGGCACCAAGATTACGGCACTTGGCTCAATGACGACATGATGCCCACCGAGCGCGCGATGAACGTGGCTATCTTTTTGGACGATGTCAATGAATTCAATGGCCCCTTGATGTTCATCCCCGGCAGCCACAAAAAAGGCGTGGTCGATGCCAAGCATGACCTCACCACTACCAGTTATCCCCTTTGGACGGTAGACAATGCACTCATCACCCAATTGGTGCAGCGCGCGGGTGACAAAAAAGGCGGCATCGTCAGCCCCACAGGGCCTGCTGGCTCGATGATCTTGTTCCACAGCTGCTTGGTCCATGCCTCTACCAGCAACCTCTCGCCTTGGAACCGGGTCAGCGTCTACCTAAGCTTGTGCGCCGTCTCCAACCACATTCGCAGACACAAACGCCCCGAATACATCGCGCACAGAGATTTCACACCCATCGATTGTTTGCCCGATGACTGTTTGATCAAAGACTACCCCGTCGATTTACCATGGGCCAAAGGCATGCCAGCAAGCGCCATGGAAACCTCCTTGGAAGAAATGCAGGTTGCCGCATGAATTTGCACGCCAAGCTTTTACAACGCCAAGCAGAAAACCGGCCTATTCGAATTGGCTTGATTGGCGCTGGCAAATTTGGCTCCATGTATTTGGCACAAATTCCGAAAACACCTGGCGTGCATCTAGTCGGTATTGCAGATTTATCTCCTGATGCCGCGCGTACCAACCTCGCACGCGTGGGTTGGAACCCAGACAAAATAAAAGCCACATCCTTGGATCAAGCCATCAAAGAAGGCAGCACCTGCATTTCTGATGATTGGCAAAGCTTGGTGCGTCACCCATCCATTGACATCGTGGTGGAGTGCACTGGTTCGCCATTGCACGCTGTCGACCATATTCTGGAAGCCTTTGCACATGGCAAACATGTGGTCAACGTGACGGTTGAGGCCGATGCGTTTTGTGGCCCTCTTTTAGCCAAGCGTGCGCAAGCTGCAGGCGTGGTGTATTCACTCGCATTTGGTGACCAACCCGCTTTGATTTGCGACTTGGTCGATTGGGCCCGAACTTGCGGCTTTCCCGTGGTGGCTGCAGGACGCGGTCACAAGTGGTTGCCCCACTTTTGTGAATCCACACCTGAGACTGTCTGGGGCTATTACGGCTTAACACCAGAGCAAGCCGCGCGTGGTGGTTTGAACCCCAAAATGTTCAACAGCTTTTTAGATGGGTCCAAGCCATCGATTGAAAGCACGGCTGTTTCCAACGCCACAGGCTTGGGCGTGCCCAGTAACGGTTTGTTGTATCCGCCTGCGAGCGTGGAAGATATTCCTTATGTCACGCGCCCTATTTCTGAAGGCGGCGTGTTGGAACGCAAAGGCATGGTGGAAGTCATCTCCTCATTAGAAGCAGATGGCCGACAAATTCCTTACGACATACGGATGGGTGTGTGGGTCACGGTAGAAGCCGAAACCGACTACATCAAAAACTGTTTTGAAGAATACAACGCGCACACCGATCCATCGGGTCGCTATTTCACACTTTACAAACGTTGGCATTTGATTGGTTTAGAAGTTGGCCTCAGTGTGGCCAGTGTTGCTTTGCGAAATGAACCTACAGGCGTTGCAACACACTGGAACGCCGATGTGGTGGCCACTGCTAAACGCGATCTGAAACCGGGCGAGTTGCTTGATGGCGAAGGTGGTTACACCGTATGGGGCAAATTACTACCCGCGGCTACTTCTAAAAAAATGGGCGGCTTGCCTTTAGGCTTAGCCCACGGCGTCAAAGTGGTGCGTCCTGTTACCAAAGGTCAAAGCCTCAGTTGGGACGATGTGGCCATGGACACCACCACGCACGCCTACAAAATTCGCCGCGAAATGGAAGCGGGTTATAGCTTTTAAAACATGCGAACAACCAATCCCCAGCGACTGACAACGTTTGGTAGGTGGATGGTGGTTGTTTTTTTGGTGGGTTCTAGCACCCTCTGTGCAGAGCCCATTGAAGCATCTGAAGGCTTGCGTATCATGGCTGACAGGAACACTGGCAATTGTGTGTCTTGTCATGAAATTCCTGCATGGAGAGATAGCACCCAAAGCGCTAATCGACTCACTTTGCAAGGAAATTTTGCCCCCTCTTTGCAAGGTGTGGGAGCGCGTTATAGCAAGCAACAGCTACGTCAATGGATTGTGGATGCCCGCGTTATCCACCCCAATACCTTGATGCCGCCTTACGGAACCACCGAGAGACTCCACTTACCCGCTCGGTCACAGAATTTGCTGACGCAAAAGCAAATTGATGCTGTCGTGGATACGCTGACCACTTTTACCCAAGTAACAGTTGCAACAAAAGACAACTCAACAACCCAAGCACTCACTGCTTCAGGATTAGCACAATTGCAATCTGCCAACGCGATGAACCCCATTGGGCTTTGGATTGACGAAGGAAAACGCAAGTGGGAAAAAGATTGCACCTCGTGTCATGCGCTTGAAAAAGTTGTCAAAGCAGTCCCTGACTTTCCGAAGCTAGATGCTTCGCGGAAATTGATCAACCTAGAAGATCAAATTTCGATATGTCGTCAAAGAGTTGAGGCAACCACAAATGCAAATGCAAATTCAATTGCAACTACAACTGCGTCTACTCAATCTTTCACCAACGATGACAACCCTACTTTGGAGTTGAGTACGTTCTTAAACGATGCTGCACGCCAACTTGCCATCAACATCGCACCGCCTACAAACCCATTGCATGCCATCATTTGGAAGAAAAATTTAGCTGATGGAGAAAGGCTTTTCAAAACCCGTCTGGGACATATGAACCTGTCGTGCCAACAATGTCACGACGGCAAGGTAGGCGCCTCTATGCGTGCGCAAAAAATTACTGCAGGCCACCCAACAGGCTTTCCCGCTTATCGCATCAGTTGGCAGGGATTGGGGTCGATAGAAAGACGCATCAGGGCTTGCTATTCGGGCGTGCAAGCACAAGTTCCAGCACCACAAGATATGCGTCTACGACAACTCGAGTTGTATTTGAAAACGCGCGCACAGGGCTTGCAGTTAGAAGGCCCCTCAATTCGTCAATGAGATGCGCGCCCTCGCTTCGCCTGTTTGCCCCGCATCGTCTTGCCACTGCAATACCAATTCACCGCTTTGCGGTGTGCGTACTTGAAACTCTAAAAACGGGTCTGCTGATATGCCGGATCCCAGCGTCGCTTTAAATACTTGTTTGCCTTCAAAGTGGGCCGTCAGCGTGTGGATAACGTTTTTAGTGACTGCCGAACCACTCACATCGAAACGAAAGCCTGTCTCCATAGGGTGACGAATCAATAAGCGCACAGTTGTCAACTGGCTCGGCAACTTGGCTGGAATGATTTGCAAACGTGAGTGCATCATGTTTGATCCAAACAGGCCGATTCAGTGACTTCTACTTCTGCTGTGTCGAGCCACCATATGCCGTCAGAGGTTTGCGCCAATGCATAGACAGTTTGAGAACCACCTAGCCGCACACGGGTAGAAATAAGCACTTGGTCTGAACTAGACCCAAATTCAAATGCGGCCATCAAAGACCTTGGGTTACGGTTAGACAACAGTAGCAAACGACGCACGTGGTCTTGTGCTGTCATAGGGCTTGCGACAGACACCTTCAAGGGAACATTGAAACCGTTGTCCGCTAAACGGGCGATCTCAAGTCGGACTCGCCCTTTTTGAACTGCATTTATACCCACATAGGGTCGCAGCAACTCTTCCTGTGGAACATGCTGCGCAAATAGCACGGGTGTTGCGCCCCACCCCAAGCCGAGCGCCCATAACAAGCGTCGGCGGAGGTTCATACCAAGCGCAAGCCCTCGTTCTTGAGCGGCAGCATACGCACAGGTTTGCCACCACGCGCAGCAGCAATCGCATTCAAAATCGCTGGCGCCACTACGCAAATGGTGGGCTCACCCACACCACCCCAGAAGTCATAAGTGGGAGCAATCACCGACTCGATTTTTGGCATTTGGTACATGCGTGCAATCGGATAGGTATCGAAATTTTTCTCCACAATACGACCGTCTTTGACAGACGATTCGCTTTGCAAGGAGTCCATGCCGTAGGCGACTGAACCTTCAATTTGGCTAGCAATTTGAACGGGGTTCACAGCGTGTCCACAGTTTGTCGCCAATATCAAGCGATGCACTTTGACATCATTGCCTTTGATAGAAACCTCCGCAATAGCGGCGGTGTAACTGCCATAACCCATGAACTGTGCGATACCTCTGAACATGCCAGGAGCCAACGGTTTATCCCAGCCCCCCTTGTCAGCAACCGCATCTAGAACACCTAAATGCTTGGGGTGGTTTTTAATTAAATTACGTCGAAACGCCAATGGGTCTTTACCTGCTGCCTTAGCCACTTCATCGATAAAGCACTCGAGGTAAATCGCATTTTGATTGGTGTTCACACCACGCCATGGACCGACAGGCACATGGGTGTTGCGCATGGCATATTCGACTTTGAGATTCGCTACGGTGTAACCCAGTTGTGATTCACCTGGATCTTTCCAATAACCTTGGAGTTGTCGACGGTCTTTGCCGTCAACGATGTTGTGAGGAGATACATATGCATTGATGGACTGACCAGACACACGCAAATGCAAGCCCACCATTTCACCTTTTGCATCAATACCCGCGACTAAGCGGCATTGACCAATCGGACGAAAGTAGTCCTGGGTCATGTCTTCTTCACGGGTCCAAATGAGTTTGATGGGTGTCCCAGGAAATTGTTTAGCAATTAAAGCTGCTTGGCGCACATAGTCTTGCGTGCCTCCCCTTCTGCCAAAGCCGCCGCCTAAAGGAGGGTTGTAAGCCTCACATTTTTCTAGAGGTAACCCAGTGACTGCAGCCAATGCGGCCAATGAAGCCTCTGCGTTTTGGCTAGGTACCCATACTTCCGCACGGTCTGCTGTCACACGCGCAGTGCAATTCATAGGTTCCATGCAAGCGTGTGAAACAAACTGCGTGCCGTAAACCGCTTCAACCTTTTTCGCAGCGCCTTGAATGGCTTCAGTCACGTTACCTTGGTCAATGTCTGCAAAAACATTGTTGGTAGAAGTCAATCCTTCACGTAAACGCTCGGCTATGGTGGCACTTGATTCCTTGGCATTGGTACCAAAATCCCAATTAATAGGAAGAACTTCTAAGGCGGATTTAGCGCGCCAAAAACTATCAGCCAATACGGCCACGGATTGATCATCAACACGCACTACCGCTTTGATTCCTCGGCGGGATGAAATTTTTGAGGCATCAAAACTCACCAACTTGCCACCAAACACAGGACACGCTTTGATGGCTGCGTATTGCATGCCCGGTAAAACCGTATCGATTCCGTATTTGAGGGATCCGTTGACTTTGGGTGCCGTGTCCAATCGTCTAGGAGACTTACCTAATATTTTCCAGTCCCTTGGGTGTTTGAGGATGATGGACTTAGGGTCAGGCGCAGGCAATTTGGATGCTTGGCTAGCCAACTTTCCGTAGCTTGTCGTCTTGCCAGAACCAGCATGTGTGACCACGCCTTTTTCTACGGCAAGTTCGCTCACAGACACTTTCCATTCCGCTGCTGCGGCTTGCAGCAACATGATGCGCGCTGCAGCACCGCCTTGACGCACATATTCATGCGACTC
>Ga0214921_10009796_pt1 | contig 12013 bp, 15 predicted proteins | sample LL1505_MetaG_FD_177992 | JGI IMG/M metagenome (GOLD analysis project Ga0214921, IMG submission 177992) | Freshwater microbial communities from Lake Lanier, Atlanta, Georgia, United States - LL-1505 | ecosystem: Environmental > Aquatic > Freshwater > Lake | place: USA: Georgia | collected... | reverse complement strand
AAGCACACGATTTACGAGGTTCCCTTAATGCTCCATCGCGAAAGGATGGATGAGTTAGTTTTATCTTATTTGGGAATCAAGGCCCCGGCAGCAGACCTGCGAGATTGGGAAAAGCTGGTAGGCCGAATGATTGCGCCAAAGCACAGGTCTAAGATTGCGATGGTTGGAAAGTATCTCGGCGTACCCGATGCCTATAAAAGCGTTACCGAGGCGCTTTTCCATGCCGCATCAGGCGAAGACGTGGGAGTCGATCTTGTAAAAGTCGACGCAGAGGAGATTGAGAAGCAAGGGGCAGATGCGTTCTTGTCTGGTGTGGATGGAATCCTTGTCCCAGGAGGCTTTGGAGAGAGAGGAATCGAAGGAAAGATTGCTGCAGCGAAATACGCGAGGGAAAAAAAGATTCCTTATCTTGGGCTTTGTCTTGGAATGCAAGTTGCGGTGATCGAGTTTGCGCGAAATATCGCCGGCTTAAAGAAAGCACATAGCTCCGAGTTCGAGCCAGACTCCAAGGAGGCGGTAATCTCATTGCTGCCAGGCCAAACAGTGAATGGCACCAAGGGCGGAACAATGAGATTGGGAAGCTATATCTGCTGTTTAACTCCTGGCTCTGTGGCTCAAAAAGCTTACGCCAGTTCCGAAATTCAGGAGCGCCATCGTCATCGGTATGAGTTTAATAACGCCCATCGCGTGACGCTTGAGAAGTTCGGCCTCAAGATCAGCGGTGTACACCCCAAGGGAGATCTTGTGGAGGTTATCGAGTTGCCAGATCATCCTTGGTTCGTTGCCTGCCAATTTCACCCAGAGTTTCGCTCGAAACCAGATGTGCCGCATCCCCTCTTCAGAGGCTTTGCACAAGCCACACAAAAACATGCCAAAAAAACATAAATTCTTACTGATCGGGGGGCCCTGTGTCTTGGAGTCTCGTAAGACATCCCTGCTTATCGGTCGAACCTTAAGAGATTTAGCCCACTCCTTGGGTTGGGACTATGTCTTTAAAGCTAGTTACGATAAAGCGAACCGAACCTCGATTAGCTCCCCTCGAGGTCCCGGCTTTCAGAAAGGCCTAAAGGAGCTAGCCGCCGTACGTAAAATCTTAAAAGTACCCGTTCTTACCGATGTGCACTCCGTACAGGAGGCAAAGGCGGCAGGTAAAGTTGTGGATATTTTACAAATTCCTGCTTTCTTGTGCCGCCAGACCGACTTACTGATTGCTGCAGCAAAAACGAAAAAGGCCATCAGTGTCAAAAAGGGGCAATTTCTCGCACCTCAAGGTGTATCAGCAGTGATGGAAAAACTTCGGCGGGGAGGCTGTAAAAAGGCGTGGATTACAGAACGAGGGACTTCGTTCGGACACGGCGATCTTGTTGTGGATATGCGGGGATTGGTAACCATGCGCGAACAGGGTCATCAGGTGATCTTTGATGCCACTCACAGCGTTCAGCGCCCTACAGGGGGCGAAATTACACGAGGTGAGGCACGCTTCATTCCTGCCTTGGCTCGTGCCGCTGCTGCCGTTGGCATTGACGGTCTTTTTATTGAAGTACACCCAAATCCAAAAAAAGCCCTCTCAGACAAGGAAAGCATGCTTCCCCTTTCACAAGCTGGAACCCTCTTTCGTCAAATTCATAGGATTCTCTATGCCGTCTCTTAGAAACGTAATCGTTTGCTTTTTAGGGTTTGGACTTCTTCCTCTATTGGCAGCAAACGGCCCAGAGTTTCCCATCGGGTCTGTCATTCAAAACTTTTCACTTCCCCAGGCCGATGCGAGCGGGAGGAAAACTGCCATGGTCCATGGCAAGCGGGCCACCGTCGTCAGCCCGAACCAGCTCAAGATCGAAGATCTGAACGTTGAGCTCTTTAATGGAGAGGGAAAAGTCGAGACAACCATTACGGCAACAAGAAGCGATTTTTGGCGTAAGGAGAATCGCCTGACTACCGATACAGGGATCATCGTAAAGCGGCCCACCTTGATGATCTCCTCGAATGGCATTGATTGGAATGTCGCGGATTCTAGCGGAACGCTCTACAATCGAGTTCGAGTCGTTATTTCTAACTCAACCCCGTGAAATACTTATTTTTTTCATTTCTAGCGCTGACTGGATGTCTGCAGGCTGAGGACTCCCCTTCGCCCACGCCTGCAAGCTCGGCTACAAATTCCACAACAATCGAAAGCGACTCCTTGGATCTCAACCTGGGCAAAAAACTAGGAAAGAAGCAGGGCATTTTTCGGGGAAATGTAAAAGTGGACGAACCTCGATTCACAATGACCGCCAAAGAGATGACGGTCTTCTTTGCGGACAACGATGCGGTCGAATCACTTGAGGCAAGAGAAGATGTTATCATTAAGCGGAAAGATGGATCATCTGATACATCCAGTGAAAAAGCGCTTTACGATATATCGGTGAAAAAGCTGACTCTTCTGAAGGTCACGCGACAACCCAAAGTTGTATCGAAGGACAAAACCGTATTTGCAGACAAAATCATTCTCTATCCGGAGGAAGACAAGATGACCACGGAGGGGGCAAGCCGGGTCATGCTTCAAAAAGCCCCCTGAACACGGATTCAACATTAACCCCCGCTCCCGTAGGAGAACCTATCCTCTCCTGTCATGGCTTAGTCAAACGTTATGGGGAGCGAAATGTGGTCAATGGAGTAAACCTGAACATCCGTGCTGGCGAAGTAGTGGGCTTACTCGGGCCAAATGGAGCAGGAAAAACCACCAGCTTTTATATGTTGGTTGGTCTCGTAAGGCCCACTGCAGGCACAATTCAGTTCTCGGGCGAAGATGTCACTGGAATGCCAATGTATCGAAGAGCTCGGCGTGGAATAGGCTATCTTCCACAGGAAGAGTCGATCTTTCGTCGCCTCACCGTGGAAGAAAATCTCATGGCGATTCTTGAGACCCTCCCCATCACCGATCAGGAGCGAAAAGAGCGTTGCCACGAGCTCTTGGTGGAATTGGGCCTCGATAACCTCATCAAAAGTCATGCCATTCAGCTTTCTGGAGGAGAAAAAAGGCGCTTGGCTATTGCGAGGTGTCTTGTGACTCGTCCGAGTGTTCTACTTCTGGACGAACCCTTTAGCGGAGTTGATCCCCTTGCCGTTTATGATATCCAACAGATTATCCTAACCATGCGTCGCAAGGGAATTGCGGTACTCATTACTGACCACAATGTGCGCGAGACCCTATCGATCGTAAGTCGTGCCTACTTGATCTGTGAGGGCAAAGTTGAAAGCGAGGGAAATGCGGAATTCCTGATCAACGATCCTGTAGCGCGCGGTCTTTATCTAGGACCTCGCTTTTCAATGTGAGAACATTTTTAGATTTAGTGAGTCGATGTCAACTTGTCTTCAAGTATGGATTCCAAGACAGCCTCCGGATTTGCAGCTTTTAAGATGGGTCGCCCCAACACAATACGACTGGCACCATCCAGCAGAGCCTCTCGCGGTGTTTTGGACCGGGCTTGGTCGTCCTCCTTACTCCCTTTTGGTCTTACTCCGGGGGTCACAATTTCACCCTTTTCTCCCCATACCGACCTTTCGGACCTGGCTTCATGCGGACTACAAACAACACCCGCCAGACCTGCTTTTTTAGCTAGGTTGGATAGGTTTCGTACCGTGCCATCCACTCCACTGTGCCAGCCCACCGCTCGAACAGCCTCTTCACTTAAGCTTGTCAGAAGAGTGACTGCGAGAACATGCGTCTCTTTAGCAGAATGGGAAACAGCCGCTGCCATCATCTCCTCCCCTCCCGAGGCATGCACTGTTAAGAAGCGCGGTTTCCAGGGTGCGACGGCTCGTACCGCCTGCCCGACGGTATTTGGGATGTCGTGGAACTTAAGATCCAAGAAGATGGGAACTTCCAATTTTTGGAGCCCCGACAAAACCTCCACCCCTGACCTCAAATACAGCTGCAATCCGACTTTAAAGGTCCCAATCTTCCCACGAAACCGCTTGGCCCAACTCAAGGCCTCTTCCGATGTATCGACGTCAAGAGCGAGTATGATCTGGTCGGGTTTCAACTCATCCATTGAATCGTGAAATCAACTCCATGACAACTCGAGCCTACGCTAAAATCAATTTAGATTTACGACTGGGTCAACGGCGCTCAGACGGATTTCATCCTATCGACACTTTTTTTATTCGAGTCGATCTTTACGACAACATTAAGGCTAGGGCTACCCAAGACGGTAATTGCACTCTTTCTATTCTTGGTGACACCCACCTGTCCGCTGGCCCAGACAATCTGGTATTACGTGCAGCTCGCGCCATGCAAAGGTTCGCCCAACAAGGTGCGGGGGTGCATCTCGAGCTTGAGAAGAGAATTCCTCAGGGCGCCGGGCTAGGGGGTGGGAGCAGTGATGCTGCCTCCACTCTTAATATTCTGCAAAAGTTATGGTCGACTTCCTGCACAGACGAGCAGATGGCAGCCCTAGGTGCTGAACTGGGAAGTGATGTACCTTTTTTTCTTCAGCCCTACGCCTCGCGAGGAACTGGTCGCGGAGAGATTCTGCATCCCAGTCCGATGAAAGATCTCCCATGGGCTGTTTTAATTCACCCTGGCTTCCCCTCTCCTACGGCAAGCGCGTATGCGTCGTACGCACAATCCCCAAAACCAGGTGTTGAGGGACCAAAACTGACCCTAAGGCAAAGGAACGGAATGAATCTTACTTTGCGACCTAGAAACGATCTCGAGGAGGCTGTTGAAAAAAAGTTTCTATGGATTCGTTCAGCCAGAGAATGGCTTCAGAGGCAGCCAGGAGCTCTTGCAGCACGAATGAGCGGAAGTGGGTCGACCGTATTTGGTTTGTGGCCTTCAGACAAGGAAGCGGAACAAGTTGCAAACCGTGCCAAGAAGCACTTTGGTTCAGAAGCTTGGATACAAGCCACCCGACTGATTTGTGGAGCGAAGTAAAACTAGCGAAGCTTGTGAGCGATCCGGGACTTGATACGAGCCGAGCGATTCCTGTGAATCGCTTTACCTTTGGCCGCACGGTCCAAACGACGCTGCAGTTCAGGAAAAAGTTTTGCCGCTTCATCTTTTTTTCCTGCTGTAAGAAGAGCTATCAACTTTTTCTGGGCATTACGAGCATGGTCCAGAAGAAGGCGATTCACCACGCGGCGGCGGAGTGCGCCACGGGCTTGTTTTGCAGCAGAAGCAGTGTTGGCCATAAGAGGAAAGATTGCCCGAGACCCCTCCCCCTCGTCAATCTATGAACTTACTCCGCCTTGCCCTTTCCCTACTCCTCTGGCCAGGCCTTGTGGCTACTCTCATCTTTTTGGGAAAGCTTTTACGGTCGGCCACCCACTCGCCTCAATTTCCCTTGGCAACAGCAGTCGCCTTTGCGGTGGGGTTTTTCGTGTCCTGCATCGCTTTTTTTGCCCTGCCCCGTCCGCGCGGAGTTTATGTTTTGGGACATGAACTCACTCATGCCCTAGCCGTTTGGTGCAGTGGGGGGCGGGTCCACTCAATCCAAGCTGGCACCAAGGGAGGAAAAGTTTTATCCGATCGAGTCTCCCCTTGGATTAGTTTAGCGCCTTATATTTTACCTTTTTACCCATTGCTGGCGGGAATTCTTTGGTTGGCGGGAACACGAGTTTGGCCAGAGCTGCAGAATTATACCCTGCCCAGCCTAGCCCTTTGGGGTGCTGTCTGGGGATATCACTACTCCTTCACCCTTAGCCTAATTCCAACAGACCAGCCCGACTTTCTGATCTATGGGAGAATTTTTTCAATCACCCTTATCTTTATGGGGAATACGCTTCTGGTCGGTCTTTTGCTTTGGGGAGCTTTTCGCCCAGCCCCTCTAGGCCAAACTCTCCTCCAGCTGGGAACTGAGTGGATATGGACATACACCACGATCGCTCATTGGCTCTCGGGCCTGCTCTTGCGCTACCTACCCCATTCCGCCTAAAACATCCTGCTCGTGCTAATTTCCGACCTCATCAGCGAAAAAAATCTTCTACCCGATCTTGTTGCTAAAGATCGTAATAGCGCCTACCAAGCAATGGTGCAATTTGTTGTCAATAAAGGACTTATGAATAATGAACTCTCTTCATCTTCTTTAGAAGGATTACTGGCACGAGAAGCCAAAATGACCACAGCGATGGGCGGAGGCTTCGCACTGCCACACGCCACCATTCCAAAACTGTCCAAACCTTGCTTCCTGCTCGCCCGATGCCCCCAAGGCGTAGAGTGCGAGGCGGTCGATGGAAAACCGGTCACCCTCTTCTTCCTCATTCTTACTCCCCCAGACCATAGCCAGGAACATCTCCAAACCCTTGCCACCGTGGCTAAATTCTTTAATCGACGCGGAATTAAGTCAAAACTACTTCAAGCATCTGGTGCACCAGAGATTCTATCCATTCTTCGCACTCCCTAATGTCCCTCCGCGCAGAACTCGAAGCCCTCGTCCAGGTCTGGGCTCAGACCCATTACCCTCAGGTAGGAACAGGCCCCTGGGTTCGTCCCTGTGCCGATCCACGGCATGGCCATTTTCAAACTCACCTCCCAATGGTGGCCGGAAAACAAACTGGATCAAACCCACGCGATATCGCAACCCGTTTGGCTAATGAGTGCACCCCACCACCGAACTGGGCTACTCCCGAGATTGCTGGCTCAGGGTTTGTAAACTACCGCGTCAATCCTCCTGCAGTAGCAGTTGCTATCGACAAGCTTCGCCAAGATCCAGGCCTGGGGATTCATCCAACACAAAACCCGGAGACCATCGCAATCGACTTCAGCTCACCCAATATCGCTAAGGCCATGCACGTGGGCCATATTCGCTCCACTCTTTTGGGTGACTCCCTTTCCCGTCTTCTCACCCGTTGCGGTCATCGGGTCATTCGAATCAATCACCTTGGAGACTGGGGCACCCAGTTCGGAAAACTTCTCCTTGCATATCGTGCCGCGGGTCGCCCCCCGCTGGATCCATCTCAATCCATTCAACAGCTCGAAATATTGTATAAAAAGGGCCATGAAGAGGCAGAGTCCGACCCCAAAAAGATGGATCTAGCGAGAGCAGAACTAGCCGCGCTCCAGTCTGGAGAAGCCGAGCGAACGAAAGATTGGAAACACTTTTGCGAAAGATCGGCAGACCATTTTCACGACATCTATCGACGCCTCAACGTAACCTTCGATCTGGAAAAAGGCGAAAGCACATACCAAGGCGAGTTAGCTGGTATCGTGCAAGAGCTCTTGGATCAAGGGATAGCAGAGAACAGCCAAGGAGCTGTTGTCATTCAGAATCCGAAGATTTCTGAAGAGCCATTTCTGATTCGTAAATCGGATGGGGCTTTCCTTTACGGCACAACCGATTTGGCTGCAGTCCAATCACGAATTCGCGACCTCAAGGTCCAAAGAATTATTTATGTCACCGATGGACGGCAACAGCTTCACTTTCAGTGGCTCTTTGACACCGCAAAACGCTGGGGAAAAACTGTGCCTCTTGAGCACGTTTGGTTCGGGACAATTCTTGGGCCAGACCGAAAACCCCTAAAAAGTAGGGATGGAACACCGATCAAACTTACCGATCTACTCACTGAAGCTAAAGATCGAGCTAAGCAGATTCTTATGGAAAAAAGGCCTGATCTCATGGGATCTGCACTTGAGGAAAAAGCGGAACTTCTAGGCATCGCTAGCCTCAAATACGCAGACCAGATGCCTGGACGAAATCTCGACTACGTTTTTACATGGGAAAAGCTCCTCGCTTTCGACGGGAATACCGCCCCATACATTCTCAATGCTTACGTTCGCTCTCGCTCCATACTACGAAAAGCTGGGGTAACATCTTCCCCAACTCACCCCATCCATCTGGAGGAACCAGCGGAGGAAGAGATCGCTCGGCAACTTCTTCGCTACTGCGATGTGGTTGAGCTAGCAACAACCGATCGCAAGCCGCACCACTTGTGTGGCTATCTATTTGAAACAGCGGGAATGTTTCACCGATTCTTTGAGGCTTGCCCTGTTCTCCAAGCTAAATCCCCTGCCCTACACCAATCCCGCCTAACCCTCACTGGCTTAACTGGGGACATCCTTCGAGATGGTCTTCAACTACTAGGAATTCCGACTTTAGAAGAGATGTAGTAGCCGCTGATTGGGATTTAAAGGCTCACTCGATCCGCATCACCCCAAAGATTTTCGAGCCTATAAAAGTTTCTACGGGTTGAATGCATGATATGGACCAGCACGTCGCCATAATCCAATATCATCCACTGACTGGCCGCTTGACCCGTAGATCGATAGATATGTCGACCCTCTTCTTTAACGCCTCGTTCAATCTCGCCGGCGATTGCCTTCAGCTGGGGCTCATTCTCCGCAGAAACGATTACAAAGAAATCGGACGGGCCCCCAATCTTTCTTAGATCTAAGACGATAGGGTCTTGAGCTTTTTTGTTCGCGGCCAGATCACGGCAAAGCTTTGCTAACTGAAGCCCCTCCGGAATCATTGATAGTACCGATTTTTCATAATCGAATCCTCTATATCAGCTGAAACAAGACCTCGAATCGAGAGATGACGCTGCACTCGCTGACGAATTTCGGTGGATGAAACGTCGAAACGACAAGGCAAAACACTCATCGAAATCCCTCTCCTTGCCTTTGGCTTCTCAGGTCTTGGGAAAACAAGAAAGTGAACCCACCGGGCAAGTTTCCTAAAGTCCTTCCAGTCAGGTAGTACGCTCCACTGATCGGAACCCATAATCCAAAAGAGTTTTGCAGAGGGCGCTTTTCTTTTCCAGTGTGCAGCTGTATCGATCGAATAAGAGACACCAGATCGGCCAATCTCCCAATTCGAGACCTTGGCCCACCTCTGCCCTCGCAACCCCTGCTTTAACCATCGTAAACGATCAGTCGCGGAGGCAACGGGTTGGAATTTCTTCAAGGGGGACTGAGCACAAGGCAAATAGATCACCTCGTCCAATCGCAAACTCTCCCAAGCGAAACGTCCAATCAAAAAGTGACCAAGATGAAAGGGATCAAATGAGCCGCCAAAAAGAGCAATTCTTTGACTCAAAAGATGCTCCGGTCCACTTGGATTTTATCATTTGGCTTCAAACGAATGTCTTTCCCTTGATCGGCTTGAATTTCTTTTGCATTGAATTCCTGTGTTGCGCCCCCTTGGGTCAAACGAACACGACGGCGATTTGCAAAATCGGTGAATCCTCCACATGCGGCAACTGCACCAAGAGCCGTGAGATCCTTCGTATAGGGAACACGCTGAGGCATCCTCACCTCACCTGTCACATCCACAAATCTCTGCTCCTTCAAGTCAACCGTCACATTGGGGTTCGTAAAGATTTCCTCCTTGAGATAGGTGGATTCAATCAACTTCTTAAGTTCAACAGTGGTTGTATTGGCTGCAGTCAGACTTCCAATATGGGGCATCGAGATCTTTCCACTCTCATCGATTTTAACTTCAAAGATTCCTTGGTCTTGGGTCGGGACACCTGTCAAACGGATGATTAAAGTGTCTCCACCACGTAAAAGATCACTGATATCCATATTGGCAGCGGAAGTTACAGAATTTGAAGCAGACATGGGGTCAGGAGTGGCCTGGGGTAATGCGATAACCTTATCACCCGAGAGAACTGGCATATTGGTTGCGAGAATTGTTTGCGAAGAGGTCCCTACTTGAATCGATTGCGAGAGCACAGTCGAGACAGTGGCGAGGCAAATAATCAGACAGAAGGATTGATTCACTAAAAGCGATCCTGCCCAGGAGGTGGGCGAACAAATGTTACTTTAGGCAAATTCCGCGGTTCATCAGAAGGGATCTCGTCTACTTGAACTTCTGAAGGAGTTAAACCTACCGGAACAGATGCCTGCATAGATGAACTCTTGCGAGACGCAGCTCTTGGTGTTCGCTTTTTGTATCCATACTGAGTGGAGTAACCAGCATAGTAATAGTAGTTATCATCCGTTTTAATATTTACGTTATTGAGGATAACTCCAAAAAGCTTCCCGCCCACGTCTTCGATGACTCTTTTTGCTCTTTGGGAAACATTTCGCGGATAACGACGATGCTGAATCAAGAGCAGAGTCACATCGACTTCTTGACTGATTACCGAGGCATCACTGATTCCAAGCACCGGAGGAGAGTCGACAAGAATCACATCATAGTTCGGGCGGCACGTTTCAAGAAGTGAAGCGAAACGAGCGCGACTAAAGCCTCCCAAATCCTCCGGTCCTAAACTCCCAGCAGTTAAGACCTCAAGGTTGGGAACCGACGTGGATTGAATCAGCTCATCTAAAGAGGCCTGCCCCGCTAAATACTCACCCAGCCCAAGGGTGTTTTCGATCTGTAATGCGTTATGAGCGTTGGGCCTTCGGATATCCCCATCAATTAATAAAACTTTCATGCCACTTTGGGCACAAACCCAGGCTAGGTTGAAAGTAGTCGTAGACTTTCCCTCGCCGGGTCCACCACTCAAAACACTAATTGTGCGTGCCGTCGAGCGAGCCCCTGTTAAGTTAAGTTTCGCACAAAGAATGCGATATCCTTCGGCAAAGCGTGAATTTGGGTCATCGATGGAAAGAAATTTGGCCCCCTTCGGAATCACCGCCAAAACACTGATTCCAAGGAACCTTTCCACATCGTCCATCGTTTTGATGCTGGTGTCCAAATATTCAATAAAGAAAGCCAGGCTCAAACCCAGTACAAGTCCCACCACCATACTCAGCGCCAAATTCAACTTTAGATTTGGTTTTACGGGACGGACGGCGGGTTCTGCGCGATTCACAACCTGAACAGGTCGAGTTTCGATCCGCGATTCAACCGACTGTTGGCGGTAGCGAGACATAAGCACCTCAAGAAGTTGGCTTTGCGTTTCGTAATCCCTTCTCGCCTCATTGTAAGGTGCCAACCGATCACTACGATCCGCCCTCAGTTGTGTACGTAATTCGGAAACCTCCTTCTCAAGGCTTTCGACACGCGCTTGAGCCACGCTCAGATCAATGGAGAGAGCTCGACGAATTCCAGTCACCAGCTTATTGAGCTGGTCCCGCCTTTCCGCCACAGCACGTATCGCCGCCTGCATCTCAGGATGCTTTTTCCCATACCCCTGCTTCTGCATTGAGGCAACACTTTGCAAAGCCTGCAAGTACTGCTGCTTGGTGGAAGCAGTAGTGCTGTCCTCCAGCTGAAGAGCTGGCAAAGTTGATTCAAGTTGCTCAATCGTTAAGTCAGCTACTTTCTCAAGACGAACTTTTCTCGAAATCATATCGGAGCGCAGCTCGCTCAATGCTGTCTCTTTTCGCTGAATTTCCATATCCGACAAAGTGGTGGATTGAACCTGAGCACTTGCCCCGGGCATCTCATCGATCTTCATATCCCGCCGCAGCGCCTCCACTTTAGCCGCAGCCTCGCTGACGAGTTTCTTCTGCTTCTGCACCTCCCCATCAAGAACTTTTAAGCCAGAATCACTGCGCCCGGTGATTTCCCCCCGACGAAACTCTTCGTACGCATCGGTAATTGTGTTGGCGTAAAGTGCCGCCTCCTCCGGATTCGTGCTTTGACAGACAACTTCGATCAGCTTGGTGTTTCGAAAAGGCCTAACCTCCAGATAGCTCTTCCTGAAAATCATGAACGCTTGGTCATCGCTAATCGACCCTTCGGGCAGCTCCATCGACTTACAAAGTCGGGCTGCAACCCCAAGTTTTGTGATGACTGGATAGAGAACCTTTTTGCTTTGGATGAGTTCGAATTCCGTTTGGAAGAAAACAGGATCAAAAGCTTCAAAGGAAGATTGGAAAACTTGCAAATCTTTATTCTCCTTTTCAACACGCAAGACCGCAGAAGATTCATAGATCTTGGGCTGTAGCTTGGTAACAACGAAGCCAGTCGCCATTACTAGCGTTAAAATCGTTACCGAGGTGGGCCATCGATTTCGAATGACCCTCCACAAGTCGTTGACGTGAAACGACGCCTCACCTGAATTGGCCGCTCCGGCACCATATCCATAAGCTGGGGGTGTCTCGTTAAGCTCCGTCACACCCGCACCTTACGCCTCTTCC
>Ga0214921_10009795_pt1 | contig 12014 bp, 3 predicted proteins | sample LL1505_MetaG_FD_177992 | JGI IMG/M metagenome (GOLD analysis project Ga0214921, IMG submission 177992) | Freshwater microbial communities from Lake Lanier, Atlanta, Georgia, United States - LL-1505 | ecosystem: Environmental > Aquatic > Freshwater > Lake | place: USA: Georgia | collected 2015-05-28 | reverse complement strand
TCACGGAGCCCGATTTTGAGGGAATTTTTCGGGCGGAAAATTTCTTATAAAACATTGATAAGAAATTGGTTGCGGGGAGAGGATTTGAACCTCTGACCTTCAGGTTATGAGTGTGTTTTTATATGTAACTATCATTCAACTATATGCAATTTTATTCCAGTGTGTTCATCTCTGCTTCTCACAAGGCAGGAACAGAGTGGCATAAAATGGAACAATCGCTGTCACGGTTTGTCACCCCGGTTGGACGCTTATGAAATCGATGAGAAAAGGTCTTTGAAGGGCCCGTTGCCTCAGAAACTTGGACACCAAGATCTCTTTGCAATGGGCGTGCGCACACGCCCCAGACTATCCTTCTTGAGAATTTCCACTGCTGATAAAAACCCTCGCCTGTTAATTTTGTCTAAAATCATCCTGTTACCTTATGAACTTTCTTCCGCTTTCTGCGGGAAACGAGTTGGAGTCCGAAGACACCGAGGAGAGCCGTGGCGGTGAGGTAGGTGCTGGGCTCGGGAACGGCGATGATCTCAGAGCCACCACCCGAGAAACCTACTTCAAAGGCATTTCCCACAAAGCTGCTACCACTGTCGCTGTAGAAGCTGATGCGGTCGAGATAGGAACCGAGGCCAGCATTGTCGTTAAACACGACATGGCGCGTGCCGCCGCTATAGGGAAGGTTGTTTTCGTTGTATTTCGGTATGCCATTCCAATTCCAGATGGCAAGATTGGTTCCACTGGCCCAAGAGCCTACGCCCCCGAAGCGGAGTGTTCCAGTGAAGCCGGCAAGGTCGATAGTGGAGTTGGCGCTGAGAGTGAGGGCGCCAAATGTCTCGTTGAATGTTCCGCTTGCTGCGAGTGTTCCGCCGCCGAGATTGATTGCGGCATTATCGTTCACAGCGTTTTCGATGGTTACCAAGAATGATCCGCCTGTGACATCAATGACTGTGCTGTTACCCGTGGCTCCGGCCGAGGCCGCAGTAAGCGTTCCACTGTTGATCGTTGTTGTGCCCGTGTAAGAGTTCGCTCCTGAGAGGGTCGCAGTGCCTACACCGGTTTTTGTGAGACCCACGCTGCCGCCAAGACCTGCACTGATGCTGCCGGATTGCACATCGTAGTTCGTCGTGGCGTTCAAGGTGCCGGTGCCTGCCAATGTGCCGCCGGAGAGGGTGAGTTTGTTGATGGCTTCGTTGCCGCCGAGTGTCAGCGTGCCGCTGGTGAGCGTGATGTTTGCTCCAGCAGCAAGGCGACTCGCGCTGCCGAGGGCGATATTGCCACCGTTGATGGTGATCGTCGTGGTGGCGGCGCTTCCGTTGAGGTTGGTTGTGCCTGAAGTGGCGTTGATTGTGCCGGTGCCGAGGTTCGCTCCGATCGTTCCTCCTTGCAGGGTGTAGGTGGAGGCGGTGAGTGTGCCTGAGCCAGTGATGTTCCCGCTGGTCATCGTAAGGGCATTTACGGTGTCATTGTAAGTGGCGGTGTTCAGCGTGCCGCCGGAGATCGAAATATTGCTGGCGTTATCGAAAACATTGCTTGCTCCCATGTTGAGCGTGCCGGCTGTGATGGTTGTTATGCCGGTGAAAGTGTTCGTGCCGGAGAGGGTGAGGTTTCCAGTGCCAGTCTTGGTCAGGCCGAATCCAGCGCCTGAGATTGCGCCGCCGACGGTAAGTGTGCCGCCATTGACGGTGAGTGTGCGCGAGGCATTCATGGTAACAGCACCGGTGCCGAGGTTCAGATCGTTGGTTCCTGTAAACGCAAAGTCGGCGTTCCAATTTTGAGCATTGTTGAGCGTGATGCCGGAGGTTGTGGAATCGATCGTTCCGCCATTAATTGTGAAAGTCCCAGTGCCTATAGCGGAGTTGTTATTGAGGACCAGCGTGCCGTTGTTGAGCGTGGTGCCGCCGGAGTAGGTGTTGGCAGCGCTCAAGGTCAGATTGCCCGCGCCGTTTTTAATGACCGATCCAGTGCCAGTAAGGGCGTTTCCAGAAAAGTGGGTGCCTTGCACAAGGGAGTCTGAGCGGTTAAAAAGGAGCGTCGCGTTGTTGGTGATCGTGCTGGTTGTGGCGAGTGCCCCGCTTGTGCCATTATTGCCAATTTGGAATATGCCAGCGTTGATCGTGGTGGCGCCCGTGTAGGTGTTATTGGCTGAGAGGATGAGGGTGCCCGCGCCGGTTTTGATCAGATTGGCGCTGCCGACGAGCGCTTGGCCTATTGAAGTAGTATTTAGAACATTCAAAGTGCGAGTGACTCCGGAACCGATATTCAGGTTTCCCGAGCCTGCAAAAGTCAGGTTGCCTGTGCCGCCGGAGGCTTCCCCGAAGGTGATGATCACGCCGCTTCCAAGAATACTTGTGTAGTTGGCGGTGACCGTTCTGGCGGTGGTGTCGGAGCTGGCCAAGGTCACATTATTATTGGTTGTCCAATTTCCGGTTCCCAGCGCGTTGTTGTTTCCGATCCGAATGGTGCCTCCATTAAAAGTCGAGCCGCCGGAGTAAGAATTGCTCCCTGAGAGGGTGAGAGCACCGGTTCCGTTTTTGGTCAGCGAGCCTGAGCCGCTCATGATGCCGGAGAGGGTTTGATTGCTGTTTGATGCAAAAAGGAATACTCCGCTGTTGGAAATGTTTCCAGAGTAACTGCCGCCTCCGAGGAGGCCGGTGGAAGCGATTTGTAGCGTGCCGGCGCTGATGGTGGTGTCTCCTGTGTAGGAGTGGTTAGCGCTGAGCGTGAGGATACCGCTGCCCGCCTTCGTTAGGGCGCCGGTCGTGCTGGCTGTGGTTCCCGAGATCGTGAGGGAGGTGGCGGCAGTAGTCACGCTGATCGTGCTGGTGGTGCCTGCGGTGAGGGTAAAATTGCGGTCAGTGGAACCGTTGGCGGAGCCGGTGTATTCCAAGGTTCCACCTCCAAGAACGAGGTTGGCTGCGGCGTTGGTCGAGCTCCCGAGTGCTCCAGCGACGCCGCCATTGGTTATGCTGGCGATGCTGAGGGTTCCGGCGTTGATCGTCGTTGCGCCGGTGTAGGTGTTTGTGCCGTTGAGTGTGAGTTTCCCTGCTCCGGACTTCACGAAGTCTCCCGAACCGGAAACTACTCCCGCGAGGGTGGTATTGTTGGAGTTTGTGTCGAAGGCTGTTGTGCCCGTGGAGAGGGTGATGTTGTTGGAGATGGTTAAGTTGTTGGCACCGCTTCGCAGCATGGCGGTGTTACCTCCACCAGGGTTGAGAGTGATCGTGCCAGTGGAATTGCCCAAAGCGGTGTTGGTGCCGATAACCACTGTGCCGCCAGTGATTGTGGAGCCTCCGGAGTAGGTGTTACTGCCGGAGAGGGTCAATGTGCCGGAACCCGATTTTGTCAGGCCAGCCGAGCCTGCGAGGTTTGCTCCGATGGTTGTGTTGCCTGTGGCGGAGACATTGATGGCATTGATGTCCGAAGAGTTCACTGTAAGAGTGTTCGAACCGTTGATTGCCACCTCGGAGGTTGAGACAGCGAGCGTGTCTATTGTGTAATTCGCCCCCAGGGTGGTGGTGAGGTTTCCCGCACCCGTCGCGGCGAATTTGACATCCGAAGAGGCTGTGAGCGCATTTCCGGCGAGCGAAGCGGAACCATTGATCGTGGAACTGAAGTTGGTGGCGGTCCAACTCGTTCCTCCGGCTCCTGTCCAATAGGCATCCGTTGTGCTGATATTCGCCGCGAGCCAGAGTGAGGTGGCATTTGAGGAAAGGGAGAAGGCATAGCCGGCCTGCTGGGAGTAGGTGCCCAGATTCCATGTCCCGGCCAAGCCACTGGAGGCCGTGAGCAGCATCCATGTTTGTGGGGCTGAGAGCGTGTTGAGGAAGCTCAGGTTAATGGTGTTTGTTCCAGCGAGGGTGGCCGCGCCGCCGAAATTCAAGCGGTCCGATGTGCCAGCTGAGAGGTCGACATCAAAGGAGAGAGCCGCTGTGCTGAGCGAGATGCTGGAGTTTCCGAGAGTGAAGGTGCGTATGGTGCCGTCCACAAAGCTCAAGGTCGAACTGCTTGTCGCATTCAAACTGGTGATACTTGAGGAGAGCGCGTTTGCACCGCTGAAGAGCAATGCGCCTCCCCCGGTGGAGCGGATAGCACCCGTATTGGTGCTCGATCCGGAGAGGGTGGCGGTGAAAGCGGAGGTGTGGGAGACATCACCCGATCCGCCCAGATTGTTGGCAACGGTTGTGGCGGCGGAGTTCGCCAGTTGCAATGTGGCTCCGTTCGAGATGGAAATGTTTCCACTTCCGGCTGAACCCGAGGTTCCTGTGATCGAGAGTGTGCCTGCGCCAATGGTGGTGCCGCCCGAGTAGGTGTTGTTCGCGGAGAGGACGAGCGTGTTGGCACCGAGCTTGGCAAGACCAATCGCTCCGCCGCCTGTGCCGGTGGAGTCTACAATGGTATCCGCAATCGTGAAGATGCCCCCTGAGGCGTTCGCGGTATCGAAGGCGATCTGGGCACCGGCGCGCAGGCCGTTGTCGTTCACAGAACCTCCAAGCCCTCCAAGATTAGTGAGGAGCGTGGTAACATTTCCTGTAGAGAATTCGCCTGTGCCACCGACATTCAGAGCCAGTGCGCCTCCACTGGCCACGGAGATGTTTGAGGCTGTCCAACTGGCAGTCGTGCCGTTGTAGAGCGAAGACGTCTTCGCCAATTGAAGGGTTCCTGCATTGATGGTGGTCACGCCGGTGTAGGTGTTGTTGCCGGAGAGGATGAGCGTGCCAGCGCCGGTTTTGGTAAGGCCTCCAGCGTTGGTGGAATCCAATGCGCTGGCGTAGGTGACATTGTTGGTATTAGTGTCGATGAGAATGGCTGAGGCGCTGTTTTTGATTCGGGCGGAAAGGTCGGTGGTGATATTACTGCCGTATTGGAGGGTGCCACCGCTGAAGGTGATGTTGCCGTTTGTTCCCAAACCGTTGGAGCTGCCGATCCGGAGCGTGCCGGCGTTGAGAACCGTGCCACTGCCGTAGGTATTGTTCCCGCTGAGAATGAGGGTGCCAGTGCCGTTTTTGGTGAGCGTCGAATTGGAATTCGAAAGATTTCCTGAGAAAGTGGTAGTGTTTAAAACATTGAAGGTTTTGGCGGTTCCCGCAGTCAATCCATTCATGTTCATATTTCCCGTAAATATGAGGTCGCCGGTCTCAGTGGTGGCGTTACCGAAGGTCCATACCATGGAGGCGCCCCCAGCGGATGAAAATGAGTTGGTGATCGTGCGGGCGGTGGCGCTGTCGCTCATGATGGTTGTTGCCAAGTTCAACTTCAGAGCGCTGGTGCCGAGGGCGTTGTCGTTTCCAATTTTCAGTGTGCCTCCGCTTAATTGAGTGGTTCCGGAAATGGTGGTGCTGCCCGTCAAAACAAGGACGCCGTTGCTCAGCGTTGTGTCGCCGGAATAGGAATTCGCGCCGGAGAGGGTGAGTGTGCCGGCGCCGGATTTTGTGAGATTTCCATTTGAGATGACGGCGCTGATCGTAAGGTCCGAGGTTGCCGCCGAGGAATCGCCGATCGTGAATGTTCTGGCTGCAGCGCCAAGGTTGAGGTTACCGCTAATGCTTGCGCCATTGGCATTGTTGGTGGCCGAGTAATCCACATTTCCACCCAGCGTGAGGGTGCCGCTGCCGGTTGTGACTGCCGCCGTGCTGCTTGACGCACCACCGCCCAGAGAAAGCGTGGTGATGGATTGGTTGGCTCCATTCAGGTCGAGCGTGCCGCCGTAAATGGTAGTGGCGGCGGTTGATATTTTACCAGAGCCGCTGAGTTGCAGTGTGCCGGCATTTGCTCCTCCCGAGGTGCCAACCGCCGTGGCGCCCGTGTAGGTGTTATTGGCCGAGAGGATCAGCGTGCCAGCGCCGTCTTTAGTGAGCGTGCTGGTGCTGGTGCCGATGACTCCGCTGATTGTTGTATTGCCCGCACCACCAAATGTGAGGTTTTGAGTTCCGCCAATGTTGCCGGAAAGGGTGAGCAGGCCGGCATCAGAATTGATACGAGTGGCTCCGGCGAGGGTGATCGCCCCGCCGAAGGTGTTGCTGCCGGAAATATTCCGCAATGCGCCATCGGTGCTCACACCGGTGCCAGTGAGCGAGAGGGCTTCGGCGCCGATGGTAATGCCACCTTGCAGTTGCAGGGCGGCGCCGGAGGAGACCGTGGTGCCAGCTGCGGTGGTGCCGAGCCCATTGGCGTGCTGGATTTTTAAAACACCCGCGCTGATCGTTGTTGTGCCGGAGTAGGTGTTGTTTCCTGAAAGCGTGAGAGTGCCTGCAAGTTGCTTGGCAATTGATCCTGCGACACCTACACCATTGTAGTCGGCAACTACGCCTGAGATCGAGGCATTCGTGGTGGCGTTGATGGTGAGGGTCCTTCCACCGCTGCTATTATCTGAGAGAAAGACATTGCCTGAAAACACGGTTGTCCCAGTATTTGAAATCACGAGTGTTCTGCTACTATTGAAGACGGTTATGTTTCCAGAAAGAGTCATGTCGTTTGTGCCACCGATCGTGGAAGGCGTTGCTGCTGCCTGCAGACTGATGTCGCTTGCGATGGTCAAGTTGGCGGAAGTTGCCAAAGTGCCTGCGTTAAAAATAAGCACACCGCTACCGAGTGCTGATTGATGGCCCAGCACAAGCGTTCCAGAACTGAGTGTATTGGCGCCTGTGTAGGTGTTGTTGCCGGAAAGGATCAGTGTGCCGTTTCCACTTTTAATAAGGGTCTTGGTAGAGCCATAAATAACACCGGAGATGGTCAGGTTTGCTGTCCCCGTGCTGCCGCCATTACCAACATTGATAGCCAAACCAGCCGTTGTTGATGTGATATTTGAAGAAATCGTGTGGGAAACAGGCGCTGTGTCAGCAGAATTTGTGACATTGATCGTATTGGTGGATGTTGCAAATGTAATATTGCCACCTGAAAGAGTGATGTTCGATGTGGAGCCTGTGATGAGCAAAGTTTGCGTGTTTACGCTACCCGAGACATTGATTGTTCCTGTGCCAAGTTGGGAGGATGAGGTCCCGAAATTTACCTGATCGGCAGCGCCTGTTGTGATGGTGCCTGATAAAGCACTGGTCCCTGTGGAAGAGGTGCTCCAGCCCTGGGTGGAGTTGTTCGTGGTGGGTGCCGCCCAAGTTCCACCGGCGGTTCCGAAGCCTGCGGTTGAGTCATTGTTATCCCAGTAATAAGTGACGGCGTGCGTCGTGGAGACGCTGAACGCGAGCGTGGCGAATAGCTGTATCAATCCGCGTTTGAAGCAGAATGACGTCTGATGCGAGTCAGACTTGGCGAAGTTTAAAGGGGAGGTCATGGGGAATCTTGAAGTGTCTGAGGCTAAACTATCCCAGCCTTTACAAAATGATATTGAGGATTTGTGTAAAAAAGTATGAAAAATATCCTCTTCGACTTATCCCGAATCTCCATTAAATCGAACGCAGGGCATTTCCGGGCAATCCTACGCTCCTGTATGAAGAGTGGTTTGAATCAGGATTACGAGAGGATGCCGATTTGAGCTCGGGGCAGAGGTGAGCTAAGGATGGCGCTTATTGGGAGCCTTTTTCTGGGGGGGCGTCGGATGCAGGGGGAAACCCGGATCTTCGGTTAGTGTTTTGCCTGATAAAGGCCGAAATGGTCCATGTGAAACTCCCCCGTGTCACCAGTAACCAGAAGCAGACCCCTGATTGGCGGAACGGGTTGACCGCTTGTATTCGGATCTGGGCATTTCCAACCGGTGTTCAGGCCTTCCGATGAGACGGTGCTTGGAATGATAATCCAACCCTCGAAATCCGTGGGGAGTTTGATCCAAGCGGGAAGTGCTTTGTTTTTTGGAATGGCCAGATATTCCTTGGGGTCTAAAATATTACCCTCTGTGTCCATGGCCAGCACACCCTCGCCAAGAGAAAACCTCTGCCCCTCGGATCCCTCGCTCTTGAACTCCAAAGAGAAGGCTCCTCCATCAATGGCCTTGACCCAAAACATGTAGCCATCGGCCGAGTTCACATCAAGTGGCTGAGTTCCGATCATGGCTTCGGGTTTGATGCCCAGGTTCCCAGCGCGGGCGCATTTGATGCGAAGTCCCTTTGACTTATTGAATCCGATGCCAGCCTCAGCGACGCATAGAGATTCATTATTTCCACCTTTCCATGTAATCTGATCACCCTCAAGGTCTTCACAGTCACTAATTACCTCCTTGATGCTGGCTGTGGGAGTCGCCGCGTGGGCTTGATGGGATGGAACGAGCGTTGTGCTGAGAACTGCGAGGATGGCTGTGGGGATGAGCGTTTTCATGAGGAAGTGAAATCTGGAATGATGGTCTGACGGGCGCAAGAATTTTTTTGAAGTCCAGCTATGCATGGCAGAAGCAGCACCTTTTCCTTAACATTCAAAATATGATAAAATACTTATGGCATTGTATTTATTTATTCTCATCAGTGGATAAATTTCAATGTTTTTTAAAAGAATTTAACAATGACTTATTGCGTTTCCATCGTATATTTTCCGCATTCAAATCCGCGCGGTCTCCCCGATTCGTGCGCTGGATTCAATGCCAACAAGTGCCTTCCCTGTCATGATGCAACACATTCATTAAAAAACCACATGTCTCTAATTCAAAATAAAATAATGAAACTAATCGAATGTAGTAAAAGGCTTTTATTTCGACCTTTACTCCCGTTGGTGTATGCCGTCATGGGTTTGTTCCTCGGCTCTGGACATGCGGCGAGTGACGCCGCTCTGGCCGGGGCGAAAGATGAGATTTTTCCAGCGACTCCGAAGGTGAGGTCGAAAGTGGACTGGAAGGACGGATATTTTGTGATCGACGGGAAGCCGACCTTCCTCACGGTAGGCGAACTGCACTATGCAAGGATTCCGCGCGAGTTATGGAGGGACCGCATCTGGCGTGTGAAGCAGATGGGCTTCAATTGTATCCAGCTGTATGTGTTCTGGAATGCCCATGAGGCCGAGGAGGGCCAGTGGAATTTTTCGGACAATCTCGACCTGGATGCCTTCCTGACGATGACGAAGGAAATGGGGATGTATGCGATCGTGCGCCCAGGGCCTTACATCTGCGCCGAGTGGGAGCACGGAGGCTTTCCTGCATGGCTGACGATAAAGCCGGGCATGGTGCTCCGCGACATGGATGAGCAATACAACAAATATGCCGATCGCCATTTGTCCAAAATCTACGACATCGTCTCGAAGCACCAGATTCAAAAGGGCGGAAATGTCATCATGGTCCAGTTGGAAAACGAGCACGCCAAAGGCTGGGGAACGGTGGCCTATCCTTATTTGATGCACCTCTACGAAAAGGCCCGGCAGGCCGGGTTGGAGGTGCCATTATTTTTCTCTGGGCTGCACCACGGGCGGGATCCCTCGGGTGAGAAGCCCTATGAAACAAGAACTTCGCCTTGGTATTCCACCGAGTTCTGGACGGGATGGATCGGCAAATATGGCGACATGGAGGATGCGATGCTCCAAGAGAAAATCCGAGGCACTTGGAAGATCATTGCCTTCGGGGGAGGCGGCTACGGCTACTATGTGGTGCATGGTGGAACGAACTTCGGCTACTCTGGCGATTCCCTCGATGCCACTTATGATTACTCGTCACCTATCGGCGAGGCCGGACAGCTTCGGAATCTCTACGGCCCGGCGCGCCGCGCGGCCATGTTTGCCCAGACTTTTTCGGGGGTGCTGACCTCCAGCGAAAATGCTCCGGAATTTGCCTCGTTCACGAGTAACGGCGTGCGCGTCACCACTCGCAAAAGCCCGCAGGGAACGATCGTCTTCGCCGACAATTTTCTGAATCCTGCCGACAAGAACAAGGCAGCCGAGTGGATCGCCCCGACGGCTGATGCCTACCAGGCCGAGAAGGCCAAGCCGGTGTCGAATGCGGTTGTCGGAAAACTCGAGATCGCCGGAAAGGGGGAGTTTCCGAAGCAAGGAAATCTTACGATCCCCCGCGATGAAATCCGCACCGCGATCTTCGATTTGCCATGGACGGCCTCGACGGCGTTTGAATCGATCGCATCGAATGTCCTGCTCCGCCAGGAGGTAGGCGGAGTCGATACCTGGGTTTTGTATGGAAATCCCGGAGAACAGGGTGAAATCACAATCCGCCGTCCGGAGGGCGCCAGTCTGCCTCGCAACTACTCGTTCGAGTATCCAGGCCATGGCGAGGTGCGGGAGATTTCGATTTCCTCGGATGATGGAAAAACCGCGCGGTTTTTGGTGATGGGGACCGCTCTGGCCGATCGCACCTGGCCTGTTAAGAATCGCCTGCTCATCGGAGCGTCCTTTGTCCGAGAGGACGGCTCGGCGGAAATCCCGCTCGCGGGTGGCAAGCTGATTACTTACGACTCGCAAGGCCGCACAGAGAAAAGCTATCCAGCGGCGGAGGCCGCCAAGCTGCCGGCATTGACCGGCTGGGCTTGGCGGGATGCGGCTCGCGAGCGATTGCCGGATTTCGACGACAAGGCTTGGAGCACCTCCCAAAACCCTCAGGCCATGGAGGCCTACGACGATTTCCAAAACCGCTACGGATGGTATCGCACGACCATCCGATGCGATGCTCCGGAAATGAGGAACCTCCGCTTCAGCGGCCTCAGCGGGGACTTCCAGGCCTTTCTCAATGGGCGTCCCGCCGACTTGTCGAAGCTAGACCTGAAGCAGGGCGAGAATACTCTCGCCATTTTTTCCCGCGTTGGTCCGCGTCCAAAGCTCTTTCTTTTCATGGGGCTCATCGGAACGAACGGCGCGCGCGGCCTCTGGGGGCCGACCTATAGCGGAGAGCGTCCAATCATTGGCACAAGCGAATGGAAGATGACGAAGGTCGCCGACAAAACCGACACGTCGGAGGATTTTGCGCGGCCGGGATTCGACGACAAAACTTGGCAAACAATCGGAACCGGGAGCTTCGACGCAAAGGCCGGCGAGATTTTTCGGCTCCGCACATCGTTTGACCTTCAATCCCAAGAAGGCCCCATCCTCGCGCTCCTGCCCGAGGCCTCCAAGGAAAGCCAACGGATTTTTCTGAATGGAAAACCACTGCCAGTCGGAAAGCGGGACAACGGTGGATTTGATGCGACCAGCTATCTCGTTCCAGGCCGGAATACTCTGGCGATGGAGTTCATCGCGAAGGTCGATAAAAAGAATGAGAAAGCCTGGGTGAACCCGCGCTTCGAGTTGTGGCGCCCCGACGAGCCTCTCACTTGGAAATTCCGGGGCGGACTCGAAGGCCTGGAGGAAACTGCCATCATCGGCCGCGTCTTGAACTGGCGCGAGTTCCTCGACAAGCCGTGGAGCACCGCAGAGCCCGGCGCAGGTGGGTTTCCGCGATTCTGGAAGACCACCTTTTCATTCAGCCCGAAACACGACGAAACCATCGGACTTGATGTCACAGGACTGGGCAATGGCCACATCTGGGTGAATGGCCACAATCTCGGTGGGACTCCGCAGACCGTGCCTCTCTACATCCCAGAATGCTGGCTCAACAAGGGGCCCAACGAAATTGTTGTTTTCGACACGCAAGGCCGCAAGCCGGAGTCCCTCAGACTGGTTGGATACGAGTCACACCAGATCGTGACGACGGGCCGCTGAGCGCCTGATGACATGTCGCGCAGCCACAGCGTAAAATGGATGCAGTGGGTTGGAATCGAAAACAGCCCATCGCATCAAGAGTGGATTTTTTTCACAGATTATTACACGAAGGCGAAGTGACAAATGCGGCGAACCAGATTAGTGTAAAGCCTCAATTGTTTTTTCATGAGTTCGTCCTCCCCCGCCGCATCACGATCCTTCTTCTCCTCAAACATGCAGGAGATGGGTCTTGGAATTGTTCTTTTGGCGATCGTCGCTGTTCTCTCTTTTTATGGTTGGCACGACGCTGCCGCCGGCCGGCCAAATACATTTCTTAATTTTGACAACCTCATCGATGGAGTTGCGACGCCCATGTCCTACTACGCCATCATGGCCGTGGGGCTGACTATTGTGATTATCACCGGGGGAATCGATATCTCGGTGGGCTCAATTATGGCGCTGGCCGCGCTCGG
>Ga0214921_10009794_pt1 | contig 12015 bp, 9 predicted proteins | sample LL1505_MetaG_FD_177992 | JGI IMG/M metagenome (GOLD analysis project Ga0214921, IMG submission 177992) | Freshwater microbial communities from Lake Lanier, Atlanta, Georgia, United States - LL-1505 | ecosystem: Environmental > Aquatic > Freshwater > Lake | place: USA: Georgia | collected 2015-05-28 | reverse complement strand
CTGAGACTAATACGCCAGCAGAGCTTATGTTCAACTGGGAGGTACAGGTATCTGAGACTGGTCAGATCACGTATTCGCTCCAGAAGTTTAAGGTAATATCCGCTAGGGTGGCTGGTTACTTACCTGAATTCAGATTGATGATAGATAAGGCTCGTAAGCTTATTGATATCAACAACGATTGCTTCCTTGGATACACAGACGGTCAGCTGTTAAGCTACTTAGAGGGTGGCGTGCAGACCATAAATGCATACCAGCCATCTGTGACAATGGACCTTGAGAATTTCCCATCGTCACACAGGCAGATCCTGCTCGAGTCTGCGTTGGTCACTGGTGTTACGAGTCAGCAGTTGTTTGCTATCGATACTGACATACCGAATTATAGCGATCAAGGTGTGTCATTTGTGATTAGCCATCAGCCTCAACTTGCATCGTTCCTTAACCAGATGACGCAGAAGCTAGACAAGCTAATACCAATGATGAAGTTACAGTTCATCAACTCTGGTTCGATACACGTACAGCTCGGACCAAACTTCCGCCTCACGCAACTTGTTCAGGCGTCGCCAAGCGGTGCCCTATTCCGTAACATGTTCTTTAGAGGTTAGTAGATGTCCCACAAGACGCGTGGAAAGAAGATTACGGGACGTGCTCCAGGATATTGGGGTAACGCACCGCATGCGCGTATTGCAGCAGAGTCTGTTGTGGACAAAGTAACTAAGTGGAACTTTGATAAGATAGTTGCGATGGGCTTGCCGTTTGCGATGTGGCGCGAAGCGTCTTCTATTTATAACAGCCTGCCAGACTGCTCGTGTGTAAAGACAACGTCTAAGCAGGCAGATGTTCCATGTCTAAGCTGCTATGGCACTGGTAAGACCCCAGGCTATATAAAATTCGGCACGCAGAATTATTGGGTTGCATCAACTGACAACGTATGGACGTTAAATAACGTAGAATTGGATAAGAACAATAGACCGTTTAGACTACAGCTCGCGTCTGGCGCATTGTCTGGCTTCGCAGTTAGCCAGGTAATAGAAGTCAACGTGGCTAGGATAAGTGGCTTGTGGGAGTCTAAGTTTGAAGGATTTACGCGGGATGGGGGAGCAAATAGCTCCATTAATGTAGAATATCAAAAGGACGGGGAACTAGATTGGATACCGTTATATAGCATAAACAGTCTGTCGCCCACTACATCAGTAAGATTTAAAGTTACATTTAATCGTGGTTCACCAGAAGTAAAAAGTCCGATGTTTGAGATCGTACGCGTGCGATTCCCAACTATTACGGACCCACGTTGTGAACTATGTGAGCCTGTAATACGAGTGCTTACTACCTGGGACAGGACCGCAGAGTATCGTACAACTTACGGCGATAGAGTTGATACGTCCGGAAAGAGATTCTGGACAATGCCGCTTACTTACTTTGATGAGTCACTTGCCCTTAATGGCCACTTGGCAAGATTATCTGACGACGTAATCGTGGAAGTGCGATATGGTGGCAACATGGGCACCAGATTCGCACTACTTGAGTTCGACTATTCGGACACATTTGGCAAATTTACGCGCCAAGAATTCGCAATGCGTCAGTTTTCCGGCGAGCCTGGACAGAAGTCTGGCGAGTTCGCATATAGGATATTTTAATTATGCCGGTTAAAGACAGAAATGACTTGTCGCCAATACCGACAACACCGCTAAACAATGACCAGCCGCCAAGATTTGGTGGCATAACGGAACTTGTTAAAGATGCATTCGTAATAGAGCTTACAAATTTCATGAGTACTGGGTATTCAAGACTACGCCCAGGTGAACTACCTAGGATTGATAAGTATCAAGTAGCGTTGGATGTGGACACTGACCCGCTTGCCACTGCTGTAAATTTAATTAGAAGTTACCCAGATATTATGGAGGACATGCCACTTCTTGCCGTCCTTGCCGCAACAGGCAGTAATCTTAAATTAAGCATATCAGATAAATACGTAAATACGATGGTGCCAGCAGCTGAAGTGTATAGTTCAATAACTAGCGGCACGTATCAACTAAGTGGTGGGCAGACACTTGATATTGAGACCCACCCAAGTGGAAGACCAGGCGAGGTTGCTCAGTCTTCGTTTAAGTTTCCATCTTTCATGTTTAAGAATATTTCGTCTGCCACTTTAGACGAAGTCGTGTCTGTAATAAATTTTCAAGCGCTATACTGTACGGCGTTCAAATTTAAGAACCAAGAAGGTACGTATTCATTGGGGCTGCGGGCTGGTGGTCCAAATGGGAAAGAGTTCCCAAACAGGATTAAGATAATAGGCGGTACTTCATTGTCTGCTTTGGGACTAACTATTGGTCAAGAAGACCAGAACTACGGGCCAGGCAAAAAGGTCCTAACCAGGCATGTTATTTCTGCGAATATGACTGTAGGGATAGAAGTGGTGACCGAATCTGAAAACGTTAGAACCGAATTGTCCGACTTGCTGTTTGACTTTCTAACATTCGTGATGGCAGATAGGCAGTTCCAGTTTTTTGGTCGTAGCACATTTGACCCAAATGTGCAGGACGAGACGTATCAGATTATTATTAGAGACAATGAGGTAAGCATATCAGGTGAACAGGAGCTCCCACGCCCAAGCGACCCAAAAGATAAGATATATGTCAATAGAATTAATGTGCCTGTTACTGTTATGCAGTACACTGATAGATACATAGTAACACCAGCAGGTGAACCTGCATATCCAATATCTGGTATTACACTTGTGACGAACGAGGATTTGCCAGATCCAAATTAGATTTCTGGTAGAACAGTTTAAATAATAATTATATGACGCGTAGAATACTCACGGAACGCATCTGATTACCAATACAAATAATTTGGCAATCATATATCATTAATGGAGACTTAAGATGGCCCTAAATCTGAGCCAGTATGTTGACCCTGGCGTCTATGTAGGTGAAGTAGTTGTTCCAGGTTCCGTGTCAGTAGTCACTGCGCCTCTCACCGTATGCTTGGTCGGCACGGGAAGTAGATTAAAGCGTGCTACGAACGAAGCCGTCCTGCGTGGCACCGTAAACGACGAGACTGTATCGTTTGAGGAGTCGGCTGGTCTACCTGGCGTGTACTCTGCAGCACTTGAGTACAAGTCAAATCGTCGTGTGTCGCAGCTCCAGGTAAAGCGTGATGATGTAGAACTAGACCAGGGGTACTTCTCATTTGCTCCAGCATTTGTGTTAAGCAATACACATGGTGGAACGCTTGATTTAGATCCTAACAATAGTATCTGCTTGGCTATTGATGGGAAGCGTCCTGTCACAATCCAATTTGCTGCTGGTGCGTCTGATTCGACCGTAATAGCGGACAACACAATTGATTCTGGCAACTCTGCTAACAATCGTAACTTGATTGTTCAGACTTTAGCCTCAATATCAAACATGAACACTGTGTCTGTAGACAGTGTTGTCGAGGGTATCAATAAAGCACTAAGTGGGGCGTCCGAACTTGGGTATGGCGTAGCATACGCCGCAGTTGCGTCCAAGTCTGGTAATAAGATACTGCTAAAGTCCCCACAGTCTGGTCAGATGTCTGACGTCAAGCTGTACGCAGCACATGTTAATAGTGCAACTTCAACTGTGTTCAGTGGCGTAACACTTCCGTTCTCCGCTGAGTCTTATGTTATATTGTCTGATGATCAGTACTCGAATACATCCACGTACGTTGCGTCATACGTTGCAACTGACTCGGATTCGTCTGACGATGCGCTACTGAACACAAGCGTGCAGAAGGTTATACGTGTTGGTAAGTATGCGGGCGTAACTTCGTATAGCGCGTCTGGTGATTACACACTAGATTCAGATAAAATTTCTTGGGCGGTATCAAGTTCTGCAGTTGTGATTGGCTCAGCAGGGCCGTATTCTGGTTTGTCGGCTACTTCCACTCTGAGTTTAAGCATCGATAATCTAGGAACTATAACTGTACCAATCGCAGCAGTAAGTTCTGCACCTGGATCGGCAGCACCGGCAAGCATTAGCAGTGTCACCGCACTGGAAATTGCGAGCAACATAAATGCGGTTCTTGCAGATGCTAAGGCGTACGGTCCTGAGTATGCGTCAGTTGCTACAGTCGATGGCGGAAAGTTAAAGCTAACATCCAAACTTGCTGGCTCAGGTGCGTCAATCGTAGTCGGTCCGACCCCGGCTGCGTCCATCATATTTGGCACAAATTTAACTACGCTTAGCACTTATGGTTCTGGTGCTCGTCCATCACCAGGTCAGATATACTTCGTAACTTATGAGTATACTCGTCCAGCATCTGATTACAACTTGGCAAAGAGATTCTTCACGCCGGATTCACTCTATGCAGATATAGGTCTGCCGTCTAGAACAAACAAGTTAGCGGTTGCTGCACAGATATGCTTTGAGAATGGTGCACCATCTGTGATGGTGTCACAAGTAGACGATTCAAGTTTCGTCGGCAACCCGACACGTGCTGAAGTTAAGGCAGCACTCGATGCGGCTGGTTTAACTTCGGTCGCAACTGAAGTGTGCCTACTAGATACGCGTGATGTATGTCGTGCCGACCTCATCGATCATGTGTCATCACAGAACTCAGTGGTTGAAAAGAATTGGCGTAGAGGCTGGTTCGGAATGCCACGCGGCACACAGATTGGTGACAAGGACACACCAGGCACGTATATACATACAGCAGTAAGTGCAATGTCTGTGCCAGCTGATTCACCAGCACGTGGCCGCATGGTGTTGGTTGCACCTGGTTCTGCGTCTAGAACGTTTAGGCTAGAAGGCGGCGGCGAGACCACGATGGAGCTCGACAGTTCATACGTTGCAGCTGCGATAGCTGCACGCATGACTTCGTTTACTTCGCCAGCCGAAACGCTATTGCGTAAGTCAATCGTTGGCTTCAATTCTGACGATTTCCCAGTGTACGTACGTGCTGAGCGCGCAGCTCTTGCAAGCAATGGTATAACGGTAGTTACTCTAACCGGTGGTCAGCTAAGACTTACAGATCCTGTTACGACTGAGGATGCGGGCGGTAAGCTTGCAACATTCCGTGAAATTTCTGCCTCCACGCAGAAGGACGCAGTTACAACTGCAGTTACTGATGTAGTTGATGCAAATCTTGTTGGCGTGGTTCCATCAGACGTATCAGCCTTCATGTTGTCAGTGAAGAGCTATATCGCAGGTGCACTAACTTCACTTATTGCGTCAGGCGCTATCGCTCCATTCAAGACACCATCCGGTGGCGTACGTGATATAGATCTTGCAAGCGACATCCAGGTATTCCAGGATAGGTCTGACCCAACGAAGTACGCATTTAGATACTACTTTAATTTACGCCTACCTGCCAAGCGTTTCTTTGGTGAGTATTCTGTAAACAACCCGTTCTTTGGTCAGTAAGAGATAGAGCCTAGAGTCGGAGGCACATAATATATGGCTACAGCAGCAGGCAACAAGAACCAGTATAACCCGCCCACAACGTTAACACGTACATCGCATTCAGTTACGATATTGGTTAACGGCACTCCAATTGGCCTAATCTCTGGTTGGTCTCCGCAGATGTCACGTGCAGTTCAGCCAATTTATGAGCTAAATGCTGAGACTTCAGGCCTACCGTACGAGAACATTCCAGGTAACGTTACAGGTCTTACGATCTCTGTAACTCGCTTTGACTTGTGGACTGCTAAGATGGAGGAGGCGTTCGGCACTGTTGATTTAACGATGTTATCAAATCAGCAGGCCCCATTCACCATCCAGGAAAAGTGGAGCAAGCCAGATGGTAGTACAGAGACGTATGCGTACACTGGTTGTTGGTTTACGAGTTTGGGTCGTAACTTACGTTCCGACGACAACCGTCTAGTGCAAGTAAGTGCGACACTAGTATATCTTAGCAAGAACAAAGTAGCGTAGCTGATACCGAAACAGCCTCCAACGTAATAATTTATTTACCCCGCATTTCGTGGGAGGCTGTAGTGGACTATCTCCATTATAATTTATTCACTACGGCATGCGTCTATGTTAAGTGGTTGTAATACCACTAACATTGGAGTATGCACATGTCAGACATTAGAGCAAAGAAGACCAAAGTTCTAGAGACACTCAGGAGTGAGCTAACTCGCGGGTTCATAGAGACTGACGTAAATATATTAGGGCATAAGTTCAAGCTACGCACATTGAATGAGGACGACGAGGTGTGGGCGGACACGTTCTTGCGTACGAACAGTGCCGCCGCCATGGTGTCTTCACGTAAGGCCCCACGTCTAGCTGCTGCAATTGTGTCCATAGACGATGTTAGTTCCCCTAACTTGTTTGAATATCCAGATTCCATCACCCAGGAAGAGAAGAAGACACTAGAGGATAACCCAATCCAGAAGAAGTACTGGGTGCACACTCAGATGCTGCTATTCCTCTCTGAGGACGGAAACCGCGACTTCATCAATGCACTCTGGGAGCCATACAGCAAGATGGAAGAGCAGCGTGCGGAGGCAATCAAGCAAATCCCAAACTAATAGAGGAGGATCCCCGCCTAAATGCATTGGCTTTCGTCTCTGCCAACATGGGGGTCCTCCCTACCGATCCGTTGCTTCAGAAGCTTAGTCTCGGCCAGCTAATATTTGCGGCACATTCAGTCAGACGCCAGCAGCAGGCAACGTTTGATATAACTGCTAAAGCGCTTAAGATGATGCTTGTCTCATTGCTTGGCTTAAATGCACTAAAGCCGGTAGATGAGAACGGTCTTCCTAAGTCGTATGAACAAATGACCCCAGAAGAAAGGGAGTCATTTATGCCACTCATAGCGTGGGTCGCAAGACCGGAAGTGTTAAAAGCAGTACATGACCAGCATACTGCTGCTGACGCTGTTGCGGCTGCAGATAACGATAGGGAGTATCAGAAGCTGGTTGAGGAGATTGATGCCGCTGGTGGTGACATGGAGCCCATAATAGGTATACATGAAGGCTTAAAGATAAACACGAATATAAATTCAGCGATTGATGATGCTATTAATAAGCACAAGGAAAACATTAGTGGTGGCAGTCAATCAGTGATTGGCATAGAAGAGGTGTAAGTCATGGCAGCGGACCCAACAGATCCATCAACAGTCAAAGTAATGTCTGAGATGGTTGCAAACATACAGAAAATGTCTGAAATGGCCGATAAGATGGCCAAGGCATTTGAGGAGTCCGCTAGGAGAGCCAAGGATCTATCAGCTACAGTTGAACTCACTACGAAGGAAACTGAGAAGATCCTTAAAGCTAACAAGGACCTTACAGAGGAGGAAGACAAACAAGAAAAGAAGGGCAAGGAAAGGGTAACGTCAAGACAGACCCTTGCAAAGGTTGTAATGGAGCAGCTCATTAAGGAAAAAGAGCTGACCGCGCTTCAGCAAGAGGCACTTAACATCTCCGTTGGGATGCTACGGTCAGAAGCCGAGATATCCAAGATAAGGGCAGAAACCGCAAGGTGGGACCAAGAGTCCAGGATGAATGCTGAGCTTAGGAAGAAGCAATTAGAGGACGAAGCCAGCATATTTGATAAAATCAGAGATAAGTTAAAGGGCAAGAAATCTGATGAGGAAGAGGCTGCGCGTGCCAGGGAAAGGTACGAGATAGACGAGAAGACGGGCAAGGCTAAGTTAAAGGAAGGTGCGTCTGCAGACGGCGGCAAGCAACTTTCAAACAGCTTAAAGGATATAGCAGGCGCGCTTGGTAGTGTCAAGGACTTAAGTGCAGACGGCATTGTAGGTAAGATATCACAATTGGGTCCATGGGGAGCATTAATCGGCTTGATGATATCTGGCCGTATGGAGGACATGAAGTGGGGTGCGGTCGGCGCTGGCATCAAACAGCAGTTCGACGTGATAGGTGGAACTTCAACTGAGTTCGGTTCCAAGATGGCTGGCACCGCACGTGCCCTGTCTGTGGCCGCGATGGCATCAGAGAAGGACCTGCAGTCTGTGGCTAAGGCCTTTGCAGAGGTTGGTGTGTCAGGCAAGGAGGCGGCGGCGTCCATCGGCGTGCTTTCGACTTCAGCTGGCGGCATAAAGATAGACAGTTTAATGACTGCCACGCTTGCATTGGACAAGAGATTTGAGATGGCCGCAGGTTCTGTAGCGAAACTTGTGGGTGAGTTCGCCAGGATAAGTAATATTGAGGGCCGCGAGGCACTCATGTCGTTGGGCTCGATAGGCATGGCGGCAGAGAAGTCTGGTGCCAACGTAGCCACATTCATGAGCCAGGTAAATGAGGCGTCTTCTGCGCTGAAGTTGTTTAATGTTAATGCAGGCGACGTTGGCTCCCTGCAGTTGAGCCAATTCACAAACCTACGAGGCAAGGGATTTACTGCTGCGAATGCACAACAGAACGCTGCTGCTGGCGCACAGCAGGCAACGCAGGGATTCTCTGGAATGTCTGACGGCATGGCTGCGTACTTAGGTGAACAGGTATTCAAGGATAAGAAGGGTCTAGACGCTTGGTATGCAACGAAGAGTGCACTTGGTCGTGGCGACGATAAGGATATGAAGTTCGAAAGCTTCATAGAAGAGACGCGCAAATTGGTGCAGTCACAGACTAGCAACCGCTCAGAACAAGTAATGATGCTCAGCAAGTTCGGATTCGGTGTACAGGGTTCCGAGGCTATTCTCGACTACAAGAAGGGCAACGGTGATATGCCGAAGGAGCTGAAGGAGGCAATCCGCAGTGGTATGATGTCCGAGGCCGACAAGACAAGCTCCATTGAGCGGGCAGTGAATGCTATCAAGGACCATATACTGCAGGCCGGTTCTGGTATGATGCAGATTGTAATCGGCCTAATTAAAACTGCAGTGCAATTTTTAATGGGTATTTGGTCTGCTGCTACCAATCCATTTAATCTCGATAAGGCAGAAGGGTATGGTCGAATTGCCATGGCCTCTTTTGAAGACTCGATGTCCGGTGTAAAGAAGGTTGGAAAGCATTTGTATGAGGCAGGTAAGGCTGGCATTGGTGCAATAGGGGACATAATTAATGCACCAGGCACGACTGGTTGGTTCTATACGCCAGATCAGGCACAGGCTGCAGGCGCAGATGACTGGAGCTCGGACAAAATACGTAAGACGGCACCAGCTAGCATGTGGGACTACTTTACTGGCGATAGTAAAGGCAAAGGCAAGAAACAGCCACCAGGTAAGCCAAACAGTGGCAAGGGCAAGGGTGGTGGCAAGGGCAGTGGCAAAACAGCTGCGATAACAACTGGCAACATGCACATATCATTCAATGTAACATCTCTTGATGGCAAAACGTTTGCTACATAGCCATGGCTAATCCTAATCCAGCATTGGCTGGCACACTATCGAACGAGTATGTCAGAATCCCATTCTCATTTACTTCCTTGCAGCGTCTCATGTCTGCAAGGAGCAAGCTATTATATACTCAAAATAGTTATATAAGCGCACAAGAATCAGTGAATGGCAGTGGTTTCGGCGGGAAGTTCGCTGGGCCAGCCATAGAAGATATTGAAATGGGGTTGCGCAACAATCGAGAGCAGTCAGGGGCAACCACTAATGTTGATTCAAGAATGAAAGCATTCAGGCAAGAGCTTACTTCCTCTCTAAGCCCCGAATTTTACGACGTTGCGATCAAGATGGCTGTAAATCCTAGCTCAATACAATGGTCTCAAACTAAGCGTATATCAAAAAAGAACACACTAGGTGGGACTGTATATTTTCACTTTTCCAATTCGAATGGTGAAAATAATGACATATTAACAATGTCATTTTCCGGCAACACTGGGTATATTGGTCCTGTAGCATTTGGCGATAAGGGTGTTGTAGAGACAAAGAATAGAAAAGCTGGATCGGTCAATGATGTTTCATTTACCTCTGGCCAGAACAACAAGTGGCGCATATGGGCTGATCTGTATAATCTTACAAGAGAACCTGTTGACTTGCCAGGCAACGTTAAGAACGAATTCTATATACATTACAAAACTAGACTATTTCCATCTATCATACTCACTGGGTTCTTTAGTTCTGTAATGCAATTCACTGAGTCTGCAGATAGACCGTTTTCAAGAGATTATTCATTTTCTTTCACTGTGACCGATGTCAGTCCAAGCTTGAATACTATAGTTGATAACATCAGCATGTCAAATAGTGAGCCGTAGGGGTTATACATATGGCTGATTTAATAGCGCCAAGAGTTGACTTCGTAAATTTCGATGAAGACAAAGTAGACGGCAACAGAATACAAAAGGGTGGAAAGTTTGTATTTACGTCTAAACTGCGTTTAGATTCGATGGCTGATAGTAAGTACAAATATAAGTATCTATTACAGAAAAACAACAGCAACGTTATAACCATGCACGTAAATCCAAACACTGTCGCATGGTCACAGTCAAAACGTATATCAAGAAGAGATGTTATAAATGGTGCCGAGTTCTTTAACTTCAAAGATGGCGTAAACGGTTCTAACAATGATGTGCTAGTCCTTAACTTTATCGGCACTAGTGGGTATAATTCGTACAACAGCATGTCAAATGCATTTAAAGTATTCAGGAACCTATACTCACTTAGCATAGAACCCATACTGTTGCCTGATGGACAAACGAATTATGTGCATGTCACGTATAGGACTGGCGCGGTAGGGTCGCGTGTATTAACAGGGTTTTTTGAGACTCCATTGCAATTTTCGGAAACGGCAGACGCTCCCTTTAAAATCGACTACACTTTCTCCTTCATCGTAGCTGACTCGTCTTCCTCAGACTTGATGTCATACACATAGGTTCAAAATGTCATCGTCAGAACTTATAAATAATGTTGGAGTATCAAGTGGAAGTGTTAAGGTAGCATTTCCTTCGTACAGAGTGTTCATATACGGACATGAAGTTACGAATGACGTTACAGCTATTAACGCAGAGATGCATGATGGTGCAGCACCCAACATGTGTCAGATAACTTTGCTTAACAAGAATGACAGATATATAGTAACGACAAGGGACGTAGCAAGCATAAAGAAAGTCAATAACTTCTATCTTGGCTCGATATTTAGTAGTCGCATGAGTGACAAATTTGAGAGGAATTTGAAGTCTAGCCTAGATCGTAACGCTGTTGGTCTTAACGCTCTAAGTCGAGACAACATTCTGTCACGTGGTGTAGTAAAGGATGCGGACTTTTATGTGATGGACGAAGTTAAAAGGAGAATACTGGAGAGCAAGAGCATAATACCTAGGCTTGGCCAGGACACTGCCTCGATGAAGGACTACATTGGTAGACCACTAAGTGAGAGGATAGCCAAGTATTATTCAAAAGATACGCCTGTCTATCCAATACATGATGGATCTCCCATATTTCATCCTATGGATCCAGTGCGCGTATTTATGCGCGATCCATTTAATCCAGAGGATTGGTATCATTTCTTCTGTGGCTTTGTGTCGGACATGACTGAGACGTGTGATGAGAACAATGCTAGAACTGTGTCGTTAGCTGTTGAAGATCCTACTAAACTGTTAAGATATACACGTGTAGGTCTTAATCCTGGTATATTTGATAAGGCTGCCGTTACAGAAGACGATTTAACAGCGCATAGCCTATGGAGCAACTTTCTAACCGGTCTATCATTGCCGCAGATGTTTTATTTGTTGCTGTTTGGCTCCGAAAAGGTTAATGCCCTCCCATCCAAGGAAGCGATGGACAGGATTAAGAATCAAAACACACGTCTAGTGGGAGTTGGGCACTTTTCTTATGATGGGTCTATAATTGCAACAATTGGTGATGATATATCTAAGTCTGAGGATTCACAGCAGCTGTCAGTACAGCAAACCGACACTGCTGCCCCAAGCCAGAATGGTGCCGAGACAGCTGGCCAAGTTAAACCACAGACTATAAGCTCCGACGTCGGTGCAAGTGATGGAGTTAGGAAAGAAGTGTTAAGGATATCAGTCAAGGACGCAGGAGCGTGGCAGGCGCTACTTGACCATAAAGTGTATCCATCGGATTTGCGTACGATGGCAAAGGACGACGATAGAAAGAATGAAGATGTAATGTCACAAAGGT
>Ga0214921_10009793_pt1 | contig 12015 bp, 6 predicted proteins | sample LL1505_MetaG_FD_177992 | JGI IMG/M metagenome (GOLD analysis project Ga0214921, IMG submission 177992) | Freshwater microbial communities from Lake Lanier, Atlanta, Georgia, United States - LL-1505 | ecosystem: Environmental > Aquatic > Freshwater > Lake | place: USA: Georgia | collected 2015-05-28 | reverse complement strand
AACACGTTGTTTTTTTGCAAATATGTGTTTTCGTTATGTTCTATGTGACTCAAATCACAAAAAAACGGGTGGAAAGTCTTCTACAATCCCCTCATCGCGAATTAATGGGCTTCCTCTATTGGGAAACTCGTTGATGTTTATTTAATTTTTGAAAAGGAGAAAGTCAATGAAAAGTTCTTGTGACAAGACTTTCACGCTTACTACGAGCAACCAGCAATCCCTCACTGTGCAGAGCGTATTAGGACTTTCCCTAGTGCGCTCTGTCGAGTGTGGGCTTTTTGCTTAGCTCGCACTCGGTTCTTTGCAAAGAATCAGTTTTTTATCAGTAAACCCTAAAAAGGAAATCTCAAAATGGCAATCTCCACGAATGGACTGCAACTTGTTCGAATCGCCGGTGCTGTATTCAATCAGCAACTGAGCGCAGCGGACTACTCAGAAATCTTGGCTGCTAACAAAACAGCTGCCGAACTGGACGCATGGGCAAACGCTGCTGTTGCTGCTGAGTTCAGAAACAAAACAACCACCGACATCGCCAAGGCTGTGTTGGCAAACGTTGGCCTGTCCACAGTGGCAGGTCTTGAGGCTTGGGTCGCTGCTCAATTGACAGCTGGTGGCGGTGTGGCAAAAGCTGGTCAAACCATGCTTTCTTTGCTGAATGATTACTCCAACATGTCTACAACTGACGCTACATACGGCGCCTCTGTTGTGACTTTCAACGCTAAGACGGCAGCTTCACAGGTTTTATCACAGACTGCTGGCACTGCTGGCGGTACATACGCTGCTGTTAGCTCAGTTGTTGTGAACACAGCATTGACACTGACATCAGCCACACAAACATCCACAGGTACAGCTGGTGACGACACGTTCACAGCCGCTGCTGGTACATGGGGTACAGGCGACGTCGTGAACGGCGGCGCAGGTACTGACACATTGAATGCAACTGTGACTGGTACTGCTCCAACACAATCTGCCACTTCATTGGTCAGCATCGAAACTTTGAACTTGACAGCCTCACCCAATCCATCCACTTTGGACTTGACTGGCGTGACAGGTTTGACAAGCGTGAACAACATCTCTTCAGCTAATGGCGCTACAGTGTCCGTGAGTGGCTTGGGTAACGTTGTGAACACCACCATCACTGGCGGTAACACTTCTACATCTATTGCTTACTCAACAACCGGTAATGCTGGTACTGCTGATGCAGCTACATTGACACTGAACGGTACAACTGCAACCAGCGCCTCTGGCTCTTCTTTCACCACTGCTGGTGTTGAGACATTGACTGTTAACTCAGCCACTTCAGCCAACTCTTTGAAGTCATTGACAGACACTGGCATCACCAAGCTGAACATCACAGGCTCACAAGCTTTGACTGTGTTTGACGCTGTTGGTTCAACAACCATCGCGACTGTTGACGCTTCTGCTGCTACTGGCGCCATCACATTGTCTACTGGCAACGGCGCTGGTGGTACAGCCGCAACTGGTGTGACTGTGACTGCTCCTACAGCTGCTACTGCCGGCTTGTTCACCATCACAACTGGTAACAATAAAGACACAGTGACTTTGGGTGCAGGTACTAGCTTGGTGTCTACTGGATCTGGTGCTGACACGATCAACTCTGGTGCTGGTAACACAACAATCATCCCTGGTGCAGGTAACGACGTTGTGAACGCTGGTGCAGGCGTTGACACAATCCGCTTTGATGCTGTTGCTGCTGCAACCAACTCAGACACGATCAACAACTTCGGTGCAACTGACGTGTTGTCCATCAACTTGGGCCGCGCTCAAGTAACAGGCACATCAGGCGCTCCTGCTTCTGCTGTTTATGGCTCCTTGTTGACCACAAACGGCGTGACTGCAACTTCACCAACATTCTCTGGTGTTAGCGGAACTGGAACTGGTACTGCCATTGTGTTCCAAAGCGTTGCTGCAGGTACTGCAACAGCCAACACAATTGCACAAGCCACTAACGTGGTTGCCTTGACTGGCGTGTTCACAGACGGAACTGCCGCTGGTGCCGTTTCTGCCTTGGGTGCAACTGGCCAAGGGGGCGTTACAACTCAGCTCGATAGCCGTTTCTTGTTGGTGACCTACTCTGTAGGCAACATCGCTCAAGTGTGGTCTTACACTGGCGACGTCCAAACAGCAGCAACTGGCACCAGCGTGTTGACTGACATTGACGCTGCTGAGTTGTCACTGGTTGCTACGTTGAATGGCGTTGCTTCAGGCTCTTTAACTGCAGCCAACTTCTCTACCTACCTTGATGTGGCAGCCGCTACAGCGACAGCCTCTTCAGGCACAGGTCAGATCATCAACATTAGCACGCCACTGTCACAAGTGACATCAACCGCCAACACAGCTGGTCAGTTCTTCACCGCTGCTGCCGACACGGTTAATGTTGCAGTTGGTATGTTGCCAAACGCAGCTGCTACAACAACTGCAGGCCTGACTTTGTTGGATGACGCGGTAGGTGACGGTGACGTTTTGAATGTGACTGGCCTGACAGCAGCCGCCTTGACTGATCTAACCATGGGCACATTTACCTCCAACATCGAAACAATCAACATGAACTTGTTGGTCGGTGGTGGTAACTTCACAGCTTCATCAAAAACGCCTGGTACAACGACGTTTGGCTTCACTGGCACAGGTGGTCAAACAATCTTGGGTCTGCCAACTACACCGACAATTAAATTCGATGCCGGCGCAACCAACGTTGTCGCTGGTACTATGGTAGCTGGTCCATACAGCGTTGCCTTAAACGGCTCAGGCGCTGCTGCCTCAACTGTGACAGGTCAGCCAACTGGTCCTTCATTGGCTATGACCAACGGAACCACTGCAACCACCACAGTGACTGGTACCTCTGTACTGCTCGCTCAGGCTGGCTCTTTGTATGGCGGCACAGTTGCTTCTGCGCAAACCATCACTGGTACAGGTAACCTGACCATTAGCGGTACTGGTGCTACCTTCGCTGCTTTGACGGGTGGTGTCTCTACTACTGGTTACACAGGTGCTTTGACACTGCGCCCAACTGACGCAACTGCTTTCGACATGTCTGGAACTGGTGCGGATACAACGAAATTCACTGGCGTTAGAACCATTGACTTCTCACAGACCACTGGTGCTGGTGCAGTTGTTCTGGCTTCTGACAACGGCGCGTGGACCACTACGGTTACATCCAATGCCAACATGGGTGCATTAAGCATTACCCAAGCTGGCTCTGGTTTGACAGATGCCTTGACAATTACGCAAGCGTTGACAGCGGGCACTATCACCTCAATTGCCACTCCTGGAATTGAGACATTGACAGTGAATTTGGGTGGTGCGGCTGCTGGAACAACAGCAAAGACCCTCACGTCTATCCAAATGGACGTGAATGCCGGCACGCAAGCGTTGACTGTTACATCCAATGTTCCTGCCAATCTCGGAACCGTAACAGCAGACAGCTTGAATACTACCGGTGTTCTGGGCACGCTGACAGCAGCTCTAGGTAACAACACATTGGTGGGCGGCGCTACCTTTACAGGCAGCACAACTCAAGCCTCGTTCATTACGACTGGTGGATATGCAGACATCATCACAACTGGTAGCGGTAATGATGCTATTTATGTGCCAGCTAACAGCACCGTCTCCTCTGCCGTCCTTAACGGTGGCTTGGGTAACGACACTTACTCTATCGCTGCAACTAACAGCGCCGGCACGGTGATCACAGATGCGGGCGGTACTGACACATTGGTGCTTACAGGCGCTACAGCCAATATCTCCGGCATGAACGGTGGCGCTACATTAGCAACAATGGGTATTGACCAACTGATCGTTACGGGCGGGAGTACTGTCACAGTGGCGGGTGGTCAGATCACCGGCACACTCCCGGTAAGTTTGGTCACTGGCACGACAGCTGTGAACTTCACACTAGGCACTCCTGGTGTGCTCAACCTGAGCTCTTTGAACCTAGCAAACACACCAGCTTACCTAACTAATACTGGTGCTGCGGCAGCCGCAGGAACTGCCGGAGTGGTAACTGGAGCCCTTTCAACAGGTTCTTCAGGTGCCGACTCAATTACTGGAACAACTGGTAACGATACCATTGCTGGTGGTGGCGGAGCTGACGTCTTGGTTGGTGGCACTGGAACCAACACTTATAACTTTGCATCTGCAGCTAACCTTGCTGCTGCAACTGTTACTGGTGGAGCTGGTACAGACATTATTGCTATCACTGGAGATGCTGTAACGCTGGTTGATGCGAACTTTACTGCAACTCACACACTTCTCGAGCAGTTGACGCTTGGTACTGGAACAACTTCAACAACGCTTGGTGCGGCTGCTACTGCAGCTGGAATTGCAACAGTTAACACTGGTGTTGGCGCAACCACCATTACCAGTACACAAGCTGCTCTGGCAGTCAATCCACTTGCGATAACAACAGGAGTTGCTTTAACATTATCTGGTTCAGCTAATTACACAGTTTCTCAGGCTGGAACAGCCTTCGACACACTGGTTGCAACTGGATCAACTGGAACCATCGCTGCGACCTTCGGCAACGACGCTGGGGACGCTATTGCCATCACAGCAGGCAACGGAAATATGACTGTAACGGGTGGTGCTGCAGGCGATGTAATCACTGTGACTGGACTAGCGACTGCTGGACAAACTTTTACCGGGACAGTTTCAGCATTCAACATTACAGCTGGAGCAGGCTCGCAAACAATTACAACCGGTGCCGTAGCCTCAAGTGTCACGGGTGGTGCTGGTGCTGATGCAATCACACTTGGCGCGGCTAATGCTGTCAATGACACAGTAACTATTGCAGCAGGCGCTGCTACTGTAACCATTGGTGGTGCAGGAAACGCTGGAACTATCACTGGCTATGACGTCGTTACTAACTTTGCCCTTAATGGCGACATCTTAAGTACAGACGGGACGACTGCTGCATCAACACTTGCAACGGGAGACGCCGGCGCTAGTACACTGACTAATGCGGCGGGTGCTACAGCAACGTCGCACGTTTTAGTGGCTACGGGCTTCTACACGCTTGTGTCATCAGCTGGTGGTGCTTTTGCTGTTACCGATATTCCATCATTAGCTGCTGCGGTTCAATACTTCGCCTTAGCAGACTTCGGTAGTGACGGCGATACCATGGCCTTTGCTGGAACATTGGGTGGCGTTGCGCAAACATTTGTAATCAAGCAAGGTGCAAACACTATGGCAACTTATGAAATGGTTCAACTGGTTGGTATTACGGCTACAGGTGTAGCAACAACTGCTGGTGCAGGATTGGTCACGATTCTGTAATCCATAAGGAAACTTCCTACTCAAACCCTGCCCCTCACAAGGGGGTGGGGTTTATGTGCCAGGTTTGGCTGGACCCAAGATAGATATGTACTCCGTATATTCTGAATCAATCAATAAAGTACTCTCTTCCCACCGCATATGGAACCTGTATCCCTCTGAAGTGCCTGTTGCTTTGTTTGGGTTGAGTTATTTCTATTTGCCGGCAACTTCTATTGTGAAGCGAAGTTATAGTAAATAAAATCACGAGTATCTTTGTTTGCTGACTCTCGGTTATGCACCGCGTCAGCGAATTACGCTCGATTAAAATTGAAAAATATCATAACAGCGGCGCCAATGTAATGTGTTGATTTAAAATTGAACATTAGTAATTGATAGTGCTGATCCTAACTCTACAAACACTTCAATGCTAGATGCTAAAGTTAATGAATCTGGGGTCCGGAAACTAAATGACAATGCAGCTGACAATCGAGCAAGCACTTCAAAAAGCAGTTGAAGCCCATCTGGCGGGAAAATTGCAAGATGCAGAGGCCTTGTATCGATTCATTTTACAAGCCCAACCCAAGCACCCCGAAGCGAATCACAATCTTGGTGTCTTAGCCGTTTCTTTGAATAAGTCAGAACTTGCTTTACCTTTATTTAAAACAGCACTTGAAGCCAATCCGAAGCAAGCGCAGTTCTGGATCAGTTACGTTGATGCACTTATCAAGACAAATCGACTTGAGATTGCTAGGTGTGTTCTTGAGCAGGTTAAGAAATTGGGGTTGACGGGAGAGAAAATTGACTCATTCGAAGCGCAGTTGAACTGGGGGAATAACAAACCCATAGCGGTAAATGAAAAGTCTGAATCGATATTACAAAAGCAACCGTCATCCTTCCCGCAACAGACGAACAAGATTTCGGTAGAAAAAGAAAAAAAAAAGAAAAATTTATCACCAAATCAAACAAATCAAATCCAGGTGCGAAGTCCGTCTCGGGAGGATGTAGATACTCTGCTCGAAAACTATCAAAAAGGTCGATACGATTTGGTAGTGAATTTAGCTAATGACATAACTAAAAAATATCCCGACCACCCATTCAGTTGGAAGGTGCTGGGCGCTGTGTTCGGTCAAACTGGAAAATTACAAGAATCATTGTTCGTCAATAAAAGAGTGGTGGCGATATCTCCAAATGATGTGGAAGCACATTACAACTTGGGCATAACGCTTCAAAAACTCGGCAGACTACTAGATGCTGAGGCGAGTTATAAAAAAGCGATTGCGATCAAACCCGAGTATGCAAAAGCCCATTATGACTTGGGCATTACTCTGCACGTACTTGGCAGGTTTGAGGATGCTGAGGAATGTTATAAAAAATCGATTTCAATTCTGCCAGATTATGCAGAAGCTCATAGCAACTTGGGGCTCACGCTTCACGAGCTTGGCAGACTAGAGGATGCAGAGGCGAGTTTCAAAGAGGCTATTGCAATCAAGCCCGATCTTGCAGAAGCCCATAGCAACTTGGGACTCACGCTGCAAGAGCTTGGCAGACTAGAAGAAGCAGAGGCGAGTTTCAATAAAGCGATTGCGATCAAGCCAGATTTTGCAGAAGCCCATAGTAACTTGGGGCTTATGCTGCAAGAACGTTACAGACTAGTGGATGCTAAGGAGAGTTTTCATAAAGCGATTGCAATCAAGCCAGAGTATGCAGAAGCCTATAGCAACTTGGGGCTCACGTTGCAAGAACTCGGCAGACTTGAAGATGCTGAGGCGAGTTTTCACAAAGCGATTGCAATCAAGCCAGAATATGCTCAGGCCTATGCAAACTTGGGAAATACGCTCAAGCTAAAGGGCCAATACTTAGACGCAATGGAGTCAATCGGCCGCGCTTTGCAGATTAATTCGAAGATGCCCCAGGGGTTACAAAGTTACTCGATGTTTTTAGCCCTTAGTTCGAATTTCACAGATGTAATAAAATTTAGTGACTCTGCGCTGAGTTATTGTCTTCAACATTCAAAATCTAACGAGCAATCTAAAATCTGGCATAACCGTTTATATAACTTTATTTACCACCCTGATTTAAGTGCAGAAGAGATTTGTGACGAACACAAACGGTGGGGCAGCAAGTTCGTGCACCTTGGGTATGGGGGGTTTTTAGACCACGACCGCACGCTTAAACGCCGGCTAAGAATAGGTTATGTTTCACCTGACTTCAGGGGTCATAGTTGTCGTTTTTATTTTGAACCCTTGTTTGCATCGCACGATCACACGCGCTTTGAGTTGTTTGCTTACGCAAATGTGGTGCACGAAGACGAACACACACATCGCTTCAAGTCCTATTTTGATCATTGGCGCAATATCATAGGCGTCTCAGATGAGGGCGCTGCAGAACTAATACGCAAAGACAAGATTGACGTTTTGGTGGATGGCTGTGGACATATGGCGGACACGCGCTTAGCGGTTTTTGCACACAAGCCTGCACCGATACAGTTGACGTGGCTAGGTGCAGCGTGGACTACGGGCTTACCACAGATGGACTACGTTTTGTTTGATCCGTACATGGGCCCAGAAGGAACGGCAGCAAGCGAGCAGATCATGCATTTACCGCGTACGTGGTGTGTGTACAGACCAGGCGAGAGGGCTACACAAGCATCTGTAAAAACATCACCTGCTGTTACAAACGGATACGTCACATTTGGCTATTCGGGCCGCACAGAGCGTCTGAACTATCGGGTATTCCATACGTGGGGCAGAATTTTAAAGAGACTTCCACAAGCGCGACTTATCTTAGATTACAAGCCATTTAATGATCCTAAAACACAGACTTATTACAGGGAGTTTTTACAAACGCATGGTGTAGACACGAGCCGAGTGATCATGCGCAACAGTGAGAACGTCTTCGAAGGCCATGGAGACATTGACATTTTGCTTGACAGCTTTCCTCATAGCGGTGGCACGATGCTATTTGATGCGGTTTGGATGAGTGTGCCGGTAATCACTTTAGCTAGCGCCAGACCAGTGGGCCGTGTTGGTACAAGCTTAATGACTAATTTGGGTTTACCTGAATGGGTCGCAAAAGACGAGCAAGAGTATGAAGACAAGGCAGTTGCGTTTGCGCAGGACATTCCCGCACTGGCCAGCTTAAGAAGTGGCATGCGTGCCAGGATGCTGTCCTCACCAGTAATGGATGAGAAAGGGTTCGCTCAAGATATGGAGGCTGCATTTGAGACCATGTGGGCCACTTGGGTTGCTTCTTCAAACCAAGATGTATTGAATGCACGAGATCACTAAATGAAAGTCGTTATTTTCGCAGGTGGTTTAGGCACTCGAATCTCGGAGGAAACATCGCTCCGACCGAAACCAATGGTTGAAATCGGCTCAATGCCAATTTTGTGGCACATCATGAAAAGTTACTCGGCTCATGGCTTCAACGAATTTGTGATTTGTTGTGGCTACAAGGGTTACGTCATCAAAGAATATTTCGCTAATTATTTTTTGCACATGTCCGATGTGACTATCGATATGGCTACTAACCACATGCAGGTTCACCAAAAAAAAGCAGAGGATTGGAAAATAACCCTTGTGGATACTGGCGAGGACACAATGACTGGAGGGCGTCTCAAGCGCATCAAGGAATATGTTGAAAATGAGACTGCGTTTTTTTTAACCTATGGCGATGGAGTTAGCGACATTGATATCACGGCCACTTTAGCGTTTCATCAGAAACATAAAAAATGGGCGACTGTCACAGCCGTTCAACCTCCAGGGCGTTTCGGTGTATTGAATTTGCTGGATAGCCAAGTTATCGGGTTTGTGGAAAAGCCAGTTGGTAAAGAGGCGTTAATCAATGGCGGGTTTTTTGTTCTTTCTCCCAAGTGCTTAGACTTGATTGAGAACGACAATACAGTTTGGGAGCAAAGCTCACTTGCTCAGTTGACTCAAATGGGCCAATTGATGGCTTACGAGCACGTTGGCTTTTGGCAGCCTATGGACACACTTCGTGATAAGAATTATCTGAATGAGCTTTGGGCTGCCGGCAGAGCCCCTTGGAAAAAGTGGTGACTAAGCGAATTGACGTGCAAATAGATCCCGCCTACTGGCGTGGTAAGCGCGTCTTGATTACAGGGAATACAGGCTTTAAAGGCGGATGGCTCACCATTTGGCTAAACCGCATGGGCTGCAATGTGACTGGGTTGAGCCTTGCGCCGGTAACGCAACCAACACTATTTGAGCTGGCCAACATATCTGGGTTATGCCAAAACTATTTTTGCGACATTCGAGATGCGCACAAGCTTAAATCCATTTTCAACCAAGCAAGACCAGAAATTGTATTTCACCTCGCAGCACAAGCCTTGGTTCGACAAAGCTACAAAGACCCACTAGAGACTTTTTCAACAAACACCATGGGCACTGCCAATGTTTTGGAGGCCATTAGACATTCCACCTCAGTCAAAGCTGCAGTGATAGTGACAACTGATAAGGTATACCGTAATCATGAGCGTCTTGAGCCATATAAAGAGCAAGATGTTTTAGGCGGGCATGACCCCTATAGTGCCAGTAAAGCTGCTAGCGAGTTGATCATTGAAAGTTACCGCAAGTCTTATATGACAGCACAAGGGATCAATGTGGCCAGCGCTAGGGCTGGCAACGTCATTGCGGGAGGCGACTGGGCAACAGATCGGCTCATACCAGATGCGATAAGAGCTTGGTGCGACAAGCGCAGTTTGGATGTACGTAACCCTGAATCGACCCGTCCTTGGCAGCATGTACTAGAACCTTTGCGGGCCTACATTATTTTGGCGCAGCAGTTAGCAGTCAATCCCGATCTAGCTAATGCTTATAACTTTGGGCCTGACTTTGAAGAAGCTGCCTCGGTGCGCCAAGTGATTGAATTAGCGCAAAGAACCTGGGGCGATCACTCGGCTATACATTGGGATCAAAGTGAATCAGGCATGCACGAGGCTGGAATTTTGAGATTAGATACTTCTCATGCGCAAAACGAACTTGGAATAAGACCAGTTTGGAATATCAATCAGGCAGTTGATAGATCTGTTGAATGGTATAAAAATCAAAGTCTTGGAGCTGATGCCCTGAATTTATGTGACTCTGACATTAACGACTTTGAGATTTATGCGATAAAAAAACATGAAAAATAATTTAAATGAAATTACTAGATGTGAAGTTTGCTCAGCACCAACTTTAGAGCCCCCTCTTCATTTAGGTGAGCAAGTTATGCATGACGACCACATTCAAATTGGCGAAGACAGAATATGAAGTGCCGTCATTGTGGATCAAAACTAAAATTACCTCTTTTGGATCTAGGTAGTTCGCCACCTTCCAATGCCTATCTCACCAGCAGTACCCTTTCAGATCCCGAAAAGTGGTTCCCTCTTCGAGTGATGGTTTGCGAACGTTGCTGGCTAGTACAAACGGAGGATTTTACCCAGGCAAATGAATTGTTTAATGCCGACTACTCATACTTCAGCAGTTTTTCTAACAGTTGGCTCGCGCATTCCCAAAGTTACGTGGCTGACATGGTTGTACGCTTCAATTTGACGAACAAAAGCCACGTCGTAGAAGTAGCGTCTAACGATGGTTACCTGCTTCAATACTTCAAGGCTTTTAACATACCTTGTACTGGCGTGGAGCCTACTGCAAGCACCGCCGCAGTAGCACGGGCCAAAGACATCTCGATAGTAGAGGATTTTTTTGGAAAACGGCTAGCAAACGAACTCGCTGCTCAAGGAAAGCAGGCCGATTTGACTGTCGCAAACAATGTTCTAGCACATGTGCCCGACATCAACGATTTTGTGGCTGGCTTTGCCACACTACTTAAGCCACTGGGTGTTGCAACCTTTGAATTTCACCATCTACTAAAACTGATCGAAGAAAATCAGTTCGATACAATTTATCACGAGCACTTTTCATACCTTTCGCTAACAGCAGTAAACAGCATATGTGCAGTCAACGGTCTAAGCGTGTTCGATGTAGAAGAATACCCAACCCACGGTGGAAGCTTACGCGTTTTTGTTCAACGCATTGATTGCGGGCAGCAAGCGCGCAGCTCAAGGGTAGACAAAATGCTCCAACGTGAAGGTAAGGTTGGTATATCTAATGCAGAGTTTTACGCACGCTTTCAGGCCAAGACCGATAAGATTAAGAATGATTTCCTTGCTTTTTTGCTTGAAGCCAAAAGCCAAGGTAAAAGCGTGGCCGCTTACGGTGCAGCTGCAAAAGGCAATACTCTGCTGAACTACGCTGGTATCCGGTCTGATCTAATCTCATTTGTAGTTGATCTCAACCCTGCCAAGCAGGATAAGTTTATGCCTGGTAGCCGAATTCCCATAGTGGAGGAATTACGACTCAAACAAGAAAAACCTGACTACGTTGTTATCCTGCCATGGAATCTTAAGGAGGAATTAGTGCTACAACTCAAATATGTCAGAACTTGGGGTGGGCGTTTTGTAACAGCCGTACCAGCAATGCGGATAGAACCATAAAAATTGCAGTTACATGGGCAAAAGAATTTATATGGTGTCACGTTCTTGTCAAACTAGAAAAAAAGTTGAATGAATACAGTGACTGGTAAGACACTCTTCAACACAAGCACTGGGCTAGGGTTGCAACACTACCAATATCCTGAGTTTAAAGCAATATGGTGTTAACAATAGATCAAGCGCTTCAAAAAGCGGTTGAAGCACACAAGGCGGGCAAGTTGCAAGACGCGGAAAGCCTGTATCGCGCGATCTTG
>Ga0214921_10009792_pt1 | contig 12016 bp, 7 predicted proteins | sample LL1505_MetaG_FD_177992 | JGI IMG/M metagenome (GOLD analysis project Ga0214921, IMG submission 177992) | Freshwater microbial communities from Lake Lanier, Atlanta, Georgia, United States - LL-1505 | ecosystem: Environmental > Aquatic > Freshwater > Lake | place: USA: Georgia | collected 2015-05-28 | reverse complement strand
TTAATACTTCTGGCAATTGTTCCGTTGATATACACATCTAATGTAGTATTTTGACATCTAATGATAACATTCACCCATTTATTAATAGGTATATCAGGAATTAAAATTTCTTCATTAATCACATTAAAAGTGTTCATCATAACAACTAGAGAATTGGTATTTGGCGCAATATACAAACCAGGAGCATTATTTGGGTATGTTAATCCATTTTCTTGTAAATTACTATTACCTTTACTAAAAATATGCTTATACATTGATGAAGTACTATTGCTGTTTAAGTTATTAATAAAAAGCCATACAGACCAAGTAAATTCAAGACCTTCGGTTGCATTAACAGACCTGTAAATAGTTACTGCTCCATTATTACTTGGGTCCTGTGGATAAACTATCATTTGGCTAGCATCAATCATACCATCCATAAGATGGGGGGATGAATTGGGTTTTAACAAATAAGAAACAACTGAAATACCAACCCTTAATAAAATGATAAAACCAAATATTACTAATAATAAAAATGCGAATTTAGCTACTAAACTATTAGACTCTAAAAATTCTCGTGTTCCAAAAGTTCCCTTATTTGTAGAAAATGAATTAAATGTGCCTTGTTCACTCATATATATATTAAATAAATAAGAAAAATAAATTAATCTGTAAATTTAATGTATATCTTTTATTGTATATCTTTTAATGTATAATCTTTATTGTATAAAGCTTAGATAGTAACACTACTTTGTGTGTTTCCATTTTCTACTAAAGATATTTGAACTTTATAACTACTAAACCAGTTTGAATAACCGCCAGTATAAATATTCCATGCCTCTTGTGGATTAATTGAATTGGGGTAATACTGGAATTTAGAAGTCCAACCCTCAAAACCGCCATTTGGTGTGATATACACATTAGCGTTATTATTGACATTAGCAACGCCAGGCAATAAGCAAGTTCTAACCAATTTTCCGTCAATGTAAATATCCATAGATCTTCCATAAACACTCACAGTTAAATTAACCCATTTTTGAATAGGAATATTTGATACGCTACATGTTTTAACAACAGTAGAACCTCCGCGAGTTGTAGGTTGTTGATTTATTCCAGGATAACATCCTAAAGATACCGAAATATTATTTTCAACAGCCCCTAAAACAACAGCTGGGCAAGGATCAAGACCATTTAATCCAGTTATAGATCCAGAACCTGAGGCACTTGCAGAACCCATTCTTCCAAAAATAACTTTAGATTCGCCATAACGATAGTTCCAGTCATTAACATAAAACCATATAGAATATGCAAAATTACTGGAAGGGACGGCGGAACCATTTGTTGCTAAAGAAGAGGCTTGTACAGTAGACGCAGTTTTACCATTTTGCAAACTTTGAAGAGTGTATGGGTCAGAGAAAATATATTGTATTAATAAAATAACAAGAACAATAACTACTATTAAAATAACTATACTTAAAGGACTCATTGTATAATATAGATTTAGAAATTTTCTAGTTAATTTAGTAAATTAATTATTAAATTAATTAATATAATCACATAAATAATACAATAATATAAATAGTAGAACTACATATTTGTAATATCTGGAATATTTGTGTTTGCATTCACTTGTTGAGCAGAGGTAAATGTTGTATTTACATTTTGTTTTAATATTGTTGCACTAGATGAACTTAGTATTGGTGGTGTTTTATCCTTGACCATATTGTATAAAATGTACATATTCGTTGTATTTAATGGATGTCTAAAATAAACTACATTACAAATACTACCATTTAATCCAGGATTTTCTCCTACAGTTAAATTATCTATTGTATAATATGGTACTACACCTATATCAGATTTAACTAATTCATTATTTAAAAATATATCTAAAATACCACCACTATAATTAATTATCATATTGTTCCATTTTTGCAAAAGTACCTTATCATTCACATAAAGTATTCTATTGCCATTTTCATCAAAATCGGTAAGTTTATTTTTAGTTGTTTTTTCCAAATCTTTTTGCTGCATTGTTATCATAAGTGTATTCGTTTTTCCACAATAGAGGACATTTGGTTTATTTCCATAATTTAATAAAGACGTATATTTATTATAAGAAGGATTTGTATTTGGGGGGTCGGCATCAAGATAAAACCAAAGTGAAATACTATATTGGTAATCATAGTTATCGCTTCCATTTAAATCTTGATATGTTCCTAATGATTGTAATGTAGATGTAGTTACAGGCTCATTAATTAATTGCTTACCACCTTGAATAATAAACTTGTTAAGTAAATTAGGTAGTTTAAAATATAAAACGATTAGTATAATAGTAACTATTAGCATTAATATAGAACCAGCATTGGTTGCGCCATATTGACCCGTCATTAAACTACCAATGTTATCAAATGTATTGCCAATTAAACAAGGAATATAAAAGACTAAATTAGCAAGCAATGAAAAGAATCCATTTTTATTTGAATTACCTGCAGGTAGTTGAACAAATATAGTCTTATATATCAAACCCAAAATGACTGCAACGAGTAACACATTTAATACTAAACTGGTAATACTTGAACTTGAACCTGCAGTGAAATGTTGAATAGTATAAACAATCCAAAAAATAGTTAAACTTGAAATAATAATTCCAAAAATAGCTAATAAAGAGCGTTTAAATAAGTTAAACCTATCGGTAACTTTAGCGTTATTTGATATTTCTGGAAATTGAATTGTTCCTAGAATAAGAGTCCAAAAAATACAAATTATTAATATAATGCAAATAGAGGCAGCAGATGTAGTTTTATCATTAAAAAACCCTCCTGGATACGTTGAAATCGCAATAGTAACAATTGCAATAAATAGAAAGAATAAAATACTACCATAAGATGAGATATTTGAAAAATATGATAAAAAATTACTAGATTTTGTTCCCTTTAAAGGTTCAACAACTTTATCGGGTAATGTTAAAACTATAACCAAGTATAAAAATGCAAAAACAGTAATAATTATAGTTAGTAAAAGAGAAAAACCGAAATATGTATTAATATAACCGCCTGGATCAACATTATAAAAAACAATTAAACTAGCAATTAAACAAAAAAATAAAATTAAAACTTTAATTCTCTCGTAATTAAAATTAAATTCTTCTACTAAATTTTTTTTAAAGCTCATATAAAAAAATAAAATGGATAATAATGCTGTAATCGGCAAAATAATATAAGCATAATTATTAATTATATCTTTTGGCATAAGTGTAAAAAATAAAATTAAAAATATGGTATACATAACTGTATAAGTTACATTATTAATTTGCATAAATAAAGCTTTTAATTCTTTAAAATTTGGTAATAAACTAAAACAAGTAATAAGTAATAGAATAATAAATAATACAATATAAATAGGCGTGTATAACCCTTGATTTGTTGTTTTGGTTATACTGCTTGAAAATGGATTTGGCACTTTAAACAACATACAAAATAAAACGATGATTAATATTACAATTATTCCGATAAATGGATAGAAAATTTTAGGTGTTTTTAATTCTGATAAATTATTTTTAGTTTGATCCATATATTACTATAACATAATATTATAATGCTTGATAAATAGTTTTATTATAGATTAAAAAATAATATTATACCTTATACTTAAAGCTCTTTAAATAGTATATTATTAATTATATTTACATATTCTCATCAGCTGTTTTTCTACCATGACAATTTCTACATAATGCTATTAAATTTTGGGTATCATTGCCGCCTCCATATTCCAATCGTATTTTATGATCTATCTCAAATGTATGATCTAATTGTGATTTGCAGTGACCACATTTCCATTCTTGGCTTGCTGCAACATATTTTTTCTTTGTTTCACTAACAGAACGTTTCGTTCCATTTTTTCCTGAACTAGTTATTCTTCTCTCGTTACTCAATGCAGAAGAGTCAAAACCATTGAATGATTCCATAAAACATTCGTCGCCGTTTTCATTTTTGGTTGTGAAATCTATTATTGGACTTAGCATATCCATAGAGTTTTTATCAATTGGTAAAAACTTAACAAAATTATTTGCATACAATAACATATTTCTACCCTGATTTGGATTTCTTTTTAGTAATACATAAATGCCTACACCAAGAGTAACATAAAAAATCATTTTATAATATTTTTTGAACGACAACAACATTTTCGTATATTTTCCATCAGCATAAGCATTATATACAAAAAATGCTGTTAAACCCAATATAAATATTTCTAATCTCATATATATTAATTAACATATATAAAATAATAGTTAAAACCTATAATTAATAATAACTCGATTACATTGGTTTCATCATATTTTTCTTACTATCTTGAGTAGACATTCCTTCCTTCATCATCATGCCAGATCCCATCATTGGCATCATTTGACCAGCCCCATTCATAGGGGTCATTCCAGGGTATAACATACGAGTGTAACTCATATAGCTACTTGACGTTAAACCAACCAACATTAAAAGTATCATAACATATGGTAACAAAACCAAGAACCAAGAAAGATTCTTGTATCCCTTTTCACATAACCAACTTAAGATAAAGGTCCAAACGAAGGCAAAAAACAATTTAACAATTACAGCAACAACTCCTAATCCATTAAATAAAGCAAAAATACAAGCAATAACAGCAAGTACAAAATAAATTTTGGCAGGCGTACAAAGTTTACTAAATTCCTTGTTCATTATACAATATAAAAAGATTTTTATTTTAATAACAAAAAAAATGGATTTCTAAATTTTCTACGTTTTGGTCTACGTTTAAAAGAAAATGTGTTACCATTATATTTATTATTAGTTGTATTTTTTCTTGTTCTTTTATGAACACCTGCAGCTTTTGAACTCATTTTTAAACTCATTTTTAAACTCCTTTTTGTGTTTTTAACCATTTTTTCCCTTAATTTAATACTAATCAAGTTTCCTAAATCGTTTAAATCAGAATATAATAAATTCATATCAATTGGTTCATGTCTTGGATTAAACAAATAGATAACAAATAAATTTTTTATTTTATTAAAAATCTTTAGTTCAGAAACAGATAAGTTATCATAATTATTATAAAGCACTTCTGCTAATGGATAATATACGCAAATAAATCCCCATATATCAACAATCTGTATAAAAACATTATCAAGGTATTCTCTCAAATTCAATTTGCCATCTTCTCTAAATTTAGTAAAATGAACTAATACATCAACTATATAATTCACAATAAATTCCATTGTTATTTGTGTTTCAATAACTACGGGTTTGCTTTCTGACGCAATTGTATTCAAGTTTTTACTAAAAAAGGTATACATTATTTCATTTATAAATTTATAATGACCTGCACCTCTTTTTTTAAACCAAAAATTTATGTAATCAATGACAAATGGTCTTAGATGCGTATAGTCTGTTTTACCGCCATTTTTAATATATTCTGTGTATTTTTCTATAAAAGAATCTGAAAATATAATTACTGAAAATGGAACATTAAATTGAAATGGTCTGTTTCTCCAGGATCTAGGAAATGGTTCGTTTTTAAATGGTTTATATTGATTTGCTAGTCCCCAGTCTATTAATCTGGTTTGTATTTTTTTGGTTTCTACTTTAGTGGTTTTAAAGCTTGTTGTTGTTGAATCATCCTCTACCAAAACATTTGAATCCTTTATATCACTATGATAGACATTTTTTTTGTTCATAGGAACAATCCCTTCTTTCAATAATTGAAATAAACTTACATGTAACTTGTATATTTTTTCAAAAGAACCATCTTCATATAAATAATCATCTACTGGTAGTCCTCCATTTGGCAAATTTAATGATATTAATTCGTTTCTTCTTTTGTTTATATTTTTTACTGTTATTTGGTCCTTGGGAAGTGCAGTGCACTTTGAGTATTCTTTTAAATCTGAAGGGGACAACTTAGCAGGCTTACATAAATTTAAATCGTATATTAAAAAGTAATCTTTGTAGTTTTCTATTTCATCTAATTTTTCTTTTATGGAAAGAATTTCAGCGTATTCATCTTTTGCGCGAGTTGATGTCATTAATTTAGATATTTTGCCTATTTCTCTCTTTGTTGCTCCTTCACATTTTAATGCAGGACTGAATACACATCCATAACCTCCTGATGCTATTACCTTTCCTCCTGTATTTATTTTCATTATTATATATATCGCTATATAATAAATATATTTTATAGTAATATTTTGTATAGATATTTTATAGCGATAAACATTTTTTTCTTATTTATCATATAAATAATATATAGCGCCTGTTATTCCAAATACAATTCCAAAATATATTATTTTCTCTCTAATCTTGTAATATTCAGTGAATTTTTCATCATGTGATTTATATTCATTGTAGTAGTCAACGAAAAACTCGTTTAATGTTATTGTTGGTTTTTCTAGCTTTTCATTTATTTTATTATGTATAAAATGCATCCAACGAACAAAAGAGTCTCTATTATCTAAATAAGGTGTAATGGGGTATTTGTCTATTAATTTACTAAACTCGCCTGAAATTTCTTCCACTGGAAGAAAAAGTGGTAAATTTTGTATGAACTCATAATACTTTTTTTTTGTTACCGCGTTTGGGTGGTGTGGATATGTCATTGCTAATGTATGTAAGAAGAACCAATAATGTGGACCCCATACTTTTGGGTCTAGATATATAGTTGGAGGCATTAATATTTTGCATTAAAAAAAATATGATTATTAAACTATTATATTATTTAATACTGCAATATTATTTAAATATAATTGTATAAATAATATTATAATTAAACATGAATAAAAATACAAATATTTGTAATAACTGTGGCAAACAAGGCCATTCGTTTCATCAATGCAAGCTACCAATAACCAGTTATGGTATTATAGTTTTTAGGTCAAGTGAAAAGGGATTACAATACCTTATGATAAGGCGGAAAGATAGTTTCGGATATATAGACTTTATTCGTGGTAAATATTCTCCATATAATATTTTTCAGATTCAAAATATAGTAAATGAAATGTCTCTAATAGAAAAGGAGAGAATTTTAAAAGAACCTTTTGCAACTCTATGGAATGATATGTGGTGCGAAACAACGAATTCACAATATAAGAATGAAGAGATAGTATCATGTAAAAAAATAGATTCTATTAGAGCAGGCGTTGCTATAAATGATCAAACGATTACATTAACAGATATAGTAAATAAAAGCACAACAGAATGGAGAGAAACCGAATGGGAATTTCCAAAAGGCAGGCGTAATTTCAAAGAAAAAGATTTAGATTGCGCTTTGAGAGAATTTGAAGAAGAAACTGGTATATTATCATCAAAAATCAAAATTATAGAAAACGTCTTACCTTTTGAAGAAATATTTATAGGAACAAACCATAAGTCATATAAACATAAATATTTTTTGGCATATATGAATGATCCAGAAGAGTATCTTGATAAATTCCAAGTAACAGAAGTAAGTAAAATAGAGTGGAAAACGATAGACGAGTGTTTAGAATCAATAAGACCATATAATTTAGAGAAAAAGGAGTTAATTAAAAATATTAATAAAGTATTACAAGAATATAGATTATATTCATAATATATAATATATTATGTCAGATAACAAAAAAGCAAAAACACAAAATAAAAGAAAACCTCAAAATAAAACACAAAAACGTATGACTCTAAATGAAATGGGAGAACCTGTAGATCTAGATGAAGTAGTTATTCCTAATCCGTCCTTATCAGAATTATTGGATAGAGAGAAAAACATGGAATCTAGATTATCAGAGATAAAAGCAAAAATAGCTGAAAAAAAAGCAAATAATGATAAAGATGTATTGGATTTTGGTTTAAAATTAAATATAGACAGAAGCGATTTAGAAAACGAATTAACAAACTTAAGAATGCACATACGTAGCAAATCAGAGCAGCATAAAAAGGCAATGGAAGAAAAGGAAGAAAAGGAAGAAACTGGAAAAAAAGAAAAAGGAAAAAAACAATTAATAATTAACAATGAACCGTCAAGTTCATCATTTTCTTCACTGCCAGAATTACCACCACCATTATCTCCGCCATCTGAACCGGAAGCGATCAAAGAAGCAAAAAAACCTCCGCTTGTTATAGATAATTTAACGACATCTTCCTCTGAACAACCTGCAAAAAAAACACTTGAAATAAATAATGTTTCATCATCGGATCAATCATCATCATCATCAACAGCATCTTCTGAAAAACAAAATACAGATGAATTGATGCATTCTGTATTTGGGTCAATATCTTCATCAGTTCCACCTGCAAAAAAAACACTTACAATAAATAATGAAGCATCATCGTCATCAAATGTTCCGCCTACATCATCAAATAATGTTGTTCTCTCTACATCTTCTGAACCTATTGACTTTGACTTGTCAAAAGAAGATTTACAAAGAGAATATGAAGCAATTGATTGTCAAGATGAGAAATTTTATTCAAAAGATTGTAATAAATTTCTATTAAAGAAGGAATATGTAGAGAGGGAATATCTTGCAGAGCATTCTGAAGAAAATCCTTATCTATATCCTAATCTAAATGACAAAGAGTTTAATATTAAAATTGCGACAAAAAAGGAATTCAACGATACAAAATATGATGGAACTGTTTATGAGCAAATTAAAGAACATGCAGATCTTTTAGCAAAAGCCGATTTTGAATTACAACCACACCAGGCTTTTGTCAAAAACTTTATGTCTTTTCAAACACCTTATAGTAGTTTATTGCTATACCATTCGCTTGGGACTGGAAAAACTTGCAGTGCAATTGGCGTGTGTGAAGAGATGCGAGATTATATGAAACAAACTGGTATAACAAAAAGAATTATTATAGTTGCTTCTGAAAATGTCCAAGATAATTTTAAGTTACAGTTATTTGACGAGAGAAAATTAAAACAAGTAGATGGAATATGGAACATAAAGGGTTGTATAGGCAATAAATTATTAAAAGAGATTAATCCAATGAATATGAAAGGAATACCTAGAGAGAAAGTCGTTAGTCAAATTAAAAACTTGATAAATTCATATTACATTTTTCTAGGATACATTCAATTCGCAAATTATATAATTAAAACGATGAATTATGAAGACGAAGTAAAAAGACAAAGTTTCAAAAGAAGAACTGAAAATCCTGTTGGCGAAAAAACAAGAATTCAAATGCTAAAAGAAACAAAAGTGGAATTAAACAGTAGAATCATTAAGCGTCTCCGTAATGAATTTAACAATCGTTTAGTTGTCATTGATGAGGTTCATAATATTCGTAAAACAGATGAAAACGAAAATAGTAAAAAGGTCGCTGTGAATTTGGAACTACTCGTAAAGGCTGCACAAAATATGCGCTTCTTACTTCTCTCTGCTACTCCAATGTACAATAATTATAAAGAGATTATTTGGCTTTTGAACTTAATGAATACAAATGATAGAAGAGCTAGAATTGAAGTGAAAGATATTTTTGATAAGAAAGGCGATTTTAAGAAAAACGGCGAAGAACTACTTATTAGAAAGGCTACAGGATATATTTCATTTGTCCGCGGAGAGAATCCTTATACTTTTCCTTATAGAGTTTATCCTAGTGAATTTGCAAAAAATAATACATTTCCAGCGATCAAGTATCCATCTTATCAAATGAACTTGGTAAAAATCAAACACGAAGACAAAAAACGAGTATTAAGTTTATATTTAACAAAAGTAAATGAATGCGAAAATTGTGGCAAATGTCAATTTTGTGTTTATAAATATATTATTCATAATTTAAGAAACAAAAGGTTTTTATTAACTACAAAGACTGGTGATGTAAGAGAGATGCCTAATTTTCAAAATATGGAGTCCTTTGGATACGACAAATTACAGATACCATTGGAATCACTTATCATATCCTATCCTATTCATGGATTAAAAGCAGAACTAGATGAAATGCCTACAGAAAAATTATCTGAAGAATTGGCGCCGAGTTTTTCTGAGTCTATTGTTGAGGAAGAAGATGAAGAAAATGAAAAACCTATTTTAGAAGATGTAGAAGAACCTGTAGAACAAGAGGAAGAACCAGAAGAACATGATAGAGAACCTGAAATAGATTTATCTCCTAAAGGCTCAAAGAATTTTAGATGTCCAAAAGGGCAAAAACAACATCCGCCAAAATCAAAAATTTGTGTTCCCAAAGATAAAAAAGGAGGTGCAAATACAAGCATACAAAGTGGTGGTTCTTCCATTGATCCCAAACAATTAACGGGTAAATTGGGTTTAGAGAGAATGATGAATTTTGTAGAAAAAAACTCGCCTCCTATAAAAGGAGAATACGAATACAAACAATCCACGTTGGATAACTACGGTAAAATATTCTCTCGTGATGCAGTCGGTAAATACAGTGCAAAAATCAAATCTATTCTTGATAATATTGTAAATCCTGAAACAGGGAAGGTCTCTGAAGGTGTTATATTAATTTATTCTCAATATATTGATGGCGGTTTAATTCCTATGGCACTTGCATTGGAAGAAATGGGTTTCACAAGATTTGGACAACGTGGAACAAAATCCTTATTTAAGACTAAACCAACAGATATTGTTGATGTTAGAACGATGAAAACTCCATCTGCAGAAGAAAAAACGAGTTTTATGCCTGCTCGTTATGCTATGATTACAGGTGATTCAAAACTATCTCCGGATAACGATTTTGAAGTCAAAGGGCTAACAAATGATAATAACAAAGACGGACACAAAGTCAAAGTGGTTCTCATATCTAAAGCCGGGTCAGAAGGCATTGATTTTAAGTTTATTCGCCAAGTACATATAATAGATCCATGGTATAATATGAACCGTATTGAACAAATTATAGGTCGCGGGGTTCGTAATTTCTCTCACAAAGACTTGCCGTTTGAAAAAAGAAATGTTGAAATTTTTATGTATGCAACCATTTTAGGAGATAACGTAGAAGAAGCTGCGGATTTATACGTTTATCGTGTAGCTGAATACAAAGCAATTCAAATCGGTAAAGTTACAAGAGTGTTAAAGGAAACCTCTGTAGATTGTATTATTAATCATGATCAAACCAATTTTACACAAGAAATATTGAATGCGCATCTAAAAGAACCCATAAAACAAGAACTATCAACCGGATTAATATTAAATGATTTTAAAATTGGTGACGCTCCTTTCTCACCAGCATGCGATTATATGGCAGAATGTAATTATAGTTGCAGACCTGATAAAGATATTAATAAAGATGACTTAAATGAAGACACATATAATGAAAATTTTATTATTATGAATTCTGAAAAAATTTTACAGCGTATAAGAATGCTTATGAAAGAGGGTTTCTTTTATAAAAAAGATGTATTAATTAAATCTATACAAACGCCGAAAGAATATCCCTATGTTCAAATTTATGCCGCACTAACACAATTAATAGAAGACGAAAATGAATTTATTACAGATAAATATGGTAGAAATGGTAGATTGGTAAATATAGGGGAATATTATTTGTTTCAACCCGTTGAGTTGAGAGATAAAAATGCATCCATATTTGATAGATCTGTTCCTATTGACTATAAACATAGTATGATTAACTTTCAAATTAAACAGGATATAGTAAAACCAGTAATTGATAAGAGAAATTTAAACAATGCTATTATCGACGAAGAACAGTTGTCTTTCCCGGAAGGAAAAAGAGTTGTTGATGAAATGAAAGTGAATTTTGATATTACTCGTGAGTTTTCTAAAATACCAAAAGTCCCAAGAGGTGACGACAACTGGTATAAACATTGTGGTATTGTTATTCGTAAAATGTCAAAAGATTATCCGGAATCAAAGGATTATTTAATTAGTTATATTGTAGCACATATGATAGAGAGTCTTTTGTTTGAAGAAAAATTAGATGTTATGAATTATTTATATTCATTGGATAGTATACAAGAAGGCACATTTGAATGGATCGCCAAAGAATACTTTGAAACAAATAGTATTACAACGAGAAGCTTTACAGCCTTTGTTATGTATAAATTAAAT
>Ga0214921_10009791_pt1 | contig 12017 bp, 6 predicted proteins | sample LL1505_MetaG_FD_177992 | JGI IMG/M metagenome (GOLD analysis project Ga0214921, IMG submission 177992) | Freshwater microbial communities from Lake Lanier, Atlanta, Georgia, United States - LL-1505 | ecosystem: Environmental > Aquatic > Freshwater > Lake | place: USA: Georgia | collected 2015-05-28 | reverse complement strand
TGGGGATGGGGGGGGGTTTCGATCGGGACCGGGACGGGTGGGGAAATTGAACCCGCGGCTGTTTTGGGGGCCCAAAAAAACTGGGGCGAGGGCAGCTACGCAGAAGATAGGATATAGAAGATGGGATATAGGGGGGCGCAAAAGTTGCCGCTGAAAACGTCCGGCTGCTTCATATATGCTGCCCCGACCGGGTCGGGACATAGCCCCGCGGATGTCCTTGGATTGATATCGAGGGAAAAAGATTCAGGAAGAAAGTTGAGGTGCTGAAGGCAGTACACAGATAAACTCGGCACGAATATCTAAATCCGCCGGCTCGTTTACCCGAACAAACATTGTCGTATACTCCGGATTTTCAGGAAGTAACTCGTATACGTGCTGCATTTGTCCTGCATCGGGATTAGGAGCACTCCGGTAGCTGCAACGGCGGACAGTCCATGCTCCGCCTGAATTGCGGTCGTCGATAGCTGCGTCACGAACTAATACGATTTTGCCATCAGGTTGAAAAGGCGAGGATGCTCGTTTGAACAATGCGTAAGATCCAGCAGGAATAGTCGGAGCCATCGCATCGCCATACACCTTGGCCACAAACATGTCGGGCTCAAACTTTGGGTGATCTTTCCAGGTAGCCAACTCACTTTCCAAAGTTCCAATAAATAAGTCGCTAGAACCTTCATCCTTTGGCAGCGAGCAGACGGTGCGGAGGGATATTACTGGTACGCAGTCATTTCCAGGTTGAGCGGAAGATCTCTTGGGGATTGTATAAGGGACACTTACTGGGCCATGTCCATGCTTGGCAAGTTTATCCCGCAGCACATTCTTAAGATCGGCCTCGTCTTTGGCATCGCAGAATGCGTAATCCCATTTTCCAAAAACACCGACGTTGGAAACTGCTTCGCACCATTTCTTCGAGGCCGCTGTTTTGGCCGGCACTGCATCGGGATCATGGATCTTTCCGCCAGCTCCCTTAATTTCGATTATCAGTTTGAGGCCGTTTCGGAGGCAGGCGATAAAATCTGGCTCGTAGTTTCTGTCTTCGCCCTGGTGTTTATAGGGAATGGTAAAACCTATGTTACGGCCATTAGGGGTGTAATATGCTACAATCTCTGAGTCTTCTAAAACATCTACAGCCGCTCTCTCGAAACCACTGAATAATGGAGCGCGATTCAGGTGACTTTTAGTAAGCTCAACTGTAGGTCTGGTGGTCTGGAAATTAACTTCTTCCGTTGATAGAGTCCGTTTAAATCGGTTTAGAACTGGAAGTAAACGACCTTCTTTGGCTGCTGCGGGTAGAATGTTGTCACGGATACGGTTAACGATATCGCGCTTATGAACTTCTAACCAAAGCTCTCTGACGTCCGTTCCTTCTTTGTAGGTAACCTTTTTCTCCACAAAACGCGTAACGATCTCGACAAGCTCAGGATACAGGTGGTGTCGTGCTGTGGTGGCTTCAGTAATTTGTGTCTTCGCGTCTTGTCCGTTCTCGCCGCTAAGGAGGTCCTCCATGATAAGGTGAGCGAGTTGAAAAATAACACGCTGTGGGCGAACGGTCTTGTAATACTCTTCCCGGTTCTGTTTTACTACATCGCCTAAATTAATCCCGTGCGTGGCTGATTGAACGCCCCTGACCGGTGTCAGCCATACCTCCGTAGGCACGTATTTAGCGCTGGCGTCATAAGGAGCCAATTTATCTACATCGCAACTAATTCCAGAGGTTCTAAGGTCGTACACATAACTCTCTACGACTGGAAACCGAATTTCGAGTGCAGCTCGCTCCTCTATAGGAAATATTGGCGTGTAGATTGTGTCACGAGTCGGGGAATCATTGGCAATACCCTTATAAGGAATAAGAGAAAAAGGGATTCCGTAGACGTCTACGTATTCAGCTGGAAGTAAGCCATCAGGATTGGGTTTATAACTGCGGCGCCGCAGCCCTCTTCCCACGACCTGTTCGCAAAGCAGCTGACTCCCGAATGCCCTTACGCCAAGAATGTGACTTACTGTGTTGGCGTCCCAGCCTTCAGTAAGCATCGATACAGAAACAACACAGCGAATCTTCTCCCCGGGCTTCCCAGGCTTTCCAACCGTGTCAATGATCTCGCGCAGCCTCTTTGCTGCTTCGTCCTTGCTTTGATCACCTTCTGCATCAAGCTGGTTAAGCCGCTGTGAATCGATTCGAATAGTGAACTGTTCGGTCTCCGAATTGGCTAGCTCAGGGAAAAGAGGGCTCTGATTATATATAGTCTTCTTAACCGTCTCGCCGGTTTGAGGATCTAGCACATCTTGTTCCCTTTGACCGGAAATGTTCTCAAAAAATATTTCGGATGTCTTCGTCGTGTCACATACGATGATCATGACAGGCGGAACTGCGCGAGGATCGTTGTCGCGGACATGCCTGAAGGCCTGTAGCCACTGCCCCGCAAGGGTATTTAAGGCATCCTGAGCATATGTGAATACCGCATCAGGCTTAATTGTGTTTTTAACCCTTTCAGAAGGTCTCGCGGAGTCCCGGATATTTTTCCAAAGACGAAAGTACTTTGGGTCAGGCCTGCCAGCTTCATCCTTCTTGTTTTCGTCATCCTTGACCGGAAGGCGTGGAATCTTGGTAATTCCGCACTCGATTGCATCAACTAGGCCAAAATCTGAAACCAACCAGGGAAAGGGGCTTCCCTCGGGATGCCCACTGTTCCCTAAAAAAAAGGGGGTTGCTGAAAGGTCGATGGCAGCGAGTACGCATGGTCTCGCACTGCCGTCTGCTTCTTTTCCTTGAAGTCCGGAGTTGTTGAACTTGTCTAACCCGGTTAGCCAGACGCGGGCCTCCTCTTCGTCTTCACGAAGGAATTCAATCTCGGCCCTGGTAAGGCCTTTTTCGGTTTCTTTGCGGTCGGCCTCCGAAATTGCCTTTGGACGCCAGCAGTGGTGCCCTTCGTCGTTGAGAACAAGCAGTGGAAGCCGGGTAGCTAGTTCACCCAAACGATCTTTGGTAAAGGCATCTGCTGGTTCTTCTCCTTTATCGACGACCTTGTAAGATTCCCCTCCTTCTGTGTTGGGACTCTTTGGAGCAAAAGAATGCCAATTTGTTACAAGCACACGACCCTTGTTGAGATATTCTCGGTAGGCAGGAGGAATTAGATCAAACGACTTGTAGTAGTTCTCGTCATGTTCGGGTTTTAGAATTTCCAGTCGCTTGCGCACGGTAAGATTCGGGGCACATACCAAAACGGCATCAGGGAAAAAAGTGCTAGCTGGAGCTGCTCCTCGGTTGCAAAACGCCCATGAAATAATCATGGCCATCACGGTAGTTTTCCCGCTGCCTGTAGCCATTTTGCAGCCAAGACGTCGAAGTGCTATTTGATCCGGCGGACCTGGATCGATTAGGCGTGGGTAGAAATCGTCGGACAGTTTCGCGAAGTCTGGCTTTTCCCCCGTGAAGAGACTTTCAAAGTTTTTTGCATCAACCGAAAAGCTCTTGAAGCCTGAGGCGGCCAGACGAGCTGGCATGGCTAGCTCAAGGATGTAGATTAAAGTCTCAACTGCCTCTTGCTGGCAAAAAAACAGAAGCCGAGAACGATTTGGATCCGTCCAGTGTTTTAGGAGATTTTTCGTTACCTGGGTAGCACCACGGTAGCCAGATTCACGCCAGCGACGAATGTCATCCCTTAGAGCATTAACCAGAGGAAGATCATCTGACTGTTCCTCAGCAAATAAATCGTCAGCATCTGCAGCCCCGGTCTTCTTGGTTTGGTAAAAATACTGCGCTTTACGTCGGCCAGCGTGTTTTTCTGGAACACTGCCCTTGTAGATCCAGTGGTGAGAGGGTTCGACAAAAGCGGAATTTATGACTGGATCAGGGACGGCTTGTTTAGGAAGAAAGTCGCCTGGTAGATCGACTTCGGCAGTACTCGCTTTGCGGGGCATGGGAATTAAGTAGTAAGTGTCTTGATCGCCATGACCTCATTGCCGCGTGGGTCAATCACTTTTACGGCAATACGTTTGTGTTTGCCCGGCTTGAAAGGCCATGAAGTGGTGAAGTGCTGAAAAGCGCTTTCCGGAACAGATGAGTTGAGTGCTTTGGCAATTTTATCCCAAGCGGATTTATCGGGGAAGAAGGCCTGGCTGAAACAGAAGCAGGAGCCGTCGTAATCAGCATCAAGAAACCAGGCGGCGACCTTTGTGTTGGTTGAATCAGAAATCTCGCCGGTGAGGGGATTGTAGATGCAGACGCCGTTCATCTCGACCTTGTACTCGCCGTCACCTGCAGGGAGCACCTTGATGTCGGGCTGGCCAAAGACCGTGAAAAGCTGGCTGTTGGGTGTTTCTTTGAGTAGGCCTTGCATCCCTGGAGAGACATCGGGCCGTATGTGGGCGAGGTGTATGCGAAGGGTGGGATTATCCTTTTCCTTTGCCATTTGTTGGGCGGCGGCGTCGAAGCTGAAGCCGGCAATAATGAGGTCGGTGATCTCCTTGAGACCGCCGGCGGCCTCGATGGCCTCGACGGCAAGATAAGCGTTGATAGGGCCATATTGAGGGCCAAAGACGACTGCCACAGTGGGGCCTAAGTCTTCACGGCCTTTCCAAGTGCCACGGGCATGAAAACTTTTCCCAGCTTCTTTTTCGAGGGAGGCAAATTCGGCCCGGCGGTTGCCAAGAAAGGTGACGCCATCCTTGCGAAGATAATTTATCATTAGGTCGATGTAGCCATCGGCGTTGGCGGCACCGAGTTCGTCAAATTCGTTTCGAGTAGGATCGAAAAGCTTGCCATCCTCGCCAAGGGCTAGTTCCTCTGGTCGCACGCCTTCAACAGAAAATGGACCAGAAACTCGGGTGATCTCTGGAACTTTAATTGGTTCGTTGACTAGTTCTTCCTGGTAAGCGCTTGCAGTAATGCAAGCATTGACCTCATCCATTTTCGCAGTCCAAGCATTGCGAAAAGAGGTAAGGGCATCTTGCAGTGATTGCGGCCAATCTGGGTCTGTATCGAACGGGACCTCCCAATCTTTCCAACCCGGACCGGCGGGAATAGATTCAATCAAACGTTTTCGCTGACTGGCAGTTCCGAATGAAAGCAAGGAAGAATTAGTGCCAGGGAGTAGCCAACGGCGAAGATCTGCATTCGTGACAGCGCGAGCACCGTAATTTAATATTTTTGATTTTAGTTTTGATATTAAATGAGGGCGAATCGAATCGCTGCCTTTCAGGGCACTGTTTAGCGTTTCAAGAGCTATAGAAAGAAGTGGATCATGCTTTGCAAAAATGGGGTCTAGATTGCGGTTTTGGGCGATACTCTTGAGTGTAATATGCGGGACTGTCTTATAATAAAAACCGTGTGCAGGGTTTTGCGGTGCGGAGGGATCGACGCCTGCAGTTGGATCTTTAGTTTTAAAACTTTCGAAGGTTGCGGTTAGCAGGCGCTGTCGTGCTATGGAGAGTGAAACCCGTGAGCTATCTAAAGTTATCCAGCGACGTCCCCATTGTTCCGCTACATAGGCAGTTGTACCGCTACCGCATGTGGGGTCTAGCACTGGGTCACCTGGCTTTGTGGAAAGCAGAATACACCGCTCGACAATTTTAGTATTAGTTTGGACAGTGTAAAGCTTGGGGTCAGTAAAACTACCGGTCATTGTGTCTGTCCATATGTTATTAATTGGGCTGACAGGAAAATCTGATATGTATCCAAACCAAGCAAGTGAGGTTCCAGAGACTGTAAATCTATCGGCTTTTGCCATTCGCTCCATTCCTTCTAAGTTTGTTTTCCAGTGAGCATTAGTTGGAGGTCTAAAAGTCTTTCCTTCAAAAACAAACGATTGATCTGTCGATGAAGCTCCTTGAGAGATTGATGAAATTAGGCGATATCGTCTTGATCTCAAAAAGTCAGAATCCTGCTCGCTAAGCAGCCTCCTTTCACCATTTGTAAGAACTGTATACTTATACAAATTAGCGGACTCGATGTCCTCTTTGCTCATGTACACTTGCCTTGTCATTAGCTTCTTTATGTCTTTTGCAAACCAGACGAGGTAATCAGTGACGTTACCTAGGTGTTCCGATGCTTGGTATGCAGTCTTTTTTAAAGTAATAATACTAACACAATTCGATAAACTAAATACCTCATCCATTATAGTGCGAATGCGGTGAAGGTTTTCGTCTGATATTTGAACAAAGACTGAGCCGGTTTCGTTTAAAAGTTCGCGTGCTAGAATAAGGCGTTGTTTGAGGTAAGTGAGGTAGGAATGAACTCCCAGTTGCCAAGTATCCCGGTAGGCCTTTATCATCTCTGGTTCTCGTGATAAATCCTCCTCTTTATCCTTAATTTCCCGCTTACCTAATTCATTTTGCCAATTACTAGAAAACTTAATCCCGTAAGGTGGGTCGATGTAAATCATCTGCACTTTGCCGGCGAGATTCTCACGATTGGCGAGGCTGCTCATGACCTGGAGTGAATCGCCAAGGATCAGGCGATTAGACCAGTCTACATTATGCTTGTAATACTGTAGTGCCTGATCACGGTGTAGTTTTGGCCGAACAAAGAAGTCATCCTGCTGTTCGGTCTCCTCTCGCTGCACAGAAGCGATTATTGCCTTGGCGCTGACACGTTCGTGCACGTGCAGAACAACATCGTCGACGGAGAAACCACCCTTCGCTTCTGTTTCTTGTTTGTTTGCCCATTCAAGCCACGGCTGGCTTCCTTGCTGGGCAACAGCACGAAGAATTTCAGCTTCGTCTGACGTTAGGACCTGTCCACTTATAGCTTTGTCGATAATTGCTTTGACCTTGTCCCAAGCACCGGTGTCATCAAAGCGCAGCTTAGGTGAAAGGTGTGGATTGTAGCGATAGACTGGTCTTTTGGCCTTGGGTAGTTCGGCTTTGGTTTGCGTAGCCTCGGGAATATTGACACGGGCAGCATCGGTGTGCTGATGGATGGTGACAGGAGAAGCCGAGTTTGTTTTCTTAGGGCGTGGCATAGATTAATCGGTTATTATCAGCCGAAAGTAGGGGGTTAGTCTTTCGGAGTCACGCTTCGTGCGCGGCATAGCCGAATATAATCACAACCAACACACTTTTTTTCATCAGGCTTTGCGGGAAACCTCGCTTTGGCAATTTCTATAACTCCCGCTTCCGCCCATTTAATTGCCTCATTGGTTGCAGATGACTCGTGAGGAACTCCGTCTCGTTGGTCTCCTCTTAATGCATGAAGGTAAAGGGCTTGCACACGCAGACCCTCCGCTTGAGCTGCTGCGGCGTATACCTGCAACTGCCGGGCGTAACGGGTATCGCGGTCAGAATCCGTGTTTACCTTGTAATCTACAATAGCCAGCGAGCCCCTCTGTCCGCCTTCTCGATCAAGAATGACATCTGCCCGACCGGATAGGATCCCGTCTCTGAAGCGGATCTCAAACGGCCTCTCCGCGGCCCATATGCGCTCCAAGTCATCCGAGTAGCTACGGACGTAGGTGTTAACCAATGATTTCACGCGACGTTCCATTTGTTCGTATGAAGCGCGATTGGCAAAAGGCACAAAGAGCTCGGCCTCTACCATCTCGTTGATCTCGACTATTGAAGGTATTTTACCCGAAGTTCTGCGCCGATCGGCAAGGGCTCGCATGACATGGTGTACGGCCTTGCCGTAACCCAGTTCGTCAGCGACTTCCCGCTGAAAACCGAAGATGCGCGAAAGACGATAGGCGTGACCGCAGTGTTCATGGTCGGCCAGGTCAGAAAAGGAAAGTTCGATTGGTGTAAGTTTAGATAAAACACCTTCTGTAAGCGGGAAGGGGAGTTTTTCTATGCCTCGAATAACCCGAGATTCGGAGACTTCCTGAATGTATGGCGACGGTGATAGATTGTTTGTCTTCCTGCGGGGGTGGGAAAGGTAAACGGCATCTCTGGCGCGAGTAATAGCCACGTAAAAAAGACGACGCTCGTCCGCATCACCTCCTTCGTACCGACTTTTGGCTTCGTCACCAAAACAGTTGTCTGGTAGCAGCCATGTTTGGCTTCGGCCGCTATTGCTTGAAGGGAAGCGACGGCTTGTTAACGCCGGAAGATAAACTATCGGCCACTCCAACCCCTTAGCTTGGTGCACCGTGAAGATGGATACTTCATCGCGGTCACTTGCGGTCTCGCCCTCGAAGTCTTCGTAATTATCGCGGGCATAATTTAGTAAAAAGTTGGACAGGGATCCCCATACAATCTTGTTTCGTGCCTCTGCCTCGCCGCTAGCTGCGACATATCTAGGCTGCTGGCTGCCATTTGAACCGTCTGCCTCTTTCGTTTTAGGCAAAATCTCTTTTCGTCCGCGAAAGACAATAGATTCAAAATCGGCGAGAATCTTGGAAAAACGTGCATAAGCGCCAAGCCGCCCGGAGTCTAATAAACTTTTGTCTGGATCGAGATTCCAAACCCCAAGTTGGTCGAGGATTCTATAAAAATCTCCAACAAATGAGATCCTTCCCTTCCCACCAGAGGATAGGCGATGTTTTTTCCAATCCCTAAGAAAAAGAATGAATTCAGCGGTTTCCTTGTCGTTCAGTCCAAATGCTGCTCCAAGAACAGCTGCTGGCCTCTCCACTGAAGCTGGCATGAAAGGACTGCTTCCGTCCGCGGGACGATCATAGCGCCCTCCTTGCCTCCAATTAGAGTCTGGTACCCAAGCAAAAAGCTCTCCGAAAGCGTCAATCTCCTCATTTAAAAAAAGACCCGTACGTCCACCGCAGTTGAAGGGAATTCCGGCTTCCTGGAAGGCGTGGATTATTGGCAGGGCAGAGGTCTTTACCGATCGAAGCAGGACTGCGAAATCCGCGTATGGTCGGCCAGTTTTATGGAGCTCCTGTATGTGCTCTGTGATCTGACGCGCCTCATCGACGTCTGTATCTGCAGACCACCAAAAAACCGCCGGCTCCGCCTCCGGCCGTACCGAAAGCATTTGCTTTTCCAAACGATGAGGAATGGAGGCGGCAAACTTATTTGCAGCTTTGACAATAGCCGGTCGACTCCTTCTATTTTCGTTAAGACGAGCAATCGCCACTGCCCTGCCTCGACGCCGACAACGCTGTTCGAAATGTAAAATGTTTCCAACGTCCGAACCACGCCATTGGTAAATGGCCTGATCGTCATCGCCAACAACGCAAAGGCTAACTTCCTGTTCTCCGTCACGGGGCATATCGGAAAGCAGCTCTATAAGCCGCTCCTGAGAGGGATTGACGTCCTGATATTCGTCAACAATTAGATGTCTTAAATGCTTTCGGACGGACCTTCGAAAAGATGGATCGTTGGTCAAACAATGAACCGTTTTTGAAATAATGAGCCCAAATGTTAAAAACCGATGTTTTTCAAGCAAAGCTAGATATGTTGCATATGATCTACCAAATGCTTCGCCAGAAAGAGCGGTTTCAGAGATAAGCTCGTTGGTAGCAGCGTCCACAGCCGATATGAATAGTGCGGCCGAATCGAATGCTTGAGTTCTTCTTCCTGATGTCCTTTCAGCAACTAGCTCATCGAGCCTCAAAGCTTTTCTGTGGCGGTGGACAAAGGCCCGGTGGCGGTGTTCGTCCAGTAGATCGTGATTACCGAGCTCAACCTTATGTTCTGTGAGAAGTCGATAACAGTAACCGTGTATAGTGCCAACGTACATTTTAACCATCTTCCCAAGCATCTCTTCGCCTACTGTCCGACGGGCATGCTTGGTGATCCGCTCTTTAAGCTCTACTGCAGCCTTTTCTGTGAATGTGAATGCAACAATAGCTTCCGGTGGTGCACCTTGTCGCAAGATTTCAGCTACACGACGCGAGATAGATTCTGTCTTGCCAGCCCCTGCGCATGCGATGACCTGCATATCGCCCTTGTGATCTTCGATCACGCGGCGTTGATCCTCTGTCGGAGAGAACCCGGATTCGTAAACAAGTATTTGGCTCATATTTAGCTTAGAAAACAAGATGGTACTAAAATAAGTAAGTTAAAAAGACGTCCTTTTTCTTAAAATAATTCTTTTGAATGTCTTGCGGCCAAGGTGAATGCTGGAGCAAACCACGGGGCAATAGCCATAATCTTATCGGATTTGCTCAGGTTACATTTTGCGCAGAGGATGCGGACGTTGTTGGCTGAGAGGCTGGTACCGCCCTTGGAGTAAGGGATGTCGTGGTCAAAATGCAGGTTTTTCTTTTCCCCGCAAAGGACGCAGCAGCCTTTGTCACGCGTCCATACCTCCAGCTTCACCTGGGTGGGGATCATCCGCGTAAAAGGTACGTCCACCACACCCTGGAGAAGCCTCTTTTCGACTGGGTGTAAGTAGTATTTAAAGACGTTGCGAACTCCGTCGTGGACGATCCGCGCATCTACCAGCTGAAAGACGCCCTTATAGCACCAGACGCCGGACATGATCTTTTCGTACACCTTTACCAGATGGGGATCCCGGACCAGGCCGGTCTTAAAGTCCACGGCCGCCCGGTAGAACTTGCCGTTCTCGGTCCAAGTGCCCTTGGGATAAGTCATGGGCTGGTCAATAGTCTTAGGGTTGGGGCCGTTCTTTCGGCGCGGGGCATCGTGGCCCTCGTAAATGAGGTTGCCGGATTGGGCGTCGATCTCGTCCCGGTACGGCGCGCCCTTACGGACGGACATAAGGAGGACCGAGGCCCGGCTACCCGATGCGTAATTCATCCCTTTTTGGAGCTGCTGGCCCTCTTCCGCCACTATTTTGGCGTAGGGGATGATGTCGTCGGGTTTCAAACGCCAAAAATGTCCTGAATATTTGCCGGGGCCCCTATGGGAGGCATGCCAACCTCGGTCGCAAAGGCCTCGAGTTGACCCCAAACCGCAATTAATCCTTCAGCCTTTTTCCAGCCGATTCCTATAGGGGTAGACTCATTACAAGAAAACTTTAGGTAAGGGCGATTTATTTCCTCACCATTGTGCTGCCTTTCGAACTTAGAAAAGCCCTCAACTGAAATGGATACAGGAAGCCACTGGTTTCCTTGGAAAGTTTTATTATGTTGCTCAGGATTAGCTCCTTCTGTTTCGAGAAAAGTTTTTAGAATGGGCTTACAAGATAAAAGCATTCTACATATACGGTTCCCGAATCTGAAATTCGCATCGCCCGGCTGTCCCCATGGTTGACCATCTATTAAGATCTCAATGACTCGGGAGGGATTTGGATGGTTCGGAGGGTAAGTGGTGATTTGAGTCGAATAAGGCATGAACTTTATTTATCAGAAACAGGATGAAATACTACCGGGGTTCGGTGATAGCGGGTGGAGCCCCATTCGGGCGTGCCTTCGAGCTCGATCACTTCGCCGAGCCGGGCTTTTAGCCGGGCCTCGTCAGCCGGGATGACGTGGACCATCTGCAGGGTGACCACGTTGGTCACCTTGGCGTTAGCGGGGTCAGCCCCCCGGAAAGTCTGTAAACCTTCCAACACTAGTACGTAGGCGGTGGTCTTGCCTTCCGGCGCCCATTTGATGTCGTTCAGCTCCTTCGGAATGGGAAACGTCACAGTATTGAGAACGCCCCGGAGTTTGGTCGGTTGGTCGATAGCGATGGGTTCGGAAGCGGAGCAACTGGAAACCGAAGCAAGGATATAGAATATCGGATATAGGATATAGGGAGTCATCGGATGGTTAGCGGGTGGTTAGCGGGAAATGGTTTGGAATAAGGATCGGCATTTGGGATATTAAGGCATGAGGTATCGGGTTTGTCATCCACCGGAAAGAAAGCCCACGGAGGGTGCGGTATGTATATAGCCTGCAAGGAGGGCTTCTTCGCCGTGGCAAAGAAGCCTGTCTCCTTACTTCCTCAGTATAAATCGGTCATTCACATCCGCGCGCACAGCAAGGAAGATTTGGAACGGCTGGTCCTGGTCATGGGGCCCCTGAAGCTGAAGATTCCCCCTAGAATCTTTGGGCGGGAGGTGGTGGGGTGGAGATATCGGATCTTTGTCCACCCAAGTGATCTGTCCAAGGTGTTGGGGCGGTTGGGCCCTGGGGTAAACTACAAAAGTTTTAAGAAACTGATCTTTCAGTCTCGGTGTCAAA
>Ga0214921_10009790_pt1 | contig 12018 bp, 7 predicted proteins | sample LL1505_MetaG_FD_177992 | JGI IMG/M metagenome (GOLD analysis project Ga0214921, IMG submission 177992) | Freshwater microbial communities from Lake Lanier, Atlanta, Georgia, United States - LL-1505 | ecosystem: Environmental > Aquatic > Freshwater > Lake | place: USA: Georgia | collected 2015-05-28 | reverse complement strand
GCGTTGGATCAATCGGGCAACAACTTCACTGGAGCAGTGGGGGTAACGGGAGCCAATGTGGCTTTGGTGGATGCCAGCGGCATTGTGTTGGGGGCTTCGACGGTGAGCGGAACGTATGCGGTGACGGCGACTACCGGCAATATCACCAACACAGGCGCCTTGGTCATTACGGGAGCGTCTACCTTCACGGCGAACGGGGCTGGGGCGAGCATCACGTTGGGCAACGCGGCAAATAATTTTACCGGTGCGGTTACTTTTGCGGGGGGTTCATTGGCAAACGTGTCGGTGGCTGATCTTTCCGCCTTTGACCTCAAAGCGTTAACCCTCACCGGCAACCTGAGTGTGACGGCGGGTGGTTTGGTGACGGATAGTGGCAACCTGACAGTGGGTGGAACTACCACGGTGAGTGCAGCTGGTTTTGATGTGGCGTTGGATCAATCGGGCAACAACTTCACGGGAGCAGTGGGGGTAACGGGAGCCAATGTGGCCCTGGTGGATGCTAGTGGGATCGTGTTGGGGGCTTCCACAGTGAGCGGAACGTATGCTGTGACGGCGACGGCGGGGGATATTACCAACACCGGTGCCTTGGTCATTACGGGGGCGTCGACCTTCACGGCGAACGGGGTTGGGGCGAGCATCACGTTGGGTAATTCGGGAAATAATTTCACCGGTTCGGTAACTTTCGTGGGTTCCGGAGGATTGGCGAATGTGACAGTGGCCGATCTTTCCGCTTTTGATCTCAATGGCGCTACACTTACCGGAAACCTGAGTGTGACGGCGGGTGGAGCGGTGACGGAAAGTGGTCCCCTCACAGTGGGTGGAACTACCACGGTGAGTGCTGCTGGCTTTAATGTGACACTCGATCAGCCGCTCAACAACTTCACCGGTGCAGTGGGGGTGACGGGAGCCAATGTGGCCCTGGTGGATGCCAGTGGGATTGTGTTGGGGGCTTCCACGGTCAGCGGAACGTATGCGGTGACGGCGACTACCGGCAATATCACCAACGCTGGAGCCTTGGTCATTACGGGAGCGTCCACATTTACGGCTAACGGGGTTGGGGCGAGCATCACGCTCGATAATGGGAACAATAATTTTACCGGTTCAGTCACTTTTGCGGGCTCTGGAGGATTGGCGAATGTGACAGTGGCCGATCTTTCCGCCTTTGACCTCAAAGCGTTAAGTCTTACCGGAAACCTGAGTGTAACGACTAGCGGCGCAATAACAGAGAGCGGAATTCTGACTGTGGCGGGAGCGACTACATTGGCCGCGGGTTCGGGCAATAACATCACACTAAACACCAGTAATAATAATTTTACTGGCGCGGTCAGCGTTACTAGTGGGAACAATGTCAGCTTACTTGACGCTAGTGGGATTGTGTTGGGGGCTTCGACGGTGAGCGGAACTTATGCGGTGACGGCGACAACGGGGAACATCACCAACACCGGTGCCTTGGTCATTACGGGTGCGTCCACCTTTACGGCTAACGCGGCAGGGGCGAGCATCACGTTGGGGAATGCGGGAAATAATTTTACCGGTGCGGTTACCTTTGCGGGTTCCGGAGGATTGGCGAATGTGACGGTGACCGATCTTTCCGCCTTCGACCTTAAGGCCGCTACGCTTACCGGAAACCTGAGTGTAACGACCGGCGGGGGGTTGACACAGAGCGGAGCGCTGGCCGTGACGGGAACGACAACCTTGGCGGCGACGACGGTAGGCACGGACATGGATCTTTCGACCCAGGCCAATGTCTTGACTGGAGCGGTCTCGATTGGTGGAACGGCATCCAATGTGCGTGATTTCAAGTTGAAGAACACCTCCGCCACGGCAGGTGCGATTGGGAATCTTGCGTCGACCAGTTTACGGGATCTAACGGTGATCTACACGGCGGCGGGTTATCAGATTCCGAGTCTGACTATGGGAAGTTTACGGAATATTGTGGTCACGACGACGGGCGGTGGGGCTATCACCCAAGCGGCGGGGGGAATCGTTCAGGGGGTAACGGGAGCCACGGCAACATTTACGGCTGGAGCTAATGCCATCACCTTGACTTCCGCAGCCAATGATTTTCTTGGGGTGGTTACCCTTAGTAATAGTGGAGCCAACGATGTGGCGGTAACGGATGCTAGTTCAATCACGCTGGGAGCCCTTGCGATTGGTCAGGATCTGGATGTGGAGACTGCCTCAGGTATCACGACCACCGGGTCGATCGTGTCCTCTACGGCAGGGGATTTGTTTCTTTACTCGGATGCGGGTGACCTAACGCTGGGTCAAGGAACTACCTATAGCGGCCAAAACATTGTCATGTCGACGGGCGGGAATATGGTCAACAACACTGCGAATAGCTCTCCCTTCACCAATCAAAACGGTGGCAGGACACTGATTTTCTCCACCAATCCGAATGACAACCAACCCACCAATCCTAATGGAGGGTTTTCGGGTTTTGGAGCTGTTTATAATGAAACCTTGGCCGATATAGCGTCCCTGCCGGCAGGGAATCAGATGGTTTATAGCGACCCCGAACCCATTAACGCCGCAGATGCCTCGACTTTAAATCAGTTGGTCCAAATAGCGACCTACCAAGCGACGGTGCCCATCCTTGGTTACAGTTTGCCTGGAATTTACGCCGGGCAGATTCGGCTCGGTTATAAGACCCCATCCACTGAGATTCAAAATTCTGCTGGTGGGCCTGTTCCGGCGAAACCTAGTCCCGTCGCCGACCAGCCTGGGCGGTTGCGAGTGGGTAAAGTTCATGGGGGCGTTACGACCGATCCAATGGCCGAAGCTAAGACATGCCCCCGATCTGCGGGTCGACTGTTAGTCAGTCAGTTGGTCAAGCCGCAACCCTCCAAGTCCCAAGTGGGTTGCATCGAAAGTCCTGCAGTAAAATCGCCCGTGCGGGCAGGTACGGTTTCCCTTCGCATGTCCGGGCAATTTTATCCGTTTGAACTGGCTGAAGTAACCATCAGCAGTTCCAAGGTCAGTCAGAACCGATAACTTTATGTTTCTTCATGTTCATCAGTTAATGGAGCGGGTCTGAAAAGATGGGGATCGTCTAAAAATAGTAGTATAGCTTCTTCGACTTTTCGCATTGTTAATAACTCTTGGCTTCTTGTTAATAAAACGACATCAATCTCTGGATCAAAACAAGGTGTAGTGTATTTCAGTGGATTGGTGACATATATATTGCGTACAATCGTACAGGCAAAATCAGTTTTGTTGACCCGAGCTGCATTATTTATTCTTGTTTTTTTATCGTTAGTAAATTTTGCATCGGCCCAGAACCAGGCCGATCCGTATGTGGTAAAAGAGTATCCGGATGGGAGTAAGGTAAAAATCCGATGGAGTCAGGTTGGTCTGACTCCAGATAGCGGGCAGGGTCGGGGTGGGATGCCCTCGATTCGGGCGCTTGCCAAGGGCGAGGAAAATCTTCCCGAAGATAGTTCAGCACGCGGAGCCGATGTAAAGGTTCTGAAAATCTATCCGGACGGAACGAAGGTGGAGGCTCGTTGGTCAGAGTTAGGTAAATCGATCGATCTGGGTGAGGGGCACGGAGGAATTCCTAAAATCGTTCCCTACACTCCCGGCGGGCAACCGACTGCCCCTGGTGCAATGCGCCCCGTGACCGCAGAGCCCCGTGCACCCAAGGCTTTGCCGGCCGTTTCTATGACTGCCCAATCGACGATCCCCCCCAAACAGGTTGCAAGTCGTCCCTTGAAACCTTTACAGATGCGTCCTGGTTCAGGCTTTAAAGAAACTGAGGTCAGTGGAAGTGAGATTTCCGGCGGCTTCCCGTCCACTTTTTCGAGAGGTATGGGCCCTTCGTTGCAGTATGGGCAGGCGTTTCAGGATTATGGGCCCAGCACGATGGCGCCACGCACATTGCCTCCAGTCACCACTCCACGAAAAGTCTATGGGACTCCTGGAGGACAGGACGAACAGGTTACAGTCAATCTGATTGGAATCGCCTTTTTGGGTAAGCCGTCGGAAGTGGTCAAGGGCGGGATGCCGGATGTTTCCGGAGTCCGTAATTCGGTGTCTGGCCTTTCAGATGAACAGGCGCGAGATATTGCCCAATCCTATTTTGGAAAAACCGTCACCCTTGGTGATCTGAATGACATCTGCCGACAGATTACCGCTTATTTCGAGTCCATCCAGCAGCCGGTGGTCACGGCCGTGGTGCCGGAGCAGGAGATTCGTGGCGGTGTGGTGCAGATTCTGGTGGTGAAGGGCAAAATGGGGAAGGTGAAGGTGGAGGGCAATAAATGGTTTAAGACGGAGAACCTTAAGGATGATGTGCGCTTGATTCCAGGGGATGATCTCGACCTTGGACAGCTGACGGATGACGTGGCTTGGATGAACTCAAACCCTTTTCGCACGGTGGATACGTCACTGACTCCGGGCTCGGAACCTGGGCAAACCGACGTGGTTCTAGAGGTGAAGGACCGTATCCCGATCCGACCCTTTGTGAGTTACGACAACTTTGGCATTCAGAGCTTGGGTTATAACCGTTTCTCCACTGGAGCCACGATCGGGGATGTCTGGTCGGGATTCGACCAACAGTTCAACTATCAGTTCTTGGCCAGCGGAGATTTCAATTCCCTGATCTCGAACTCCGGATCCTATGTGGCGGCCTTGCCTTGGCATCACAACCTCAACATCTTCGGTACCTACAGCAAGGCCAACCCGGGTGCGGTAGGGGTTTTCGACCAGTCCGGTTATTTCTGGCAGATGAGCGTGCGGTACAACATACCTTTGCCGACCCTGAGCCTTCTGGATGGATTGGATTATCGGCATCAAGTCTACCTGGGGTATGACTATAAAACCTCCAATACCGACATCTTCTTTCAGGGGTCCGCCTTGCAGCCCACCACCAACGGATTGGTGGGTCTTTATAACATTTCCCAGTTTACCTTGGGCTATAGCCTGAACTTGGTGGATCCGATTGGGTCGACTTCATTTGAAACCGTGCTCTACGGAAGTCCCGGGGGCATGTCTTCCAACAACACGACCAGCGACTTTCAGAACATCGATGGCGGGGCGGATGCGCAGTACATCTACGGAAAATTCTCGCTGAACCGGCTGTTCCGATTGCCCTGGGATGCGGCGATCCTTCTCTCTGGGCAAATCCAACAGGCAGATTCGAACCTGATGCCCAGTGAAAGTTTCGGTATTGGCGGTTACGATACCGTTCGTGGCTACGATCAGCGGTCTGCCAACGGGGACAATGCCTATTTGGGGAATATTGAGCTCCGCACCCCTCCCATCAGTTTCTGGCAGATTGCCGGGGCGGGGGAGGCCTTGGATCAACTGGTTTTCCTGGCATTTTTGGATTATGGACAGGTGCTCCAGTATTCGCCGGACACCACCACCTCAGAAAACTGGCATCTGATGAGCGTGGGGCCTGGGTTGCGGTATAACATTGGGCCCAACTTCAACGTTCGTTTTGATTGGGGCTTCCAGTTGCAGCAGGCACCTGCCGGAACGACGGGTGGCGTGGGCGGGCCTTCAGGGGCCAACCAAGCCGTGATCAGCGCCACGTTGGCTTACTAATTTCACCCTGTTTTACTTTAAATAGGGTATCACGCCTGAAGTTTTTAATTTTTCACGTTTATAAATATAAATAAAATTAAAGTGTTAGCCGTTTGGGTGTGATGATTTTTCAAAAAACATAATAGAAAGTTCTTTATTCATTCTTCACATCTTGTTGGGGGATAGGTGTTGCATGCCTTGTGGTACTCCCTCTGTAAATCAGTCTACTCGTATGAAACGTCTGTGGTTCAAGGTGATTGCAGGAAGCCTTGTGCCTTTATGTTGTGGTTGGTCTCAGGACATCACCACAGCGGATACGTACGGAAATACTTATCCAACACGTTCTGAAGGACCCAGCATTCAATATGGGCAGGCTTTTCAAAGTGTTGCACCCAATATGCCGGCCAGTCGGGAGGGGCAGATTCTGGTGAAACCCAAGGTTCAGCGCGCCGAGGGAGTGGATCCGAGCAAGGAGGCAATCATTACCTCGGAAATTGTCGGACTCGTATTCCTGCAGAAGGCGGATCAGGTCAAGGAGAGTGGTGTGCCGGGATTAACGGGCGTGGTTACGGGGATTGAGATGCTCAAACGTGAAGAGTTTCAGTCGAAGCTTCGTCCGTATTTTGGGCGCCCCGCCAGCCTGAGTGTACTGGATAAAATCTGTCGTGATGTCATTGAGTACTACCGAAGGAACGGATTTCCGGTGGTCAACGTCATTGTTCCCAGGCAGACCGTTCGCGACGGTGCGGTGCAGTTTCTGGTGACGGAAGCCAAAGTTGGCAAGGTGATCGTGGAAGGGGCCAAGTGGTTCAATCCGGACAAATTTAAAGGCGAGGTGAGCCTTCGGGAGGGAGATCCGGTGGATGCGGATCAACTCCAGGAAGACATCCGTTGGCTTAACAATAATCCTTTCCGGCAGGCCAACCTAGCTTTCCAACCAGGCGAGGATCCCGGCACGACGGATGTGATTCTGGAGGTGAACGACCGGATGCCACTTCGGTTCTTTTTCACCTATGACAATTATGGCATCGATCTCACCGGAAAGAACCGTCTTTCGACGGGATTCAACTTTGGGAACCTTTTCAATCTCGATCAGCAGGTGAATTTTCAATACACCACCACGACGGAACAGGTATTTAACAGCCTCAATGCCTATTCGGGGAGTTGGATCGTTCCTTTTCCGTGGAGGAATTTCATGACTATCTTTGGATCTTACTCGGACGCCCAAGGTGACATTCCAGGCACCTCCGCCACCCTGAATTCGGAAAGCTGGCAGGTCAGTGCTCGGTACAATGCACCTCTTCCGATGTTGGGCGCTTTTTCGCATGAATTATATGGTGGCGTCGACTTCAAGCAGGCCAGCAACAGCTTGCTGATCTTCAACATCACCTCACCGGATGGCGGCGGATTCGGAACTTACGACATCTTCCAACTGACCGCCGGTTACAGCGGTTCGATGCCGGATGAGCTTGGGAGCACAAGTTTTGAGCTCGGTGGTTTTTACAGTCCGGGAGGTGTCGGAGCGCTGAACGATGCCAACACCTTCCATAACATCATTCCCAACGCGGATCCGGATTATGGATACGGTCGCGGGACTTTAACGCGTGCGTTTCGTTTGCCCCTTGATTTTTCGATCCGCGGGATCTTCAACGGCCAATTGGCCACGACCAGTCTCATGCCGACGGAACAGTTTGGTCTCGGGGGTTACAATACAGTTCGTGGATATGATGAACGGGTGGCCAACGGAGACAATGCCTGGGTGATGAACTTGGAATTCTGGACCCCGCCCGGAAGTGTTTTTAAAATCTTCGGGAACCAAGCCGTGGAAGACCGTTTGCAATTTCTCGCTTTTTGGGATTATGGCTTTGTTGGTTTTTCGCAGGCACTTCCAGGTCAGGAGGGAACTTGGCTGATGAGCGTGGGTCCGGGGTTGCGGTATAACATTGATCGTTATGTCACGGTGCAGTTGGATTGGGGATTCCAGCTGCATCAGGCACCTCCGGGAACCAAAGCAGGAAATCGCGCCGAACTGACCGCCACAATTGCGTACTAGCGCAAAAAAGATCTGTGCCAGGGTTATAGAAACTTGCCGGGATTGAGGGTATTTCTCGGATCGAGAGCTTTTTTAATAAGGTGGTGAAGCTTTCGTAGGGCAGGGGAGGAAGCGGAATTCCACCAGGGCTTCTTGGCCAAGCCGATTCCGTGCTCTCCACTGATGACACCCCGCATCTTCAAAACGCCTTGGAAAAGTTCGTCCAAAATGCGGTGCATGCGAGGATCGTCGTGACGAGTGCCGACTGGAGCCATCAGATTGACGTGAATGTTGCCGTCACCCGCATGCCCAAAGCTGGAGATAGGGATACCGTGCTTCTTTTGAAGTTTGCCAGCGAGATGAAATAGATCGACGACTTTGCCCCTAGGCACGGTGACATCCTCGTTGAGTTTGACCAAACCGGTGTCACGTAACGCGTAGCTGAATCCACGACGAATCTCCCAGATCTTCTCGCAGGCAGAATCCCCATGGGCGGTGACAATCCTCGAAGTAGACGGACGCAGAACCTTGGCGGCTACCGCCAGTTCGCTTTTCACCGAGGATGATTGGCCGTCGAATTCCACGATCAGCATGGAATGGCACCGGGGAGCGTTGGGAATGGCCTTACGGGCCGCAGCCAAGGTGAACGGATCCGCAATCTCCAAGGCGCAGGGAAGAAGTCCGGAGCCAAGAATCTTTTGCACTCCTGCGGCGGCTTCCTCCACCGAACTGAATTCGGCCCGGAGAGCTGACCGCGTTGGGGGCAGAGGAAGTAGGCGCAGGGTGGCCTCAGTAACAACCCCGAGCATACCTTCCGAACCGGTAAAGAGTCCGACCAGATCGAAGCCGGTGCGGTTCTTATGGGTTCGTCCGCCTACACGAACAACGGTTCCATCGGCCAAGACAACTTCGAGACCCAGTACGTAGTTACGTGTTACGCCGTATTTGAGGCAACGGGGACCGCCGGCATTAGTGGCGATATTTCCGCCGAGGGTCGATTCCTTGAGGCTGGCTGGATCGGGCGGATAAAAGAGGTTTCGGCGTTTTGCGGTGGCAGCGAGTTTGGACGTAATGACTCCGGGTTGCACCACGGCCAGCCCGTCTCGAGCGGAGATTTCCAGAATACGATTCATTTTGATGAGGGAGAGAACTAGACCGCCTTTCACGGGCACACATCCACCGACATAACCACGACCGCCCCCGCGTGTGGTTACCGGAATTCGATGGCGGTGACAGAAAGATAGGATTTTTGAGACTTCAGCTGTGTTTTTGGGGAAGGCGACGCCATCGGGAACGGCTGATGCCATCCAGGCATCTGAAGAGTTGTTTTTCAGCGTGAGGGGATCCATTCGCAGCGATCCGCGAGGAAGAAGGCGATTCAGCTGGGAGAGCAGCCTTTTCATTTGCGCCGGCGATTGGCGAGTTCGCGGTTCACCTCGCGGTCGGTTTGGCGTTTGATGAGATCCTGGCGTCGGTCACGGTGAGTTTTGCCGAGGCCGAGGCCGACGAGAATCTTGAAGCGGCCATTCTTAAAGTAGCCTTTGAGGGGAACGAGGGCTCGGGAGCCACCTTTTTCGATCTGACCAAGGAACCGGATGATTTCGGCATGGTGAAGGAGCAGTTTGCGCTGACGATCCGGTTCAGGGTTGGCCCGGTTGCCGTGGCTATAGGGGGCGATGTGGAAGGAGTGTAGCCAAGCTTCACCATTTTCGATGCGAGCGTAGGAGTGGGCGAGATCGCCACCGCCGGCGCGGATGGATTTGATTTCAGAACCCGTCAGGACAATGCCGGCCTCGATCGACTCGGCGATGGAGTAGTGATGTCCAGCCTTGCGGTTATGAATTTCGATCGTTTTCAGGGCTCGTGACCCTGGGTTCCAAGGAAGGGATTAAGAGGACTTCTTGGCGCGGGTTTTACGCGCAGGTTTGGTCTCAACGGGTTCGGGCCCACCGATGACTTCATAGCCGAGTTTACCATCAGCCACTTCGTGAAGGGCGACGTCCATAAAGGTCATGCGAGGACTGACCGTAATCATGGGGCGATAGCCTAGACCAAGCTGCCGAACACGCTTTGAGATGACATTGATCAGGATCTGGGGGCTTGAGACCTTGGTGAGGGCTCGGTTGACAAGTTCGCTTCTCATAATGATTTGGGAAAGCTTTGCATTATGTCGTAATCAGGGCAGATTGCAAGGGTTAATCCGGAGCGTAGCTCAGCTTGGTAGAGTACCAGCTTTGGGAGCTGGCTGTCGTGGGTTCAAATCCCACCGCTCCGACACTGTTAAATTTAAAAAAATTACCAAAGTGGGCATGCTTTTGCCTGTGAAAACCCGCGCGCAGAAAACGGAGGTGGTCAGCAACGGCGGTTTTACGGTAAGGATCATCCGAGACGAGACGGAGGACAGGAAGGGATGGCGCGTTACTTGGAATAACCCAAATCGACGACGAAAGTTTTTCGCCGACTACGCCAAGGCAAAAGAGGAAGCACGGAGGATCGTCGGCGATCTTCGGGCGGGCAGGGTAGCGGTTGGCAATGCCGATGGTATTGACCTCGACGATCTCAGTCGTGCCCGAAGGCAACTCCTAGGCATCGATACCAGCCTTGAGCAGGCAGTGAAGGAATACAAAAATGCTTTTCACGTTGCCGAAGAGATGGGGAATTCTCCGGCTATGGTGAAGAAGCACTATTTCCAAGCAGTCACCAAAGCCGAAGCATCCCGGTTTTGGAATATTAGGCCAAGTTGATAGTCTGTACGGCTTAACTTGCCTCAATAACTTAAAATATTTGTGTAAGGAATCATTCAAAGTTGCGTTAGAAATATTTTGAATTAATGAATGACCCTGTTTACTTGAATACCCCCCTGAACGAGGTGGGCATTGGAAACGATTACTGCTTGGTCACCTGAATCCGCAGAAATAGTCGCGACGGGGTGGTGGAGCTGGGGACTTTTACTTTTATTTCCTGAAGGTTGGTTCCTGGAAGGGATGTTTGGGTTACGTTGGCAGGATCGGAAACAACCTGATTCCACGAAACCAGATCGGTGGAGGATTGCAACGTATAGGTCAGATCCGAGGCACTGAGATTCTTGTGGTAGGTGAATTCCAAGTATGAAGAAGAGCCGATCGTGACCGCCGGCAAATAGGCATCGGAGGCTGAGGATGGGTTCGTTTCAAAGGCATATTCCAAAAGATCGGGAGAACCATCCCCATCTGAATCTGTGGTGGCTAAAGGGGTCGATCCAGAAAGGCTGAACTTACTTCGATATCCTTCGTAACTCTGGTAGGTCGTAAAGCTCTGGACATCGCTCCATGTGTCTCCGTTCGCATCGGTTGTCCGCAGACGTGCATAGTACATTTGACCTCCTTCCAAACCAGTGAGGGAAGGGCAGTAACTAGTGAGAACGTCTGCGGGCGTGGCCGTTCCAAGATCCTGTGTGTTGGACCAAGTGGTCGCCACCTTTCCCCCATCGGAGGTTCCGTAATAAATACGTATTTGGGTGAAGCGCAAATCCGTCGCGATCCTTACCCCTTGCAGTGTGACGCTCCGCACTCCAACAGCAGGTGAATCCATTTTTATTCCATCCCAACCCGTCACGCCGGCGGTCCAAGAGGCAATCCCGCGTTCGTAGGCCCCGTTATCAGGTTTCCCGTCGGTGACCCAGTCGTTGACTCCTGCCAATGCCAATCCATTTCCTAGGGTCTCGAGATAGGTGAAGGCAGTACTCGAATCGCAACTATAGGTAAACGCATTGTTCAAATAACGGCCAGCCTTCGTTGCGGTGAAAGTCGCGGTTTTGCTAACCGAAGTGGGATCAACGGCCGAGGTTCCTGTCTTTGGGCGAAAGTCTTTGGACGCCACGTTTTCCAGAGATGCCCCGGAGTCTGTTAAAACTAGGTTGTTCTGTGCAGTATAAAAGAGATGATGCTTTGCCGACGTCCAGTAAGGATATTTTGTTGGGGTCGTTGCCGGGTTGAAATTGCTATAAGTGTCGTTATTGAATGTGTCGCAATTGAATAAAGTGTTGTGAAACACGGTATGGCCATCCGCAGGGGAGTTCAAACGAATGCCGTTGATGCTTACTGCCGCGCCACCCGTTGAGCTCAGATTCCAGACCACGTTGTGATCCACCTGAAAGTTCTGCGTGCCGTTATCCAGATAGATTCCCATGTTGTGCGAGGCGGTTGCCGTGCCGTCATGAACCCAATTGTAGGCGATTCGGGACCCCTTGCCGCTGGTGATGTTCATGCTGTCCGTCCACGAGCTGTAGAGGATACCCACATCGTCACAATTTACGCCTGATCCCGAGAGATCGTTGAACATCACACTTTCTCCGGTTCCAGCCAACCGGATCACGTCCCGCCCCGTGTTAGAAATGGTGTTGAAAGCAACGATCTCGCGTTCTCCCTCTAAATTGACCGCCCCGCCAAAAGTCCCGGCGTAGTCGGAACGAGAGATCG
>Ga0214921_10009789_pt1 | contig 12022 bp, 9 predicted proteins | sample LL1505_MetaG_FD_177992 | JGI IMG/M metagenome (GOLD analysis project Ga0214921, IMG submission 177992) | Freshwater microbial communities from Lake Lanier, Atlanta, Georgia, United States - LL-1505 | ecosystem: Environmental > Aquatic > Freshwater > Lake | place: USA: Georgia | collected 2015-05-28 | reverse complement strand
TCCGATCTTACATGGTTTTTTTGTACCTTTGAAACTATTATAATTATTAGTTTTAATACAATCTGTAATATATGATAAATATTTTTCAATTATGATGTTGTCGGGGAAAGAACCATCTTTAATTTCCATATCAATTATCTTACAATTATAAATTTCATTTGCATCATATAGTTGCTCACAAAGTCTAAAAATTAAACAGATATTATATGTATTAATAGCATTATTTAATAATGTAATAGATGATGGATCATTTTGGTTGGGCGAATTGAAAACGATGAAATCAATTTGCTCAGTTTCAAATATATGAAATTTTATGGAAGTCATTTTATTTACATATAATATCGTTAGATTTAAATTATATATTATTATTAAGTTGATTATAAAATATCAATTTTTTAACAAATCAAAACAAATTAAATCAATTTTTTAACAAATCAAAACAAATTAAATCAATTTTTTAACAAAACAAATCAAAACAAATTATTTAACATTCGGTAATTGCACAAATTAAATTATTAGAATCACGTTTTAATTTATAGTTATTAATGGTGATAACTTTTTCTGATCCTACCCGAAATGATTCTAAATCTTCAATAACTTTTTTTGTACCATAGTATGGATGTTCTAGTATCTTATTATGTTCATCAAAAACTGATACTGAATGTCCCATACTAACACACATAATATTATTAATCCATACATAATAACCATCTTCTAAGACAATATTATAAAAATACTCAATATGCATTGAAACAGGTTTAATCAATTCAGATGGAAATACCCATTTAGCTTGAGTATTATCATAAATCGGATGCCAAGGAGTAATAACTAGATCTTTAATTGTACACATATCAGTAATAGAATTTGGAGCTAGAACACGTGTTTTAGTGATATATTTAATCTTGCTAACATTTGAACCATCTAGAAATAATAATTCGGATCCATCTAATTCTTGTAATTCTTTAACAGATTCATCTGCTAATTTAATTTTACAGAATGGGGCAAAACAAGGACCACAACTATCTACATAATTTGACATTGAAATTGATGCCGATCTGATAGTAGATACGGAATTGTTACCAGAACCATAATATCCATAATTGTGAGATACAACAGAAGGAGTAGGTGCTGGGATTTGACAGAATACATCATTTGTTAGATCACGTAAATGTTCAAATTCGGTACCACCATATAGTTGAACACCTTTATCTCTAAAATTATGACATTTGCGAATATTATGTGCACGTCCTAGAGATAATAGATAGTGATATCCCCATTTCTTGAACCATTGTTGAGAAGAAATAGCTTTATAAATTTGTTCTTCATTTTCATCATCAGATTTAAAATCTTTATATAGTTCAACAATCATTTTATAATAAACAGGATTAATTTCATTATCTTTGAATTGTTTAATGGTTCTTTCAATATAATCCTTTAGTTTATTAAATAGTGTTTTAACATTAGAATTAAGAACCTTATCCTTTGCTGTGAAACACATTAATTTAAGTGTTTGATAAGTATGAAATCTAATCATTTCATATAATTCATTAGGATTAATTTCTGCGATATCAAATACCTGAGTATCAGATGGAATATTATCTGCAATTGTAATATTATGATAAATATTTTCTGTAGCTAAATAATTAGCGAGAAAGTTAATGAAAGTGGTTCCAACCATTGATGCGTCTGGAATAAAATTAAATCCTCCATTTGTCAATTCAGCAATATCAAAAAGTAGTTTAGAATCAATGTCACAAGAAAATCCAAAAGTTGTAATAGGAATTTTTCTAATATCAGCATTAGTATCTGCTTTTAGGAATTTTTCTAAAGTAGGAAGAATTCCCATTGGAGGATCAATATTTGACTCACCATCTGTTAAAAGTAGCATTTTAACATTTGGATTAGATGTATGTTTTGCACGATTATATGCCAATTGCAAACTAGCCCAAATATTAGTAGAGTTTTCGGGTTTTAAATTAGAAATAACTTCTTTTGCATGGGCTTTACCGGATGGATTCATTTTTCCTTGAAATACACATTCAGCAGTAGTACTGAATTTAATGATAACTAATTCATCAAACTCATTTAACATTTCAGTGGTAGTATTTAATGAGTGTTTCGTCAAATCAAGACGAGAAAACCCATCTGATTCATTACCTGTTTTGTTAGAACATACAGAGCCCATTGAACCAGACACGTCGATAATACAAATAAAAGATGTAGGGATTCTTTTATCAGTAATACTAGATTCAGGAGAAATTAAACTATAACAATAAACTTCATTATCAAAATTGCTTCTAATATATTTAATATTAGTATTAAAAATAATTGCATCAGCTACTCCCGTAGCTGATGCAACTTGATTACCAGTGTTTGCCAAAGCAGGATTAAGAAATTCATCAATTAGATCTTTAATTAGACGGTTTGGTTTGAGTGAATTTAATGACATAGTTTGTCTAGTCATTGGAGATACGTTTTTTTGAGAAAGCCAACTCATAATAGATGATCTTTCATATGTATAACCATCGTCCGCAATAACTGGATCTGTCATTATACTATATGTAATAGGACAGAGGAAATGTTCAGGAATATTCGACATTCTTATTAATGTAATTGTTAAGTGGTATTTCTGACAATTATCATACATAGATAAAAATTTTCATTTTTTTTGTAAATATACAAAAATACTAAATAATGAAGAAGCAAAATGATCAAATTAAATTATCAAATTAAATCTATATAAAAAAAATATATAATATAATATTATAAAATGTTCGATAGATCTATAATTATATTTGTATTAGTTTTATGTGGTTTGTACTTTTTAACAAATAGTACAACAGAAAGAAAAAAAAGAAAAGAAAGTTTTTCAGCAAAAAGACGTTATCAGTTGCAACATAAAAAGAAATGTCACAAACGTGCACAAATGCGTCCTTTTTCAATTGGAAAAAGAAAGGGAAGAAATGCTAATACAGTATCTACATCAGTTTCAAGTTCTAGTAGCTCAGATAATAGCCAAGATAGAGAAAGAAAAAAAAAAGAAAGAGAAGAAAGAGAAAGAGAAGAAAGAGAAAGACAAGAAAAAGAAAGACAAGATAGAGAAAGACAAGCTAGTGAAGACTTACAAAGAACAAGTATGATGTTTTTTTAATTAATTATTTATGCAAAAATTATATTATTATAGCATAAATTTATAATTTTCCGAGATATGAAACAAATTCTTCATATGTGTTGATATTACGAATAGAATTAAATATAGTGTTATTTGTTTGTGTATCATTTTTATTAAAATTTTTGCTAATACGGAAATGTACACTACTAAGAAAACTAATAAGTAATTTATATTCTACCAAATTTTCTAGATCAGTACTTGATTTTTTGGATTTAAAAAAATATGAAGTTAATATATCTTTTACATAATTAAAAATCTTATTATTTTCTGGATCAACAACAGCAGCAACAGCAGCAGAATTAATAATTAAATATTTATCTAGAGAAATGAATTCTAATTGATATAACACATCTTCAATATCATAATAAGAGTCGATACGAGAAATTATTTCAGAATATTTAGTGTAATTAAGAATTTTTAACAATTGTAAATTACTCTTGATAGTTGGATTATAATTTTTAGATGATAAATACTGTTGTAAATAATTTTCAATATAATTAAAAGGATCGTAATTTATATTTTTTGATATATTTTGTAAATCATAATTTAGTCTTAATTTTAACAATTCAAATAATCTTTTATTTTTTTCAATACTATTAGATGAAGAATATTTAACATTATCACTTGATATAAGTTCGTCAAGAGGATAAAACTCAACCATCATATTTAAAACCTTATTTTTTGATTTTAAATTTTTAAATTTAATTTTATTTTTATTTGAACTCCAAAATTCTAATCCGAGAGATATATCATTACTATCGATACTTGAAATTTTAAATTCTAAATTACTACTTATTAGATTACCATTTAATCTTGATCTAATTAAACATCTTAAATTAAAATCATTTTCAAAATCTAATTCACTAATTAAGAAATAACTAAGTGGTGATTTAATTTCATTTTCAAGTTCATGTGGTTCATAACTAATATATTTAGTGAATATTTTATTATATGTAGATACTAAAATATTACTATTATTATTTTTTTTAGTATGTTTATAATCTCCATCTAATCCATTATTTTGTATTTTTAATTCGGCTCCAACATCATATTCAGAATCATTGGTTTCAGTAATACTATATATGATTTTTTTAACTCCTAATGCTTCACATACTTGAAAATAGCTCTTTCTTCTCAAGTCGAAAACGGTTTCATTATATTTATCTAATTGAAAAAAATAAATTTTATTATTTAGTTCATATTTTTTATAAATAACATTTTCACTAATTTCATTATCAAGAAAAACAATATTAGAATGTTTTTTTAGATGTTCATTAAGTTGTTCCTTGATAATAATTTGAATATTATATGTACTAATAAAATCTGATATTTTTTTTTGAGAGAAATAAAAACATACATTTGTATGTAAATTGACAATATCATCTTGTTTTTGTATAAGAATATAATTAATATTTTGTAAAGAAGTATTGAATAAATTATTTATTATTTCAATATTTTCATTAGAATTACTCATAATTAATATAATAGAACAATAGATTAAATAAAATTTATTAGTTATAATTTACCTCCATCTAAAAATAAAATCTAATAGTAAAAAATCAAAACATAATTTGAGGTAAAAAATAATCCAGAATAATAATACTTGATTTGATTAATAATATTATATTAGTATAATTTATTATAAAATGAAATATTTAGATACAAGATCTATACCTGAAAATTATAATTTATACTTAAATATTGATATTAAAAATGATAATTTTAATGGTCACAATATAGTTAAATTAAATATCAATAATACAACAGACGTAATAGAATTTCATGGCCTAGAATTAAATATAAATTATGTACAATTAAATGATGGTAAAAAATATTTATCAGATAGTTTAAAATATGATGATCAGAATGACATATGGAGATTAATATTAGACAATGTATTAGAACCTGATAGTTATATTTTAAAGATAGCATTTAATAGTGTATTTAATACAGCATCAGGATTAGTAAAATATGTTAATAAGATAAAAAATAATCGAACTGTAATATTTACAAGATTTGAACCAAATTACGCAAGAAAATGTTTTCCATGTTGGGATGAACCACATATTAAAGTTAAATATAATATGACAATAGAGATAAATGATCCATCGTATCAAGTATATTTTAACACAGATCCAGAATCAATAAATAAAATTAATGATAATAATATAATTTACAAATTTAAAGAAACAATTCCGATGTCAACATATGTAATGTCATTTATGATTGGTAAATTTTATTATATTGAAACATATACAAAACAAAATACTAGATTAAGAGTATTTATTCCGGAGGATATTCCTAATTCAGAACATTTGGGATCATTTGCATTAGAAACAGGTGTTAAAGTAATGGATTTTGTAGCAGAATATTATCAAAATCCATATCCTTTTAATAAAATGGATTTTATTCCAATTGATAATGTTGATGCAAAAGGAATGGAAAATTATGGATTAATATTTTATGATGCACCATGGTTATTATATGATAAAAAAGTATCAACAATAGATCATAAGATAGGTATAGCGAATGTGATAGCGCATGAGATAGCTCATCAATGGTTTGGAAATTTAATAACAATGTATAGATGGGATGAATTATGGTTAAAGGAGTCTTTTGCGAAATTTTTTGAATATTATATTGTAGACAAGATATATCCAGAATGGAACATAAAATCATTTTTTATTAAAAATTTATTTAGAACATTAGAGTTTGATTCTGTTAGTTTAAAATCAGTTAAAGTTAAAGTTAATCACAATAAACATTTAATGCAAATTTATGATGATGTTACATATTTTAAAGGAGCAACTTTATTATTTATGTTGGTCGATTATTTGGGAGATGATTATTTTAAACAAAGTATGAGATCATATATCAACAAATATAAATTTTCAACAATAACATCTACATCATTTATACAATCTTTATGTGAAAAATTAGAAGAATCAGAACAACATAAAATAAAATCAATGATTAAATCATTTATAACAAACAAAGGGATACCAATTATAAAATTTAACAATACTACAATAGACATTTTATCATTTAATACAAGAAGTATAATTAATGATCATATTAATAATATAGTAAAAGATAATCGTTCAAATAGTTGGATAATTCCAATAAGAATAAATGACAAGAGATATTTAATATCAAATGAAAATCTAGAAGAATCTAATTTATTAATAAACAATATTCCTATAAACAATAGCAAAAATGTTTGTTATTATAGAGTATCTTATAATGATAATCAATTTGAAACATTATTAGATAATATTCATAAAACAACTACACATAATCATATGTCAATATTAAATGATTTATATATATTAGGAATATATTCCATATCAAACTTTAAGAATTGGATAAAATACATAAATAAACTAATTCATCATATGTGTACATATGATAATCCAGAAATGTATGATTATTATTTATTTAGTTCTATAAATCAAACAATAAATAATATAGGAACATTTATAAAAGATGGCCATATACAAAAATATTTTAATAAAACAATTTTGGAAAGATCTAAACAAATTTATAAAAAATATTTAACGACACCATTAAAAAAATTAGTAAAACATATGGTCAAATTATTTAAAATAACAAATATTTCAACATATACAAATAACAATTTATCAGATGATAAAATTAACTATAATAAATTAGTTTTTTATCTTTTGGATATCAATAAATTAAAATTAAATAAATTATTAAATTATATGATCACTAATAATATGTTTAATTTATATGGTGATCTTAATATAATTATATTTAAATATATGATTTTACAAGATGATTCATCATATTTATTAAAATTAAAAGAAATAGCCGAAATACATACAGATTTATATCCAATGATAATAATGTCATTTAAATATACAAAAAATGAAAAAGTAATAAAAAATATTTTTGATCAATTTACAGATAATAATAGGTTAGATTTATCACATTCACAAATAAATCAATTTTTGAGTTCAAATAAGTATTTTGCTAAATTATATACTGATTATTTTATAAATAATTATGATGATTATATAAAAATATTTCCATTAGATTCAAAAGCATTCACATATGTTCTTAATCAGATAATTTTAGTACAAACTAATCCAGATAAAATAGAACAATTATTAGATAAATTGAATACCATAGATAATACAAAATTTATTTTAAAGATGCGACATGCAAAGAATATATTATTTAACAAATTATTTTTAAAAATTAATATAATAAAGATCTTAAATTTGATTGAAGAACAAAATTAAAATTTAATAAATTTATAAAATTTATTTTTTTTAATGGTTTATCAAAAAATTGTAAAATAAATAAGTTATAATAAAATGATTAGTTGATATAAATTATATCATATAATTATTCGATGTCAACTTTTATAGAAACTAATATAGAAACTAATCAAAATGTTAACAAGAGATTTGATAATCTATGTTTATACAATGAAATTATCCCCGAATTTTATCGAAATTTAACAGATTTTGATGAAAACAAATCAATCAGTGAAGATTTTAATAAAGATATATATAAAATTATTTGCACACTAAAAGCAAAATATCTTAATTATATTTCTTCACATTACTCGCCAAATATGGCATTCAACAACGATGATAATTTTATGACTTTTACAATGTCTTTCGATAAACATTTCGATTATCAGACTTCATATGCTTATGATGAAGATGAAACTGTTCCATTTTTTATAACAATTAATAAGACAGGTTTAATTTGTCAATTTGTAGAACCACTAACAATGATACAAAAACTGTCTAATTGTGATTTGAGATATTTATCATATGAAGTAGATTTTTCTGATTTTATATTTAAAAAAAGTAGATCTGCACATTCTGTTTTAGTAGTATTTGATCAAACTTTAAGAGAGATGTTTCTAATAGATTCAAATGGAACATTAGATTATTTTGATACATTTTCAGGTTGCTTAGATGATAAATTTATTCATACAAATTTAGCATATTCATCGTATTCATCGTATACAAAATCATCAAAAATAAAAAAATCACTATTAGAATCTTTTAGAAAATATGGTGATTTAATTGGATATAAATTTAAGACGAATGAAGAATTAAATTTAGATTTATCCATAAACTGTAGAATAAAATCATCAAGTCAAAAAGACTTTTTTCAAGGTTATTGTCGTGCATGGAGTTTATACTTTCAAGCAATATTATCAAATGCGCCATATAATTTTGATGCAATCTGGTATCTTCAACAATTCTCTAATTATGATTTGAAATTATTAAATGAGATAATAGAAATGTTCCAAGTATACATTTATAATAAATATCTTAAAAATTATATTATACCAGATGATTTGCCTAATTTAAATACAATTGATAATGAATTAGAATTACCATCAAATCTACAATCAAATCTACAATCAAATCCAGAAATAGATACAATAATTAGTAATATTTTAACAGAAGAAGAGATAATTGATCAAATAATTCTTTCAATGTTAAAATAATCTAATCTTAAATTAAGGAATTAATTAATTTTGTTTATTTTATTAAAAAATTATAACAACAAATAAATTATAACAACAAATAAATTATAACAACAAATGTCATTAATTAGTAATAGTCCTCAAATATTAATAATCATTGATTTATCTTATATTGAACCAGTAATAAATAGTGCAGATTCATATGGTAAAATAGCTGTAAATTTAGCAGCATATTCGATGAAGTTAAAAAATGTGGAATCATCGAAAAACACATATATTATATCAACAAACAATAAACAAATATCACAAGACATTATGCCAAAAATGGAAGATTTGCCAAATGGTATTTATATAATGTTTATGGATTCTGCGAAAATATATTCAGATATGATTACACAAATTTATAATGTTTTTTTACAATTAAAAAATAGTATATATGAAATAGATCCTAATCCAAAATTAGTTAAAATGGAAAATAATTATACAAATGCTACATCTAGTATATATCGTTTTCTTAAATTTCCAGATACTAGTCAAAATATTAAAGACATTGTATTTTTAAATGGAATTAAACACTTAATAGAATTAATCATAGTTAATTCTTCAAATAGTGCAAATATTATGATAAAACCAACAAACTTTAATCCAAGTGTAACATCATCAATGTATAAATTTGATAATCCATTTATTGGAAATTCATAAAAATACAGATAATGAATATTTTATTTTCTTAACCAAATAAAATTTTATCAACAGTTGTTCTTACACAAAATGCTCTATGTGCAATTATTCCACATATAAATAAAGCAATTAATACTTGATAGTATTTAATATTTGAATATGATTTTTTTATTTTTTTGTGAATATAAAATGCACCAATTATAGTAAATATAACATCAATAATCGCAATATTAAATAATCTATATTTGTGTAATCCTTCACCAGGTTTACCAAAAATATCCTTGTATTTGCACAAGTCCATATTTAATCTAATAATATAATGTTAGATTAAATATATTTTAATATTTTTAATAGAATTTTTTAAAATGTTAAAATTTTTGAGATGTTGAAATTTTTGAATTTAATATTTCACATTGATGTCGTAAATTTTTATTAACTTGTTCTAATTCCCTAATTTTCGAACTTAGATGACAATTATCAGTCAGTAATCTTATGGTATATTCAGATGTATTAAAAGATTTAGCAGATTCGGCAGATTCAGCAGATTCAGCAGATTTAACTTTATCTAATAATTTATTATTTAATTGGGTTAAAGTTATAATTTGTCGTTTTAGGTCATCAATCTGTCTATTTTGTTCAAATTGTTGGTTCTGTTCATCAATTTGTCTATTTCGTTCAATTAAAGTTATAATTTGTCGTTTTAGTTCATCAATTTGTTGGTTCTGTTCATCAATTTGTCTATTTCGTTCGGTTAAAGTTTGTTTGTTTCGTTCGGTTAAAGTTATAATTTGTCGTTTTAGTTCATCAATTTGTTGGTTCTGTTCAAATTGTTGGTTCTGTTCAAATTGTTGGTTATGTTCTATTTGTCTATTCTGGTCAATTAAAGTTTGTTGATTTGCTTGTTGACTTTGTTGATTTGCTTGTAGTTTTAGTTGATTTGCTTGTAGTTTTAGTTGATTTGCTTGTTGTTTTAATTTATCAATTTGTTCATTTAGTTGATTAATATGATTGGAATATTTTTCTTGTAATTTTACATCAGCATGTTTTTTAATAATTTTAATATTGCCTATAGTTAAATCATGACCTTTAATTTTATTATGAACAAATTTTACTAGTTCAAATAAATCAGGATCAGAATTTAATTTAATTAATTCATCATAACAAATTGCAATTTCTTTAAGATCAATTTGTTTTATAAAAACATTATTTTCATTTTTTGTTTTATGTTCTTTTTCAGCCATATTTTTTACATATATTATATGATATTAATTTAAAATTATTAAATACTACAATATTAACCATTTATAAATTTAATATTAAATAATTAATTTTGAGTAGTATTATCTGATCTAAAAATGTTTTAAAAAAAATAATAAAAAAAAATAAAACATATAGTTATATTATAATTGTAATTTTAAAATAAAATAAATAAAATCAATGATAACAAAAAAAAGAATAATAATAGATATCAGATCTCCCGAAGAGTTATTAGAAAAACGTTTAATATCATATTCAGATGATACAATTTTAATGTTTATTCCAGTATCACATATAAGATATAATCAAGAAATGATAAAACAATTATCATTATCAAATACAATATATATATTATGTAAAAAAGCCAAAAGAAGTAGTATGATTAAAAAAACCTTTTTTCCAAATGACCGAAATATAATATCAATAAATGGAGGGATTAATGAATTGGAGAAAATGCATGAAATAATGAGAGGATTAAAAGTTATTGTTTACAAAATTAGAGTTCTAAATACAAAAAAAAAACTATATATGTCCAAAAAATATATATATTATATCTTATATTTGATAATATTATTGATATTTCTTTTCAAGGATAAACTAAGATAAACTAAGATAAACTAAGATAAATCAAAGCCAAAATATTTTAATTTAATACAAAAGTTTTTGTGTTAAATTAATATTATTTCAATATCTGTTTATTAAACAAAATATTCAAAAAATGTGTGAAGAGTGGGGTTCGAACCCACGCAGATTTCTCTACTTGATCTTGAGTCAAGCGCCTTAGACCACTCGGCCATCTTCACATAAGATTTTTACAAATCAAACTACATATGGTTGTTTTTTAAAGACAAAATTTTTAAAAAATATTTTATTGATTGCAGTAAGTAGTTTATATATTTGTATTTTTGTATTTTTTATACCAAACTATACAGGTAAGTTTTTAAATATAACATTTTTAAAAAGTTTTTGTTAATTGCTGTAGATAGTTTTTATGTATTATAACATACCTAATTTTATTTAGATATATTAAATGTGCGTGAAGCAGGGTTCGAACCTGCGCGGTTATTCACCAACGGATCTTAAGACCGTCGCCTTAGACCACTCGGCCATTCACGCTTAAGTGTTCTCAGAGGGGTTTGAACCCTCGACCTTTGGCTCATAAGACCAATGCTCTACCAACTGAGCTATGAGAACATAATGGTACCCGGGGCGGGACTTGAACCCACGACCTCCAGCTTAGAAGGCTGTTGCTCTATCCAACTGAGCTACACGGGCATGTTATATTAATATACTGTTTCTTATACAGTATAATATAATATATCAACACATCTTTATATATATTTTGGTATATTCAGAGAATTTAAATTTCAATTTTTATTAATTTTTGAATGAGTCAATATAAAAGAATTAATTCTTTTTATATTGATTTAGTA
>Ga0214921_10009788_pt1 | contig 12024 bp, 12 predicted proteins | sample LL1505_MetaG_FD_177992 | JGI IMG/M metagenome (GOLD analysis project Ga0214921, IMG submission 177992) | Freshwater microbial communities from Lake Lanier, Atlanta, Georgia, United States - LL-1505 | ecosystem: Environmental > Aquatic > Freshwater > Lake | place: USA: Georgia | collected... | reverse complement strand
TCGTAGGAGAGCGATGGCTGATCTTCATCTTGGTCTTGAACGTTCAGCAAGAGCAATGCAAGGTCAGGCCGCCTATATACGAAGACAAGACGAAGTAGAGCGAGCTAGTTTACTTGCCTCACGAGCAGAAGCTAATGGTGGTCCTCCTCTATCCGATGCAAGATTAAGATTGTTAGGTGCCGCACGAGCACCAGCTAATGCTGCACCCAGATCTCCTAATTACCCTCCACCCAGTTCTCCTGATTACCCTCCCCCTTTTCAACTAGATCCACTCGCAGCCCCCTTCGCCGCAGATGCTGCCACAGGACGTGTTGAACCTGTTAGAAACGAAGCTGAACGTGGTAATTTTAACATAATGGCCAATCAACAACCTAACCCTCCGAATGAGTTGGTATGCCCAATAACACAAGAAATAATGTTTGACCCAGTTGTAGCATCAGATGGACGTACATATGAACGGAACGCTATTCAAAGGTGGTTATCAACAAAAAACACTAGTCCTATGACAAAGGAACCTATTATTGACAAAACATTACGCACAAACTGGGCTATTCGAAGTGCCATACAAAGATTTTTAGATAGGTCTTTAGTAAAAGATATGGTAGGTGAATCAGTCAATATGTTAATGAAGAGAATTAATGATGGTAAGGACGAGGATAAAAAAATCAATAATAAGGAGGCGATGATTCTTCTATATGATAATGATTTTAATGTAGATAAAGCATATGACGCTTATATTATGACTCAAGGTGGAAGAAAAGGAGGAACTCGTCGTAATCTAAGAAAAAAACCTCGTACACGAAAGAAATATACAAAAAAACGTAAGTGAATCGTATGAGAAATATAAAAATTTATATTAATCATATATAATAATTATTGTTTTCCACATGAAGATCGTCATGTTTGAATAAATTCAATGTTAAATATTATAACATATATAATAAATAATATAATATATTTATATATACGTTATGTCAGAGTTTAATACATTGATCAATTTAGTATTAGATATATTTCGAATGGATTTTTCAGAATTTATGCGGATGCCAGATTCGGATGGTCAACATCAAGAACGAGACGAAAGGCTAAGGACACGAGCCAGAGAGATGAATGAAGAAATGATGCGTATATATGGATATATACAACAAAGTATAAGAAGAATCGAGTCCAATCCTAACCCACCTACACGTGAAGATATAAATATATATCATACATTAGAACATTTTTCTCGTTACTTGCAACGTATACAAAGGCTCACAGGTATATGGTTCCTTAATAGATGGTTGGGTCAACCTAGATATGAAGGGGATGCAATTGATAAAATAAATGGAATTTTATATACCTTTCGTAGAAATTATGCAAATATACATAATATAAATCTAGATACCACAGATGAAATAAAGGAAGAGGCCAGAGTACGTTCTAGAAGAATATTAGCAGATGCTAGTATCACTATTCCACCAGATAGTCCCCTGGTGAATCCCGAACTGCGAGATAGACATAGAAGGGTCGGCATGCCTCAAGTTCAGCAGTACAATTCGGCCAATTCAAGTCGGGAATATGAAGAGTATAGGCGTTCTATCCAACAGGAGAGACAAAATGAAGAGGCTAGCTTACCTCCTCCCGTATATGATCAACCTGTTAGAGACGAATCTCAGCGTGAAGCTTTTATGGATATAGCAAAAAAACGTCCTAATCCTCTGAGTGAGTTTATATGCCCGATAACAGGAGAAATAATGTTTGATCCAGTTGTAGCATCTGACGGAAATACATATGAAAGATATGCCATTATAAAGTGGTTCAAAACAAAAAAAACCAGTCCTATAACATCATTACCAATTAATGAAATTTTTACACCAAACTTAACTATTAGAAGTGCCATAAGCAGGTTTATAGATGGGTCTTTATTCAAAGATATGGTAGGTAACCCAATTGATCTGTTAATGAAGAAAATTAATAATGGTAAGGAGGAAGATAAAAAAATCAAAAGGGTGGATGCAATTCTCCTTCTTGATGAAAATGATTTTGACGTAGATAAAGCATATGATGCTTATATGATGAGTTTAGGTGGAGAAAAGGGAGGAACTCGTCGTAATCTAAGAAAAAAACCTCATAACCAACGTAAGAACAAGACAAAAAAACGTAAGTGAATCGTATCAGAAAATAACAATTTTATATTTTATTGCATATAAAATTGTTTACGACAAATCAAAATATGGATTGTCATCTATCGTTGTACCACAATATTCTTTCGGATTCTTTTTATAATCAACGGGAATATAGATTCTAGACTCCTTTGCATTCTCAAGTACAAATTTAAAATTCTGCCAGAATTCCTGTTTGTGTCCAATCGACTTTGTCGTTATGTGAGATAATTCATGCAGTGCAACAAAGGTCAACGTTTCAAGGTCAATCAAACGATCGCCGTGCTTCGTTTTATTCAAACAGAACGCTATTTTCTCTCCTTTGTTCTCACTATAGGCTGTTAATTCAGAGGTTGGTAGTGTTTCACTGATTCGTTTTGGATTAAAACCCGCTACCAACCTCTTTACACGTTCATCATCAGGATGTTTCTCCTTCATGTAGACAACTAACTTTTTACATTTTTCAGTAACTTGTGCTAACAAATCGGCGGCCAATTCGAGCTTTTCCCGCTCTCTCACACAATAACGATTGCCATCACGACTAGAAATGATACATTTCAAATTAAACGCATCAGATTCATAATATATTTTCAGACACAAAAGAAGAACAAATGCTATAAATACATAAAAGAAAATCCCATGTTTCTCCATATATTAATCATACATAATAATAATTATTTTAAAGTTGTTCTCCACCGCCGCCAATCTCCAGGGCACGGCGTGTATAATCGGGTTCGATGGTACTTTTATGCCATGGTCCAACATCTAGCTGCGGATTAGGGGGCTCCGAGCGAACTTGTAAATTCGCATTCCTGAGCGACTGACCAACGGTGTTGATTCCTACATGGTAACCAGCCTTCAATAAATTAATATTGGCAAGCTCACCCTTTCCCATGGGGTTAAGTTGAGCCCAGGAGCTGCTGCTAGCCTCGCTTGGTAAAAGGTCGGCAGGGTTCTGAACAGAAGTTGATTGATTGTTAGACTGCATACCATTAGCAGGTGCATAATCTCCATCCATATCCGCGGCTAACGAAGGCTGTACTCCAGAAGACATTCCGGAACCATATTGAGAAGCCATCCCACTTTTGGCCTCATACCCGTACGAACCTTTGGACGAAATATACTTAGCGAACATACTTACACCATAAGCAACTACAAGCAAAACGATTAATGCTCCAATACCATAATCATTCCATAGTTTTTTATAAGACACGTTCATTTATATAAAAACGTCTATAAAAAAATTTTTTAATAATCGTTTAATTCATTTTATTAGAGTTCATCCAATTCACTTTCACTAACCTCCTCAATTTCAGCATCGAAGTCACTATCACTATCATCAAAATTATCCAACATATACGTCTTTTTAATATTCTTCGCTTCTAAATAAGCAACTATCACATTTCGCTTGGCAACTTTTGCTTTTGCCCTGGCTGCTTTGTATAATTCAAAATACACCTGATTCGGAGGTTTTAATGAAATTGTTTCTAAATCATCAGCTACTATCATTTGTATTTCGTTAAGTTCGTTTTCTGTATCAAAATTAATACCCTGTATAGTTTTTGTTTCGGTGTTACATATTTTGTCACTTATAGCAGTTGTATTTTGATGTTCTTTAATTTGTATTTCACTTGTTTGCTGCACAGAGTTTATTTCTGTCTCCTTTTTATCAAAAACATCATTAGTAATATTAATATTATTGGTATTGGTATCAACTACGTTATCACTACCTGTTAATATTTGATCGCGTGTATTTTCTACGTGAACACTGAAATGTTCTTTATTGTCAGATAAGATATTATCAGAAATAGTAGTAATCGGCTGATTTTCATAAGGAACAATTCTAAATTCATTGCTTGGAGCTTGCTTGCTTCCTAAATATTGAGGTCGTGTTGTTTTTATAAGACAATTGTCAAACAATGGTTCTTGGTCCATAACCATCATTTGCTTTAGTTCAAGCTCAATTTGAAAATTCCTGCTAGTAAATTTGATACCTAGTATCTCTATAATACTTATGATATTATTGTCACTTTTTACGTCATCAAGTACAACTGGTCCAAGTCTCTCGTCATATAACTTTAATAAGGGTGTATTGTCGGTATTATTTTTTACATTCGTTCTCATAAGATAAAATCTCCCGGATTTAAAAACACGAAGAGTCGTATTAAATGCACTTTCTAGTTCATTTTTATCGAGGCTATTTTGAAACCAGTCATTGTTCTTTGCTAGGAGTAAAACCTGACATCTTTCTTCTAAACGTTCAATCCAATTGATTATCGATTCTGCATTCTGATCAAACATTAAATCGCAATGGTATTTCTTTCCTGTTTTTACAAAACCCTGACGGGATTTACTCTGCGGAGTTTGAATGTATAAAGGTTTTCCTCCGAATACAAGACGAGTAAAGTATGCACCTCCCTGAACTCCAATAGGATGTAATAATGTTAATTTCTCAAAATCAAATGATTCGTCTGGTTGTACGATATGCTCCATTAATAGAATAAACATAAAATAAATATAAAATTGTAACGATATACTAATTTGTTATAGTGTATTTGTATTGCAAATAAAAATGTAGTTTATTTGTAATATGAAAGAATCATCTTTCGCTCAACAATGCTTAGATATATTGAAACAAGAAGATGTAAAAAAGGAAATACGCTTATTATCAAGGCCCGTTATTGACTTTATATTGTATGAAATCAATCCCTTTATATATTTCATAATAATTATACTCATACTAATATTTGTTATGAATTTAGCAATTCTATTGTTTATTTTCTTCAACCACAGAATATATTCGCAAACTAGAATAATTTCTTTACTATAATATATAATGTCGCGTAGAACAAAGAGCGTAAAGACACGCAGTCGCAGAACTAGATCTCGTAGCAAGTCTGGTGGGTTTTGGCAAGTAATTCAGAATGCTGTTGTACCTTTCACTATTTTGGCCGCCCAACAAACATTCAGCCGCAAGAAGTCGCATGGTGGACGCACTAAAAAGAGGCGTTAAATAACAATCATCATTCAACATTTTTATTATGAGACAAACATAATAAAAATATTTACATATGAGAAAATTTCATTTTGAATCGTATACAATTTGTCATTGAAAATCATAACAGCATGCCATTCCGGTTTGGTTTGAATGTCAGAATGTGTAATCTAAATAAGTAGAAATTATTGTTGAAACCATATAATTTTTATATTCAAGAACAAAAATCATAATTGTTATGCAGCAGCATATTTAATTTTTATATTATATTTTTATACCATTTTGCATTGAAAAATACACGATGGAAATAAAAAATAATCATTCGTCTACATGTTCAAATGTAAATATTTGAAAGAAAAAAAATAATTTATTGATATGTAAAAAAAATATTCTGTACTATATAAATATATAGATAATTTGATTATCTATATTTATTCTGTAAAAAATGTATTATTTTGTTATTACAAATGTCTACCCAGGCTTTATCATTTGCAAATTCATTAAATTTCGACCAGATGATTGCAGCTCCATTTACTGCTGCGGCAAAATCTCAAGCAGTTTTATCTATAACAACAATTGATTTTTTAAACGCGTTTGCTCTTGATATATCTGGTAACGTAAAAACTGCTACATTATCAACATATTATGATGATCCATCCGGTTCATTTGTAACTACAACTGACGGAGTAACGACACGACAATCAGTTAAGAGTCTGACTATACCTTTAATAGCATTAGTAAATGTTCCTGCGTTTCAGCTCCAAAAGATGACAATTAATTTAGATGTAACAATTAATTCTATCACTAAATCATCGACGCAAGTTACGGCAAGTTTGGAGCTTGGGGTTAAGTCGGGAGGGGGGATATTTAAAGCACTTGGAGGTCCTGAGGTTAATCTTAAGGTTTCAGGTGCAACAAAATACGACACCTCCAACGAATTGTCAACTCAAGTTGTATATAAGTTAGAAGTAATTGCAGAAAATAAACAGCCTCGCGGTATAGATATGTTGCTTGATTGGGTAACAAGTTCACAAAATCCTGTAGAACGCAACAGAGGTGCTGCTTACACTCCAGGACCCATTACAATGTAAAAATAAAAATGAGAAGGCATTATTTCTACTCCTTTGTGCGTTTGAGATGTCCAAAAATATAAACAACAATAATATACATAAAATTATTTGTAAGAAAGAAAATTATAGGAATATGAATATTATTAAATTTTTATATATTGATAGTATGTATTATTATTTTTGAAAAAATCTGTGTATTTTATTTTGAAATACTAATATAACAATAACAATATGACAACAGCAATAACAGCACTGGAGTCAATTTCTTTGGAAAGAATGATAGCAGGACCATTCATTGCAGCCAATCAAGCACAAGCAGAATTGACAAATACTACTATTAAATTTTTGCAAGCCTTTGCTTTTGTAAAAGACGCATCTGGTAACAATACAGATGAAGTACAGACATTTACAATGTCTTCATATGTAGATCTAGATCCATCCGGCGTTGATGCACAAGGTAACCCAATAATACCACAGAGAAAAAGACAATTGACATTGCCATTGATAGCTATGTTAAACGTACCAGCACTTCAAATACAGAAGATTGTCGTTGATCTTACACTTAAAGTATCATCTCAAACAACACAAGCTGCACAATCAACACTTGGTGTTGGTGTTAATGCTTCTGTTTCTGGTAGTTATGGGTTTAATGTCGGATTTTCAAGGGGAAATATTGCGGCTTCTGTCAACACAAGTGTACAATCATCGAACTCAAGTCAAAGTAGTAGCGACGTATCATCTTCAGCAAAATATGTACTGCATATAGAAGCACAAAATAAACTTCCTCCTGGATTTGCTGTCTTAATGGAATTCTGTACTAAGAATGATATAGCTCCTAACAGAGCTATAAATACAAATGGTACACCACTTACAAATCTTGAATAAAATAATTATGTTTACACAAATTAATTTATTCATTATTATTCTATAATTATTTAACTGAATAACCATCAGTAGTTTTGTATAGGGGTGTACTATCTGTTTGATTACCTGATATAAAGTCCATTAACAATTTCATTCCGAGAGGTTCTTTTGTTTTTCCGGTAATTTTAACTTGATAAGTCGATGTCGTTTGAGTTTCATCATATTGTGTAGAATTATTAGTAACCCTAGCATTTACTTGAACACCAAACCCTGCACTGATCTGAGTCCCCCATACATTTCCACTTCCTCTGATTCCAAATCCAAAGTCTACATTATTTGAATAATTGTTATTTGTGAGGACTGCCTCCATCGTATCAATTTTAAGTTTAAATTCAACTTCTACTTCCGTTATAACAAGTGCTGGAACATTTAATAAAGATATAAATGGCAGTGTAATTGATCTTGAAGTCTGACCAACTACAATTCTTCCAGTCTTATCTACATAAAGTTTTTGACCACTAATATCGATTGTAGAAATATCGGTTGCCTTTGCTCCGGTTCCTGCACTATTTTTACCTACACCAGGCGGATCAAGAGTATATGTACTACCTACTTTGTAAACATAGAATGCCTGATTTCCACTTCCATCAAGTAATTCTGCAGCAGGTATGTCACGAAAAGATGAAGTTGTAAATGTATACAGATCTGAACCGCAAACATCAATAGCATAATTTCTCAAGAAATCAATAGTTTTTTCAGATAATGCAGTTTGTGATGTGTATGCAGCCTCAAATGGGGCTCCAAAAAGTTTTACTAGATCCAATGAAGCCAATACTGTTGATTGATCTTGTGCTGCCGATGCAATTGATATTGACATATTTTATATACCAAATCAAAAAAAATTTCACAGAAAATTTATCATAACATTTTACTAAATAAAACTATTTAGTAAAATGTTATGATAAATTTTCTGTTGTTTTTTTACTAAATAACGTTATTTAGTAAAAAATTTCTGTGAAATTTTTTTTGATTTGGTATATAAAATATGGCACAAAACCAAGCAAACGTATTGAATACATTACCTCTTTCCTCTATTTTTGGTGCACCATTTATGGCTGCTGCTTCTGCTGCAGAGTCAATGTCAGAAAATACAGGTGCTTACATTCGTAATTTTGGTATGGATCAGTCTGGAAACGTTTTTATGACTAGTATGTCGAGTTATTTTGATATTCCATTGTCTACTCTTCCCGATGTTTCAGGTGAATTCTTAGTTGACCCGTCTTCGGGATTTTTATTCGCAGGTGTTCAACTATCATCAGCTGGAGGAGGGACGGGTATTTCCGGTGGTGTTAAGTATGTTCTGTTTCCTAATACATCTCGGGTGCTGGATGGGGGTGTACTTACTGGTTATAAACAACGAATAGGCAGCCGATACTATTATGCAGATACAACTGGTAGATTATTATTTGCACAGGGCACAAGATCAATAAATATACCTTTAATTTCATTGTTGAACGTCCCTTCATTGATGATAGACACGGTAAGTGTTGACTATACTATAAACATAAAAACACAGACTACAAAAGTAGTAAACGTTAGTCAAGGTCTCAATGTGGCAACACAATTTTTTGCTAATATTAACAGAGGTGGGCTTTCCGCTGGTGTTTCACTAGATACAAGATGTACTATAACATCATCGGCAAGAGCGGATTCACAGACAAATACCGAGTCAACATACAAAGTAAAAATGAGAGCTAAACAAGTTGATCCGCCTGGAATGAGAGCTTTGTTTGATTTCATAACAAATAACAGAGATACATCAGCCAGAAAGACAATCCGAACAGGTGGGATAATCGCAGATGACAACAGCGTATCGTTTTAGACATTACTAGTAATATAATTACTATATTTCATAATATAAAAATTATAGGTTATTTTATTTGTTTACTATGGAAGTAAATAAATAAAATATGAAAATATTTATTTCATCACATGAATATCATTAGCATTAATATTTTTACACTTTTTTACAATACAACGACAATTTATCCCTTTAAAGTTGGTCTTGTCTAATAGGATGTATATATTCTGAAATCAATAACTCGTTTAATTTGTTATAACCATCACTTGTGGCATTTTGTTCGAATACAGCATTCGTCTCAATATCAAAATTTTCTTTGCAAGTAATCCCAAGACTTTTTGCGTCTGTTTTGAAAACACAATTTAATTGTTTCAGGTCAACATTCGAGTGATTTACAAGAGTAAACTTAGGAACTTCAATAAATCGTCCTGTATCATCCAATTTAATCTGTATCAATTTTGGTGTTAAAAATGCTTCAGTTGTACCACTTGGGCCAGTTAAAATAAAATAATCTTCTAAATTATTCTGTATATCAGAAGAAATTTTGTGCTGTATCTGTCTGGTAACCTCGTGCAATTTCTTCATTATATCTTTATTTTGTCTATTAGACGTAATCTCGCAAACAATAGGTTCGTCATCACACGTATCTTCTGTGTGTTCTTTATGGTGTCTATGTTTTTTATGCTTCGTGTGACGTTTTTTATGTTTATGATGTTTTTTATGATTTGTATGTTCTAAATCACTATTTGTTTTATCACCATCTAAAATAAAGTTCAAAAAATCTATTAAATCTCCATTTAATATGTTATTTAGAAAAGACATATACATAGTATAAGGAATAAAAACAGGTAATTTTAATGTATAACACTCATCATAATATCATCTATGTATAAAAACTTATATTTACTTTATAAACAAAATAATTACGTCTAAAATATATCACTTATAAATATATATTCTTTAGCTGAACATATAGGTTATATTTGAATATATAATACAAAGTTATATTATAAGTTATGAATGATTTGACTAGGGCAGGATCAAAAATATCAATTAGGGTCAGTAAACTAACAGAAAATTCGACTTGCCCAAACACTACAACATATGAAAAATTTTTACTTTATCAGAATAAAAATAATATATCAACTGCTATGCGTCGTTCACAAATATTGTCTAATACTCATACTCGTACAGGAACAAAACGTTTTGGTGTTTCACATTTAGGACAAAAAATAGAAGAGATAATCGTTGCTCCATTAAATAAGATGGACCATTGATTTGTGAGTTTAAATAAGTAGTTTTAATATTTTTTCTCATGTAAATTTATAATGACGCATTTTAAGAGAAACGAGAATGGTGAGATCGTTGTTCATGGTGTAACTCACCACAAGTTAATTGGAAGCCGCGCGGAAGTTTGGCATAAGACTGCGTACAAGACCACCGGTGGTTTGACCCGGTCTCACCTTGTTCAAAATAAGGCTGGTCGCATTGTCTCCCGCAAGAAGCATGTTAGTGCTAAGAAGGACAAACGCCTTGTCAAGGCTGGTTATGGAACCAAGAAGGGGAAGTTCGGATGGGTTAAGTTGAACAAGACGATGAAGAAACGCAAGTAAACAAAAAATTCTAAAACTCTAAAAAAATAACATTCAAGCATAAAACCAATTGGTTTCGATAAAATTCTCGTATATAATATGTTCAGGAATTTTATAATATAAGAATTTTTCAAAATATCGCTTGCTCACAACTAACTGATGTGAGATCAAATTGCAGTATGTATAGTATAAATTATAAGCCTCGTCAAACGACAAGAGAGTAGTATTCGAATCTTTCACATGTTTTTTTATATGTTCAAATGAATTTTCAATATCTTTATTCTTATTCCAAGAAACAGATGACACATTGAGGACATACTTCTCATCTATGATAACAACATCGGCAAAGAAATGACGCAAAATACTGGTTACGTTCTCTTCATTGATATTGTTGCAATTATTTGTCACAGATGAATTTTTCGACCATAACTTAAAGAGAGAACATATCTCGTCGACTTCCAGTTCACTATCAAATGTGGAATCTGCGATTGATCCAACGTTTATAGTAGACTCCCAGAATTTAATAAACTCGCTTTGTAGAGGTAAAAATTTGCTAGTTATGTTGACAAACGTATCTGTTGTTTCATCATACATATATCTTTCTTTCAACAACCCTTTCAAATTATTTGCATATATCATGCCAGGTAGCGAAGATTTACCAAGATATTGTTTCCATAAGAAATGCAACATTTTCCATTCAATTTTGCAAACATTTGTCTCGTCACAAACAATATATTTACTGCAGAAATCATCTATAATTTCTGTATGTGACGTTTCCTTGAGAAAATAGATGTACTTCTTGGTTTCTTCATCAGCATTTTTATTCAAGAATAAATCAGAATTGCCATGTCGTATTGAATAATGTGACGCGACACATAACAAATCTAGTCCATAGTTTCTCAAAATATCCTTCCAAACATCAAATGAAACATTATCATTCATTTTCAGAAGTCTGCAGTTTTCAAATGTGTGATTCTCGTGATATTTCGTCATGAAATTATTTGTTATGTTTGTGTGGCCGATAGATAAATTAGCAATATATTCTAATTCGGAGAGAACCTTTTTGGTTTGTGGGTTAACTAGAAAGATTAGATTCTGATTTTTTTTGTTTATATTATCACCTAATATAGTCAAAAAATGTTTTGCCTGATTTTTTGTCTGGAAAAGATATGGATACAATAAACTAAGAATATTCTGAATTGTGTCTGTTTCTGGTATGGATGCAAACAGGTTGCGATCTTTTATCTGCTTGATGATATTTATCTTAGTTTTATGTTTCCATTGTAGCAAAACGCGATCTTTAGAGATATTTGACAATAGACAATGTATAATATCATCCTCCTTTACATTTTTATAGTTTTTACCATCATACTGAAAAAAATGATTATTTGCAGAGAGATAATAATATTGATGTTTACTCAGAAACACTTGAATAAAGATCTGCTGTTCGTTTGTTAAAAACGAATGACGTGTTACCCTCTTTTCATAATTAACCAGT
>Ga0214921_10009786_pt1 | contig 12026 bp, 14 predicted proteins | sample LL1505_MetaG_FD_177992 | JGI IMG/M metagenome (GOLD analysis project Ga0214921, IMG submission 177992) | Freshwater microbial communities from Lake Lanier, Atlanta, Georgia, United States - LL-1505 | ecosystem: Environmental > Aquatic > Freshwater > Lake | place: USA: Georgia | collected... | reverse complement strand
CGGAGATTCTTTGTCGGAGATTCTTTGTCGGAGATTCTTTGTCGGAGACTCCTTTGTCGGAGATTCTTTGTCGGAGATTCTTTGTCGGAGATTCTTTGTCGGAGATTCCCTATCGGAGATTCCCTATCGGAGATTCCCTATCGGAGATTCCCTATCGGAGATTCTTTGTCGGAGATTTGTATTTGATATTCTTTGTCGGAGATTCTTTATCGGAGATTCTTTGTCGGAGACCCGTCAATCGCCAACTACAACCCACGGCTACACCACGCTTTATACCCTTTTCCTATATACCCCACATAATGAATAAAATCCGCGTTTGATTGGCTAACGGGAAATGAGTGGGATATTGAGAAATGAGTCATAATTGGGGGCCCTAGAATCTTAACATTTCGCATAGAGTATGGCAATTGTTTGTCTTTTATAATACCCATACTGACTATGTCCCACATATAAAATTGAAATCCTTTTTTTCATTTTATCGAGGGTACAACTATCCCAAACCAAAGCAATCGAAAAGTAACCAAAGAAGAAGATGTCCGTTAGATCCAATAACCAGTTTGCCCGTAATAAGTATTCCTCTGAGAAGAAGGATAAGAAGTTCTGTGGAGTCTGTCAGAAGGCAGGACTCTCCGAGAAGGAGTATACTTCGCATTTTACGAAGTCGACTCCTGGACCACAAGGTATTGTCATTTGCCCTACTATTTTAAATAATGAATGTTCGTTTTGTTTCCAGTACGGCCACTTCAAGAGTGCCTGCCCTGCGATTGCCGCCAAGGAGAAGCGTGAGAAGAAGATTGCCTACGAAGAGCGCCGTGACGATATGAAGCGTGCTGCATCTGTTGCTGCTGCAAAGCACAAACTGCCTACCGATATTAACCGTTTCAGTGCATTGCATTGCGATAACGATTCCGATGAAGAAGTCGCGCCTGTTTGCGGAAAGCGTAAGAATGTCGCTGCTGATGCTGTTATCGCTGGACCTAAGCCTGTCGATGTGAAGCCAATGGATACTACGAAGCCAAGTTTCGCTGCGATACTTGCGAGAGAAGCACCTAAAGTCGTTGAAGAAGAGACGATCGAAACAGTAATGACTGTGTTGAAAGCGAATTGGAGTTCTGCGACAATCGGCAGTACTATCTCTACTGCTGCTGCGCCTACTCCGATTAGACGCACTCGTCAGATGATGAGTTGGGTCGATTTATCCGATGATGAAGATGAAGAATGGTAAATATATTATGCGTGTGTTTCCAAAATAAAAATATTAAGTAGATAGATACTTAGTTAGTAATTAGTTAGAAGTAGTTATAAAAATAAATAGGGTTGTAATTCCCTTTTTTTTATTGTCCAAAATAATCCATTTATTTGAGAGAATTGGTTGGAATAATTTTTGGGATTTTTATTATTTTTTGAGAGATTTCATATACTTTTTATATTTCCTTCTCTCTTTTTTATTTTTTGGAGAATATCTCAGATAAGTTAACAAACTATTAAACGGCTATCAAATGATGGTCTCTCTTGCTTTTCCAAAACAATCCATTTATTTGGAGAGAATCTATTTTATTATATATTTATTTTATTATTAAATATATACTGCTTTATTGGCTAACGGTAAATGAGTGACATATCGGGAAATGAGTAAGATATCGATTTATGAGTTTTCCAAAACATCAATATTAGTTTGGATTCTATTACTATGTGTTTCTTCGATTGGTTTCTCTAATAATCCTGCATTGTGGGTCTTTACCGCAATATGTCATTTCGATTAAATTATCCATTGACATATATCCTGACGTTACTGTTTTTAGTTTTTGTATAAATGTTGTGAGAGATTTTATATCTTCTTCTCCAAGATTACATATTTGTTGTATATTATTTGTATTATTATTTGTATTATTACTATTATTATTTGTATTATTACTATTATTATTGGTAATATTAATATTATTTATCTGATTTTGAATACTTCTCTCTTTCAATGCTTTATTGAGAGATGTAAATGTTTTATAATTTCTATCATTTGCTGTTTCTAATTTTTTATGTAATCTTATAATTACACTCTTTTGTTTTACATCTGTTTTTAAATTCGCATTTTCTTGTTTTATAACGGCATTTTCTGTTATTAATTTATTTAATCTCTCTTGCGCTGTTTCCAAAACACATCTTTGTTCGTGAGCCCATCTTGTTTTACGATTATTATATTTATTATCGCAATGTCTACAATAATATTTATTATCAGTTATATTTTTATTGCGTTTTTTATCCTGTTCATTTAAATGATATATCCTTTTATGATTTAATAAACTATTCTTACTCGAATATGTTTTATCGCACTTTTCACAAATAAATATATTTTCCATATTTTATTATACATATTATATTATATTTTTATATTCATTAAAAAGTCTATTATTTATGTTAAAAAGTCTGATATTTGTGTTTATACTATAATATATTAGGATGTTACGTATAATGGTTTTACTATATTAGATTTATAAATATTATGGTGTTATAAAAAAGTGAATTTGTCTAATTACTACCTAAAATCCATAATAGAGAAAACTTGGCTAAAATTAAGACCCCTAACTATCCTTCCAAAAATTTTATTTTATTTTAAATCGGAATATTCTATTATATTTTCTAAAATATTTTATATTTTTATTTTGGACTTATTTTTATAGAACCTAATTTATTGTTTTGAGAGATTTCGAAAAATAAAATCTATCAAAAAACCATCAAAAAATCATAAAAAATAGGATTTCTTTTTTCATTCTCTCAATATTGTCCAAAACATTCTATTTTATTCGGTAGAATTATTTCTGATATTTTTTTTATTTTTTCTTAAACATATATTTTATAGGGGAGAATCCTGCGATCGACTATCCCCGAGGAAGACCCCGAAATCTGAGGATTTTATATAGGAATATCCCCTCGAAAAGACCTCACCAAAATGGGCTATCATCCGTTAACGGTAAATGAGTGGGATATTGATTTTCCAGTAAAATACCCCCTTGCCCCCATATCAAAAATATTATATATTATCGAGAGAATTCCCACCATAATATTATTGTTTTGGATATGGGGGTTAGGGGGTTAAGGGGGTTTTTATATATACCTTATCTGATATACCGTGACGGAGTCAGGGGGTCGCAGGGGGGTCTACGACCCCCTGCAAAATTGAAATCTTTTTTTTATAATATTTATAACTTACACTTTTACACCCCCTGCATTGAGAGATTTTAAAATGAGCGTTACTGATATTGTTGTTTCTGGAGAGATGATTGATATGAAAGATATGAAGGATATGAAATATCTTCCTGGTAAGTATGCTAAATTCGTTAACTTTACTTATTGGCTTTTAAAACAGGTTTCTGCTGATGATGATACTGCTGAATTTGCTGCGGTTATTTCCAAAATTCGTGATTTTGCTGGAGTATTTTCCGTTGATATTCCTGCACAGATAGAGTTTTTCGAGAGATTCTTTACGGTCGAGCGGGATATTGCTAAGGAGTTAAAGGTTGATATTAAGAAGATGATGAAGCCTGACAAGAAAGAGAAGAAGGTCGTGTCTGTGAAGGAGCCTAAGGAGAAGAAAGAGAAGAAGGAGAAGAAAGAGCCTAAGGAGAAGAAAGAGAAGAAGGAGAAGAAAGAGAAGAAGGAGCCTAAGGAGAAGAAAGATAAGAAAGATAAAAATGATGAAAATATGCATATTATTGCACAGATTGTTTCTAGAGCAAATTCTATTTCGTCACTTGATGAACACTCTGATTCTGCTGTAGATGATTCTCTTGTTATAGATGCGGTTATTCATCCTGTAGATGAACCTGTTGTTCCTGTAGAGGAATCTGTTGTTGCGGTTGTAAAGGAGAAAAAGGTACGTAAGAGTAAGAAGGACTCTGCTGTTGCGGTTGTAGAGGACTCTGCTGTTGCTGTTGTAGAGGAATCGGTTGTTGCTGTTGTAGAGGAACCTCTTGTGGTTGCTGTAGAGGAACCTCTTGTGGTTGCGGTTGTAAAGGAGAAAAAGGTACGTAAGAGTAAGAAGGACTCTGTTGTTGCTGTTGTAGAGGAACCTCTTGTGGTTGCGGTTGTAGAGGAACCTCTTGTGGTTGCGGTTGTAGAGGACTCTGCTGTTGCGGTTGTAAAGGAGAAAAAGGTACGTAAGAGTAAGAAGGACTCTGCTGTTGCGGTTGTAGAGGAACCTCTTGTGGTTGCGGTTGTAAAGGAGAAAAAGGTACGTAAGAGTAAGAAGGACTCGGTTATTGCTGTTGTAGAGGACTCGGTTGTCGTGGATACTCCTTCTACACCTGTTTTAGTTGATCAAGAACACGATGATGACGATGAAATTGAGCTTAATGTCTCTTTGGTTTTAATCAATGGCACTCAATGTTATAAAGATGATGATGGCAACCTTTTCGACCTTCACTTTAATCCTATTTAATATTCCTTTTATTCATTTTATTCTTTATATTCTTATTTCTATCTGAGGATTACTTATTAAAACTAAAAAATCATAAAAATCATAAAAATTATAAAAAAAATATATACAATATAGGCATTTATTATTATATATTTGTAAATATACCCATTTGATGGGTTATTTTTTATTTATATAAATACGTATCCAAATCCAAATTATATGACAGAAATAATGAATTAGAGTGATTATTTTATGTGTCTTCAACGCGAAAAGAACTAATTACCATTATCAGTAGGAATCAAATTAAACCCAAGCATTTTTTCCAAAATCCATTTTCCAAGTAGAATCCACATTACTGTAATTACCTCTGCACCTTTAGATACTACCCAACGTAACGCGCCACAGTAAGGCATCGGAACTATAAATGGGCTAAGTATTACTTTAGCTATAGTATTTCCAGCGCAATAGTCCGCATATAAATGACTGCAACCCCAATGAATAAGAATCCAAAATAAATAGATTAATACTGCATCTCTCATCTGAATTATTAATGACATATTTCCAACAGAATTTACTTAGGATCGCTTGATTTTTCGTAGGCTGTCTGGTATTATATCGTTTGTAATATTAAAAAAAATATTTCAATTTTACTTTATTTTTATTATTGTCTCAGAAAAACATAATAAATAATAAAATAATAATTAATTTATTAATCAATGGATTCTACAACACTTATTACAATTATTCTAGCAGGTGGATTAGGTAAACGTATGAATTCCGAACTTCCAAAAGTTCTTCATTTAGTTAATGGCAAACCAATGATATGTCATATTATAGATAGGGCAATCGAGTTAAGGTCTAATAAAATTCTTATTATTGTAGGTAAATATCGTGAATTAATCCAAAACACAATCTCTCCATTTTATGAAGATTCTATTTATAATGATTATTTCGTATTTATTACACAGACAGACCCAAAAGGCACAGGAGATGCATTATACTGCTGTATTGATTGGTTAAGTATAAATATTAGACATATACAATGTAGAATATTAATATTAAATGGTGATGTGCCATTTATTCAAAGAGATACTTTGAGAGATTTTCTAAAATATAAACCATTTTCCAATATATTAATGGTTTATGAAAAAGATGAACCAAAAGGGTATGGACGTATTATTGTGGATAAAGAAACAGGATATATTGAGAGAATAATAGAAGAAAAAGAATGTACGGAACAACAGAAATTAATTAAGTTAGTGAATTGCGGTATTTATTGCGTAGATTATTTAACACTTTTTGATAGTTTACCAAAAATAAATAATTGTAACACTGCAGGTGAATATTATTTAACAGATATTATAGAAATATCATTTAGGAAAAGCGGATTTACTCCATATATTTTATCAAACGAAAAACATATCGAGATAGCGAATATTAATACTCAGGAAGATTTAATGAAATATAATGATTCTGCATAATAATAATATAATAATATTAATAATAAATTTATAGTTTTATTTTTGACGATTCTGCCATTTCTATTAAAATCTCATCTAGCGTATTTAATATAGATATTTGAAAATCGGGTAAAATAGGGTGTGCCTCCCAAAAATAACGGCAAAATGCCCATATGAATTCGTATTGATATGGATAATATTCTGAATAATATTTTCTTAAATAATTCGTCATATTTGAATGGAGAAGTGATAATTGTGATTCAGGAAGAACATATGCTAATTGTAAATAGGGGGAAAACGGTTTATTATTAGAGTGTGGAAGTATAAACTCTGTAGTATAATCCGTCGGTATATATTTAATCAGGTCTTTAAATAAAGGTGGATAGGAATGGTGGTATTTCCACCGCCAATCAGGACATCCAACTGTATAATATTTAAATACCCATTCTAGACCTTCTAAATAATTAATACAAATCTCTCTTTTATGATTTTCGGAAAGTGTTTTATCGCTATGAAATAACATTTTATAATATCGTATTTCCCATCCACTATCCTTCGGATTAATATATTTCTCAGCTTGACGGTAAATAATCGGAGTATTTAAGAGGAGTTGTGCTTTTTCTTCAGGCGTATTATCTGCCCAGATACGTCCATCCATTTTATCTCGAAGAGTATATTCTCGAAGAAGATATTGATGTTCATTAGTAGCAAGATAGCTAAAAAATAGTTTAACGTTTGGCCAGTTTATATTACCATTAGTAATCGATACTAATCCTCTATCTTCATATTTTCCAATAATTTCTTTATATGCAGCCATTAAGTTACGAATACCATTTGTTCGAATATTTAGACAAGGGAAATGTGGTAGAAAATCGTTACCTAATAAAAAACACATAAATACATAGTCATAAACACATTGTTCTTTATTAGAAGAACCCATTTCTTCGAAAATTCCCCCATAAAGAATAGAAATATCTAGGAATAATCTCTCATTTGGTTCGAATTTATGGTCAGCAGGTAGAATAGATTTAAATTCGGGGACCTCTCGAAATACATATATATTTTTTACATATTGTAGATGAAAAATAGAAAGCATAATAAGGTCAGAATCAAGGCCATAAACAGCGACTTGTTCTTCTGGTAAAGCGTGTGTTCTTATTCTCTCGAATAGTTTATGTTCACCTTCGCCTGGTTCATCCGAACAAGATACTAATAATTGTTGGACTCCATATTTAAGTTCTTTACCTTTAAATTCAGAATAAATAGCAGACGATAGTGAACTCATAAATGCAGTGCCAGGTGTAATCGCAGTAGTATTCCATAAGTTAGAATCAGATATTGGTTGGTCGGTGATTTTAGAGAATTCGGATTTATATCTGCGAGTTTTTTGCTGAGACATTTTAGCAAACGGGGCAACCCCATCAAATGTAATAAATACGGAAACTGTAGGTTCAATAAATTGAATATATCCGTGAATTTTATCTAAAACGTGTTGTATTAGAATCGGTTCTACTGACGATTTATCGATGGGATTTATTTTATGTTGGGTTTCTAAAATACGATATGCATCGTATATAATAGAATTACAATCCATCATTAAGTGTTGAAATTTACTTGTATTTGAATTTTCGTCAATATCAGGAAGTTTTCGTATAATATTAGTGTAATTTTTAATAATATACGAAAAATAACTAGGAATACCCATTTTAAATATAGACTATAGTGGGAGGATGAAATAATAGATTACATAGCAGGATAATTTTATATCATTTTATAAATATTATTTTCGAACTATTTCTAAAATAATACATTTCAAAAACACCATTATTATCTTCTTATATAATAAAACTATGGATTTGAATATTGTAACCATTATATATTTATTTTTTAGATTGGCCCCCTTTATAATAGTATCCTATTTTTCAATTTCGTCGATATTTAATCAAGATATTAAAGGCGTTATTTATTTAGCTGGAGTAGTAATTGCCTGTGTGTTAACAATTTTTGTAGGAAATACGATTGGAGATGATTATGTTACTACACCTGCCGATAGTAAAGAAGCAGTATGTAATATGTTAACAATAGGTTCATCTGGGTCTTATTCGAAAATACCATTAAGCGTATCAATAATGAGTTATACTTTAATATATTTGGTATATGTGATTGTAAAATATAATATGCAAATGTATAATTTACCAACATTAATATTATTCCCCGCATTAATTTTAGGGGATGTTGCTTGGAACGTGAAAAATGGTTGTTTTAAACCATTTGGATTATTTTTATCAATTATTATTGGTGGTGGTGTTGGTGCATTATGGGCATATATTATTGATTCTATAAAACAACCAAAGCTCCAATATTTCAATGTAGGAAGTGATAAAACAGTTTGTAATCGTCCATCAAAACAACTTTTTAAATGCACATTTAAACAATAAAACAATAAATTATAATAATTATAAGAAATAAGTAATATTTTTTTGAAACCACACTTGTAATAATTCTGCAATACGCATTCGCTGTAAATCATCTGCGATTAATTTTGGACTTCTATTTTTATCTTTAAAATGTATCATAAAATTTTGAATTATCTTTACAGTATTTGCTTGAGAATATTTACTATCTAGTTCATCTTTAGAAAAATAAGAAAACCCCTTTCGTTTATTTACTTCGTTATGAAATTGCCATAATAACTGTTTTAGGTCATCTTTTGTCTGTATAGAATTAAAATTTATTTTTCCCAAATATTCCTTTGCGTGTTCAGAACACACAGGGCAGGGTAGATGCGTTGCTATCGCATAAATATTATTTAATAACTCTCCTCTGATAGCGATAAAATCTTCTGGTCTTACCTTTTCGGCTAAGGTATGAAAAAGAAACCATATAGAAGACCCCCATAACATAGTAGGTTTAGGTGGTTCTATTGAAACAACTTGTGGCGGAGTAGGAATAACGGTTGTATTTGGGATAAATTGTATAGTGCGTCGTCTAGAAAACATATTTGGCATTGCAACATTTTGCGTATTAGAATTAGGATTTATTCCATATGGAGTATTTTTACCAGATTTCAAAAAATTCATATTCATATTTTAATAATACCTAATATTCTTATATATTATAAAAAACAGATTAAAATTATCCAACCAACTAAAATATATCCAAAAGAATATATTTTAATTATTATATATCTGTCAAATATGGAAACAAAGGAACAGCTTATTAACGCAATAAAAGAATGGGTAAAATTAGATAATGAAATAAAAGCGCTACAATTAGAATTAAAAGTTAGAAAAGAAAAACAAAAAAAAGTATCTGATGTATTAATGGAAACAATGAAAAAGGAAAATATTGATGGCGTCGATTTAAATAACGGTAAAGAACAACTTTGTTATTCAAAGCGGACAGTAAAAAAACCAATTACAAAAACAGTTTTATTAAACATTCTCTCTAAATATTACAAAGGAGACTCAGAAAAGGCATACGAAGTGAATACATTTATTTTAGAAAATCGCGAAGAAGAAACGAAAGAAACTATTATATTAAAGAAGCATAAATAGCAGTTGATAATACTCCGTTTATATTTAATTGTTTTCCAATAATAGTAGGATTTTCCTTCCCACTTATAATATCTTCGGGTTTATAAATATTATCAAACGAGTCTATATAATACATAATACCATCTATTTCATTTACTGTTACTTCTATTTTCTTAAACACACTTTCTGATGCTGATAATTGGCCAACCGATCCATTTGGAGTCCCCTTTAAATGTGTTCCACAGAACTCGTGTCCATCCTTTCGTTTACGTGTACATCTTTCGGAATTTGCGCGCATTGCATTACATCGATTTTCTTGTGGAATAGAATTTTTAACACGTTTTCTTTTCGATAAATCGTCTTTTTGAAGAACTAATCTCTCATATTCATAAACAAATTCGACTAATTCTTTTAATTTGTCCTCTTGACCTAATCCAAGTTCAACAACTTTTGTTTTAATAGCGTCTTTGAATTGTCCAATATATTGTTCGAAACGGGTATTAATACGTTTTTCCATTTTCTTAAATATGATATTATAACTATACTATCGCAGAAGGGTATACAGTTAAAAATAAAAATATATTTACTTCAATTTTATAAATATATTTTAGAAAGGATATAAAAGAGATATAAAATAATCAGTATTTTATTTTAGTAACTACGTCGCGTTTTATCAGAAGTAGAAGTTGGAGAACGCATTCTTGATGTAATGGAACGAGTTTTAGATTTAATTTTAAGAATTAATATATATTTACTTATTTTATCTAATAATCGTTTTTTTACGGCCTCCTTTTTCATTATATATTTTATCAGATCGTTATGTTTATCAATGAGCGTAGCACAGTTAGCACTTTCTGTAGGAGATATTGGTGTAGCAGTAGGTGTTCTCTTAGTTGAAGGTTCAGCCTCTATAAACTTGTCTTCACAACCAGAAGTTTTTAATATTTTAGATAAAATATTCGAATATTTGGTATTAAGTGTTTTTAATTCGCTATTAATATCATCTAATTCACGTTTCACTGATTTTATTTCTTCATCGGTAATAGACATTTATATATATATTTTATGTATATATAAAATAGATTTTTATTAATATATTGTTAAAAATATATAAGGTTAAAAATAAAAATAAATGTCAAGAAAACGCCTTTCTAAAATAAATGAATTCGTTGAAAAAAAATTGGAGAATCAAGATACTATGCAACGTATTTCATTAGTATCTAGTGTATCTCTCGAATTATACCGTTTATTAGTATCTAGTTTATTAATATTATTCGTTCCACAGAAGTGTGATGGACATATATGCACATTAAGTGATAACCTTTCGAGTGATAATACTAGATACAGTATAGGAGTCGCATTTAATTTTATAACATTTTTTATATTTATTTGTCTATATGGTATTGAGATTTCGAGAGAAAATAAATTGATAAAATATTTAGAAGTAAATCCGCATAATCCGAGAGATAACGAGAGTCTAGCAACTATTTTTTCTAAAATTCCAGATACTTATAAAAACAAAATATACAGACTCGATTATTACTATCAAAAAATATCCTATATTTGTCTTTTATTTTTTATTGTTAATACAGGTCTAAGTGCACGCGTAGTGTATGATTATAGTCTTGGGAATCAAACTACAACCACTTTTATCACAAACGTATTATTTATGGTTTTAAAGGTATATGATACATATGTTATTGCAAATACAGATAAATCGATATTCTATTCTGCATATTTAAAAGATAAAGTACAATTTAATGATATCGACCCAACCATTCTATCGATTTTAGATAAAGAAGAAAAATCAAATAGTCAAGAATATATTCGAGAAGATAATCAAGATACATCTTATAAAAAAGAAATATTGAAAGAAGAATATGGGCTAGAACTATCTAATATACGTGTAGAATCGGAGAGAGAATCCGATTATGACTTTGAAGAAATCGGAGATTTACACGAATTATCAATTAAATTACCATCTTCCGAAATATTATATAAAATGTTTTCTAATTCTGAAACAGAAGTCCTAAATATTGATAAAAATACAGAGAATATTAACGTATAGGATTTTTATTTTTTATTTTTATTTTTATTTTTAAGAGTTTTACCTTTATTTCGACCATATTTACAATATTGTTTCTGTGAAAATCCTTTCGGCCTATTACAATTAATACTTCGTTTATATTTTAATGACCATTTTCTCGATTTCGCCATTCTATATATAATAAAAAATATTATATATATCTAAAACCTAAACTACTAAATTATACGCTAAATAATTATGGCTTGAAAAACTTATAAATACGAATAAATACATCTCTCGCAGTATTACACGTCTCTTTCAAGTGCTCTTTACATAGATGTTTATCTGTTTTTTCCGCATATGCAATACGAATAATACTCTGAGTATCGTGCGGATGTACTTTCTTAAACCCACAAAATGTAGCAGCCTCTGTTTTATAATATTTTTCATAAAGAATATATTCTATGATTTTTCCAACCGTATAATCTTCGTCTTTTAAAATAATATCATACGAATTTTCGACAGTTGTCTCACTAATAGTAATCGGAATTTCATCAGAATCGATTTTTGAAATCATTTCGGCGAATTTTGAT
>Ga0214921_10009785_pt1 | contig 12027 bp, 13 predicted proteins | sample LL1505_MetaG_FD_177992 | JGI IMG/M metagenome (GOLD analysis project Ga0214921, IMG submission 177992) | Freshwater microbial communities from Lake Lanier, Atlanta, Georgia, United States - LL-1505 | ecosystem: Environmental > Aquatic > Freshwater > Lake | place: USA: Georgia | collected... | reverse complement strand
AATTGACAGTGCAGGCGCTTGGCGGAGCTGCTTTGGAAAAGCCCATCATTATATTCGGCCGCGCCTTTTATCGCGCTGCAGTCGATGCGGCGTGCAGACAAATGGCTGCGGCGGCAGCAACATTCAGGGACTCTTCGCCGCCTGGCTGCGCAATCCGTACTGCTACCGTGGCGCGCTCCTCCCAATGCGACGCCACGCCCTGGCCCTCGTGGCCGAAAACCCAAGTACAGGGCTTGGGCAAGCGCGCCTCGTGCAGCAAGACCCCGTGGTGCGAGCTGGTCACCAGCAGCGGGACATCCCAGCCATCGAGATCGTGCGGCTCCAGCCCTTCGATCAGGTGCAAGCCGAAATGCGCGCCCATCCCCGCGCGCAACACTTTGGGCGAACACATGGCGGCAGTCCCGCGCAGCGCCAGCACCTGGCGCACGCCAAACGCGGATGCGCTGCGCAAGATAGAGCCGACGTTGCCGGCGTCCTGCACACGGTCCAGCAAGACGGTGTCGACGCCGGGGAGCAACTGCGCGGCCAGCGGCAGGTCCATCAAGAAGCCCATATCCGATGGAGAGTCCAGCGCGCTAACGCTGCCAAACAAGGCGTCGGATAGTCGGACCGTATCGGTCGTCGCGCTGCGCAGGCTCGGCGACGCCCGCTCCCAGCCCGAATCCGAAAAAACCGCTGTGCGGGGCGTCAAACCGCGTGCCAAAGCGGCGCTGCACAGGTGCTCTCCCTCCACCCAGATGCGGCCGAGCTTGCGATAAGCCACGCTGTCCGCGCCCAGCCTGCGCAGCTCTTTGAGCAGCGGGTTATCGCGTGCCGTGATGCTTCGCGCCAGGGTCATCGCTGCGCCTGTGCCACGGGGCGGAAGCTGACCCGGTGCTCGGGGCAGGGGCCGTGCAAGGTCAAAGCGGCCAGGTGTTCGGCGGTCCCGTAGCCTTTGTGCTTGCTAAAACCGTAGGCGGGGTACATGGCGTCCAGCGCCACACACAGCTGGTCCCGGTGCACCTTGGCCACAATGGATGCGGCGGAAATAGCAGCGACCTTAGAGTCGCCTTTGACGATGGCGTCAGCGCGCATGGGCAAAACGGGCAGGCGGTTGCCGTCCACCAGAACCAGCTTAGGCGGCAAGCGCAAACCAGCGACGGCGCGTTGCATAGCCAACAGCGTGGCTTGCAAGATATTGAGCGCGTCAATCTCTTGGGCGCTGGCCTCCGCAACCGAGCAGCACAGGGCTTTGGCACGGATCTCGTGGAACAAACGTTCCCGTTTGGCGGGGCTGAGCGTCTTGGAGTCGGCCAAGCCGGCAATCGGGTGGCGCGGGTCCAGAATAACGGCAGCTGCGACCACCGGCCCGACCAGCGGCCCCCGCCCGGCTTCGTCCACACCGGCAACCAAACCCTGCGCATCCATGGCCAACCAAGCGGGGCCGAAGCCCTGCGGGTCAGCTTTGGACGACTTGGGCGATGGCATCGCTGGCGAGCGCGGGGGTGTCGCGCAACAGGTTATGGTGCATGGTAGCAAAGCAGTCCTGCAGTTCGCGCAGGCGTTCGGGCGCGTGTTGCGCGGCGTCCAACCACTCCAGCGTGGCATCTGCCAGCGCGGCGGGCGTGGCGGCGTCTTGCAACAACTCGGGCACCACAAAGCGGTGGTTCAGGATGTTGGGCAGTCCAACCCAGGGCTGCAAGAGCTTGCGGCCGATCAGCGCGGCCGATAACCAGGACATGCGGTAGGCAATCACCATGGGCCGCTTGAATAAAGCCGCCTCCAAAGTGGCCGTGCCGCTGGCGAGCAGAACCGTGTCGCAAGCGGCGAGCACCGCGTGCGATTGGCCGTCCACGATGTGCAAGTGGCCATGCAGCCCGCTGTTGCGCGCCGCCGCTTCGATGCGTGCGCGCAGCCCCGGTGCAGCGGGAACAAGGAATTGCAAAAGGGGACGCGCCGCCAGCATGCGCGCGGCAGCCGCGAAGAACAAAGGCGCGAGGTAATCGATTTCGGAACGGCGGCTGCCCGGCAAAATCGCCAGAACAGTCGCATCGTCAGTCAGCCCCAGGGTGCGCCGCGCCGCAGCCCGGTCAGGCTGAATCGGTATCAGCTGCGCCAACGGATGGCCTACAAAAGTGCTGGCGATCCCCTCGCGCTGAAGTAATTCCGGTTCAAACGGAAAAATACACAGCACATGGTCGGCTGCGCGGCGCAGCAACTCCATGCGCTGCGGACGCCAGGCCCACACCGAAGGACAGACAAAGTGCACGGTTTTGGTTCCGCTGGCGCGCAAGTCGGCTTCGAGCGCCAAATTGAAATCGGGAGCGTCCACGCCAATGAAGACATCGGGCGGGTCTGCGATCAGCCGCTCACGCAACTGGCGGCGGATGCCCACAATTTCCCGGTAGCGGCGGATCAACTCCCAACTGAAGCCATGCACCGACAACTTGTCCTGCGGCCACCAGGCCTGCATACCGCGTCCGACCATCTGCGGTCCGCCGATTCCGCACACCTCGAGCGCATTCCACCGCGCCTGCATACCGTCCATCAGTCGCCCGGCCAGCAAGTCACCCGAAGCTTCCCCGGCAACCATACCGACCCGCACGGAAGCCGCCACGCTCAGCGCACGATGCCGCGCTGCGGCGAAACCTTGGCCAGAAAGTCCAGCATCATGCTGGCGTCCTGGGCGCAATCGGGGGTGCCGTCAGCCAGGGCGGCGATGCGATCGCACGACTGCTCCAGCGTCAAGTCGTCCCGGTACAGCGCTTTGTGCATGGACTTAACAGCCGCCACGCGTTCGGGCGAAAACCCACGGCGTCGCAGGCCTTCATAGTTCATCGACCGGGCTGCCGCCGGCTGACCCTGGCACAGGACAAAGGGCGGCAAATCTGCAAACAGCAGCGCACACATGGCGGTCATGCTGTGGGCCCCCAGGCGAACGAACTGGTGTACGACCGTGAAGCCGCCCAATATGACCCAATCACCCACCTGCACATGACCGGCCAACTGGGAGTTGTTAGCAAAAATCGTGTGATTGCCGACCTGGCAATCGTGCGCCAAATGCACGTAGGCCATGATCCAGTTGTCGTCGCCCACACGGGTCACACCCTGGTCGCCCGGCGAGCCGATGTTGAAGGTGCAGAACTCGCGCACCGTGTTGCGGTCACCGATGACCAGCTCACACGGTTCACCCGCATATTTTTTGTCCTGGGGAATGGCGCCCAAGGAATTGAACTGGAAAATCCGGTTGTCCCGTCCGATGGTGGTGCGCCCCTCGATCACGCAATGGGCGCCGACCGTCGTACCCGCACCAATGCGCACGTGCGGACCTATGACGGAATACGGCCCGACCGCCACCGAGCTGTCGAGCTCCGCAAGCGGGTCAACCAATGCAGTGGGGTGAATCAGGCTCACCGGCAGACTCAGGCGGAAGCGACGACCGGGCGCACTGCACAGGTCAAATCTGCCTGCACCGCCAGGGTGCCATCCACCGAAGCGCTGCAATTGAACTTGAAGATACCGGCTTTCATGCGCACCATTTCCACGTCCAGCGTCAACTGGTCGCCGGGCTCAACGGGCCGCTTGAAGCGGGCATTGTCGATACCGGCAAAGTAGTAGACCAGGTCTTCGCTCGGCTCTTTGCCCATCGCATCAAAAGCCAGTAAGGCCGCAGCCTGGGCCAGCGCTTCGAGCATCAAGACGCCCGGCATGACGGGGCGGTAGGGAAAGTGCCCTTGGAAAAAAGGCTCATTGATGGTGACGTTTTTCAGCGCCTTGATGGATTTGCCTTTTTCCAGCGCAATCACGCGGTCAACCAACAAAATCGGATAGCGGTGGGGTAATCTCTTCAAGATCTGGTGAATGTCCATCATGGCTGGTGCTCTCTTTCCAGTAGTTGGATCCGCTCGCGAAGGCGGTGGAGTTGCCGCAGGGTGGCTGCATTGCGCTCCCAATCGCGGTGTTCACCCAACGGGAAAACGCCGGTGTAAACACCCGGCTTGCTGATGGACTTACCCACGACGCTAGCGCCGGAGAGGTGGACGCCGTCTGCAATCGTCAGATGTCCACTGACCATCGAGGCGCCGCCCAGCGTGCAATTGGCACCGATAACGACGCTGCCGGCCACGCCCGTACAGCCGGCTATCGCGGTGTTGCGGCCGATCCGTACGTTGTGCCCGATCTGGATCAGGTTATCCAGTTTCACGCCGTCTTCGATTACCGTGTCAGTGAGCGTTCCCCGATCGACGCAGGTATTAGCGCCGATTTCAACATCGTTACCGATGGAGACGGCACCCAGCTGCTCAATCTTCTCCCAGCGCTCCCCGTCTTTGGCAAAACCAAAACCATCGGCCCCAATGACCACACCGGGGTGAACGATGCACCGCTCACCAATCACGCAGTCGCAGCCCAGATGGACACGCGAGGTCAGTTCGCTCCCCGCCCCGACGCGGGCACCTCGTTCGACCACACACAGCGGACCGATGCGAGCGCTGGGATGTATCTGCGCCTGCGGATGCACCACAGCGCTTGGATGAATCCAGCCGCCGGCACCGGCCCATGCATCACCGCGCCAAGCGCCGTAAGCGCGACGCCAGAGCTGGGTCAACTTGGCGTAATAGAGATGGGGGTCGGGAACCACAATGGTGGCACCGCGTGCCAACGCGGCCTCCCGCATAGGCGGCGCAACAATCACGCAAGCAGCCGGGCAGTTGGTCAGCGCAGCGGCATAGCGGGGATTACTCAAAAAACAAATTTGCCGGGGCTGGGCGCTATCCATTGGGGCCAGCGCCTCAATCGACGTGTCTGGATCACCGGTCAGTTCGCCACCAATGGCCTCGACGATTGCGCCCAACCGGAGCGAAAACACTGCGGAATCATCCACGGTAAAACCTTTTATTTCGCCGCGTTAAGAATCTTCAAGACTTTGTCCGTGAGGTCGTGTTTGCCGTTGTTGTAGGCAAGCTCCTGGATGATCAAATCATATTTTTCAGCGTCCGCCACTTGTTTAACCGCCTTGGCTGCCTTATCGAGAACCTGCAGCAACTCTTCGTTGCGGCGACCGTTGATGTCCTCCTGGAGTTCGCGTTGCTTGCGCTGGAACTCCCGGTTCATGTCGGCAAATTCTTTCTGGCGGCTGGCGCGCTGGCTTTCGCTCAGCGTGGGCGCATCCTTGTCAAACCGCTCGCTGAAGGTTTTAATGCTGTCGCGCAAGGCAACCAGATCCTTGTCACGCTTGGAGAACTCCTGCTCTAAACGGCCCTGGGCCGCTTTCGCGGGGGCGGATTCGGTCGTAATACGCTGGTAATTGATATAGCCAACACGGGTTTCCTGCGCATTGGCGCCCACGCCAACGAGAACCAGCAGCAAACACAAAAGACATTTTTGTACAAGTGAGGACATCAAAATGAGGTTCCGATCTGAAACTGAAGGGACTGTAGTTTATCGCCGTACAAAGTGGATATGGGCTTGGCCCAAGCCAGGCGCAGAGGTCCTACCGGGGAGATCCAGCTGATACCAAGCCCCACCGAGGTACGCAGTTCGTCCAGCCCGATGGGAGCGTTGGGGCCATACAGACCACCGGCATCGGCAAAACCGTACATCCGCAAGGTACGGTCATTGCCCCCGCCCGGCAAAGGCGAAAGCACCTCCGCATTCAATACCAGTTTGGTGGCGCCGCCGGTCACAACACTGTAGGCACTGGAGTCGATCAGATCCCTTTGCGAGGCGGTGGTTAAGCTACCCTGCTGGAAGCCGCGCACGGAACCCAGACCACCTGCGTAATAGTTCTTCATCAACGGGTAGGTTTGCCCGTTGGTGGAGACACCTGACGAAAACTCGCTGTTGAATGCGAACGTCGTCCTCTTGCTCAATGGATAAAACTGCTGGTACTGTAGGGTGGCTCGCGCATACCCTAAATCACCCCCCGCGCTCCCCTCACCGTTGGCACGCAACACGCGACCCATGCTCGGGACCAAAGCGCTGTCACGCGTGTCACGCGACCACCCCAGGGTAAGGGGAATGCCGTACACCGTGTAGCCATACTGTCTGGCAAATTCACTGTAAGCAGTCGGTAGATAGGTTCCAGAGACAATGGTGGTCTGCTCGTATCCCACTCCCATGAACACCGTATCCGTCTCGGTGAATGGGACGCCGAAACGAAGGGTTGACCCGGTACTTTCTATCGAGTAACTGTCTACGTCCACATAGGGCTTGCTGTTACGCTGGTAAACGTCGATGGCTCGGGATATACCGTCCTCGGTGAAGTAGGGATTAGTGTTGTTGAAAACCAAAACTCGGTTGTATTTGCTGGTGTTCACCTGCACACCCATCGACTGACCCGAGCCAAAAACGTTGTCCTGGTTAAAGCCGAATTGAAAACCGAAACCATCGGCTGAGGACACGCCGGCACCAAGGCTGATGTTCCCCGTGGGCTTCTCAACCACTGTAACCAACAAATCGACTTGGTCCGGCGCGCCCGCAACCTCCACGGTTTCGATGCCTACCTCTTTGAAGTAACCGAGGCGATCAACCCGGCTACGCGACAACCTGATCTTTTCACCGTCGTACCAGGAAGCCTCGAACTGCCGGAACTCCCGGCGGATCACTTCATCTCGGGTTCTCTCGTTACCCGCAATGTTGATACGGCGCACAAAAGCCCTTCTCCCGGAGTCAGCATAAATCGCAATTTCCACGCGGTTACTGCTGCGGTCTACCGTGGTTTTCGCCTGCGCTGAGGCAAAGGCAAAACCGAAGTTCGCAAAATAATCGGTGAACGCTTTGGTGGTTTGGGCCACGTCGTCGGCGTTATAGGGCTCACCGGGCTTGATCTTGATCAGCGACTTGAAGTCATCTTGCTTCTCCAGGTAGTTGCCCTCCATCGTGACCTTGGAGACAACAAAGCGTTCGCCCTCGGTAATATTGATAGTGATCACAATTTCCTGCTTATTGGGCGCTATCGCCACCTGCGTGGAGTCGACCTTGAACTCCAGGTAGCCTTTGGACAGGTAATACGAACGCAGCGTTTCCACATCGGCATTCAGTTTGCTGCGCACGTAGCGATTGGACTTGGTGTACCAGCTCAGCCAGGTGCCGGCGTCCAGGTCAAAAAGCTCCAGCAGCGTACGGCTGGAAAACGCCTTGGCACCGACGATATCAATCGATTTGATCTTGGCGGAACCACCTTCTGTAACCGAAAAACTGAGATTGACCCGGTTGTTTTCAAGGGGCGTAACCGTTGTGACCACCTCCGTGGCGTACATGCTGCGATTGATGTACTGCCGCTTCAACTCTTGCTCTGCTTTGTCTGCGAGTGCCTTGTCGAACGGACGACCCTCGGTAATACCAATATCTTTCAAGGCTTTTTTAAGTACGTCTTTTTCAAATTCCCGCACTCCGGAAAAATCCACATCCGCCACGTTGGGCCGCTCCTGCACCACCACGATGAGGACGTCTCCGCTGGCATCGATACGTACATCGTTAAACAAGCCGAGTGAAAACAAAGCCCGAATAGCGCTGGCAGCTTTTTCGTCGCTGTAACTGTCACCCACCCGAAAGGGCAAGGACGCAAAAACGGTTCCGGCCTCCACACGCTGCAAGCCGTCAACGCGGATATCTTTGACGACAAACGGCTCCAACGCAAAAGCAAGGGAGCTGCTTGCGCACAGCGCAAAGGCCACCAGGATGCGGCGGCACAAACGTTGGCGAAGCATAGCAAGTGGCATGGGCAGAGGGCGAATGGGCTCGCCGACTCGGCGAAGCGGCGAACTGCATGATAACTGAGGCGTTTGGTGGTGCTCGCCTCCTAGACTTCAGCGGCCTAATCCCCGCACAAGGTGATGCGCATAGGCTCTGGCCTCTTCATCGAGGGCCAATATCTCCTGCAGGGAAGCCGGTGCACTGAACAAAAATCCTCCCAGCGTAGCCTGATTAACCGCATGAATCTGGTCAAACCGGATTCGGGCATCCAGAAAGGCGGCGACGGCGATTTCATTAGCCGCATTCAGCAGAACTGTGGTTCCTGGCACACCGGCCAACGCTTCCCAAGCCAGGCGCAAACTGGGAAAGCGCGCCTGGTGCCCAGGGCCATCAAAAGTTTCGAAGCTAAGGCCTGCCATCGCGGAAAAATCCAGGGCATCCGTACCCGACGCGATCCGCTGGGGCCAGGACAAACCATAAGCAATAGGGCCGCGCATATCGGGGACGCCAAGTTGCGCAACCACGGAATGGTCGACAAACTGCACCATGGAATGGACCACGCTTTGCGGGTGGATGATGACTTCAATGCGCGAAGGGTCCAGCCCAAACAGGAACTTGGCCTCTATTACCTCAAGCGCCTTGTTCATCATGGTCGCGGAGTCCACCGATATTTTTCGGCCCATGCTCCAATTCGGGTGCGCGCAGGCCTGTTCGGGGGTAACCGCATTCAGGGTTGCCGGATCGCGGGTGCGAAAAGGTCCGCCGGATGCAGTGAGGATGATTTTGTCGACAACCGAGGGCCAGAGTGTGCGGTCGGTCGGCAGCGATTGGAAAATGGCCGAATGCTCGCTGTCAATCGGCAGCAGTGTGGCCTTGCCCGTGCGTACTGCATCCATAAAGAACGATCCGCCGACCACCAAGGCCTCCTTGTTGGCCAGAAGCAAACGCTTGCCTGCCCGCGCCGCAGCGATGCACGAGGACAGGCCCGCAGCACCCACGATTGCCGCCATGACCATATCCACCTCTGGGTGCGCGGCGACCTCGTCCAGCGCTTCATGGCCGATTAAGACTCGGGTGTGGCTGCCCTCAGCCGCAAGACGGGATTGGAGCTGAGCTGCGGGGCCCGGGTCCGTTGCAACGACAAACTCCGGCTGATGCGCCAGACACTGGGAAAACAACACGTCGATGCGGGAATGGCCCGACAAGGCAAAAACTGAAAACCGGTGCGGATGCCGCGCCAGTACGTCCAAGGTATTGACCCCAATCGAGCCGGTGGAGCCCAGTACAGTGACGCGTTGCTTCTGCGCAATCATGGGCTTACCTTGAAGCCAGCCACAAAGCCATCGGCACCACCGGCAGCAGGGCATCCACGCGGTCCAAGACGCCCCCGTGTCCGGGGAGCAATCCGCTGCTGTCTTTAACGCCGGCCGCGCGCTTGAACAAGGACTCCAATAAGTCCCCCACAACGCCAGCAGCGACCAACAAGCCCAGCAGCAAAACTGCCATCGCGCCCCACTGCTCGGCCAAAATAGAAAAAATACTTAAGGACGCGCCCGGCGTCTGGCTGTCGGCGTAGCGCCATACCATTGCCATCAGGGCCACTCCAAGCAGCGCACCCACAACACCCTCCCAGGTTTTCCCCGGGCTGATAGTGACAGCGAGCTTGCGCGCAATCCAGCGACCGCCGAAAGCCCGGCCCGCAAAGTAGGCACAGATATCGGAAACCCACACCAGCGCCATGACCGAGAGCAAAAAGTTGATACCCACCTGCCTGGACTGCACGAGGGCCAGCCACGAGACACACAAAAGAACCAGGCCGCCGGCATAACGCAACTTCGGCGGCACCATGAGCCAGCGGGCAGCACCCGAATACAAGGCAAATACCGACAACAGGACCCATGCCAGCGCGGCGACCAGCCACACGTCAACCAGCTGCGCCGGGTCAACCGGCCACTGCCAAAACCCGATGCACACCAGACCCAAGCCGGCCGCTCCCCACAGCGAAATGGGTTGTGCCTGTCCGCTCAAGCGTCCCCACTCCCAGGCCGCCGCAACCATCAAGGCCCCGGTGGACAAAACAAAATAAATCGGGTCAGCAGCAAAAAGTGCAGGCAGCAAAATCGACAACAAGAGAACCGCTGTGATGACACGTTGGCGCAGCATGGGATCCCGCGCCTCGGATTAAGCGGGAACTACGGCCGTTGCGGGCCGGGTCCGGCCAAAACGCCGTTCCCGGCTGGCGTAAGCCCCCAGCGCCAAGTCCAACTCCGCAGCGTCAAAGTCCGGCCACAACACAGGACTGAAGTAGAGCTCGGAGTAGGCGCACTGCCACAGCAAGAAATTGCTCAAGCGGTGCTCGTCCCCGGTGCGGATCAGCAAATCCGGATCCGGACAGGGGGCCAAAGACAATGCCGCATTCATGCTCGCTTCTGTAATCTGCGCCCCGGCAGCAGCTAATCGGGCCGCGGCATCCACAATGTCCCAACGCCCGCCATAGTTAAAGCAGACGTTAAGCATCAACGCCTGATTCGCATGAGTAGCCTGCTCTGCATCGCTTAATACCGTGCACAGGTCCGGCGCCAAACCCTGCCTGCTTCCCAAAAAACGCAGGCGGATACCCTGACCGTGAAGTGCCACCAATTCACGTCGCAACGCCACGTTCAAGAGCTCCAGCAAGCCGGAAACCTCACCCACCGGACGACTCCAATTTTCCGATGAGAAAGCGAAAACGGTCAGGATTGGAATACCCCGACTCAGGCACGCCTGTATCACTGTTTTTAGAGCATCCACGCCTCGCTTGTGGCCGGCCAGTCGCGGCAGATGGCGCTTTTGCGCCCAGCGCCCATTGCCATCCATCACGATGGCTACATGCTGAGGTAACTTCTTCACAGGGGACATTTCGGTCAAGCTCGTCGCAAGGACTAAACCGCCATGATGTCTTGCTCTTTGGCCGCAACCAGTCTGTCGACCTCGGATATGTGGCGGTCGGTGAGCTTCTGGACATCGGCTTCCGAACGCTTTTGTTCGTCTTCGGAGGCGAGTTTGTCTTTCACCAACTTTTTCACCGCGTCGTTGGCGTCACGGCGCAAATTCCGAATAGCAATTTTGGCGGCTTCTCCCTCGTTGCGAACCACTTTGGTTAACTCGCGGCGGCGCTCCTCGGTCATCATCGGCATCGGCACGCGGATCAGCTCTCCCATGCTGGCCGGGTTCAATCCCAAGTCACTCTCACGGATGGCCTTCTCAATCTTCGCGGCCATCGACTTTTCCCAGGGCTGGATGCCAATGGTGCGTGAATCGATAAGACTCAGATTCGCAACCTGGCTCAAGGGCAGCATGGCGCCGTAGTAATCCACATGCACGGTGTCCAACAGCGCTGGGTTGGCGCGCCCGGTACGCACCCTGGTCAAGGCATTTTTGAGAGCTGCAATGGAAGATTCCATCTTGGCGCCCACTTGTTCTTGGATTACTTGCAAGCTCATATTCCCTCTCTCCTCGAAATCAAAGATGCACCAGAGTACCTTCGTCCTCGCCCATCACTACCCGTTTGAGGGCTCCAAGCTTAAAAATGGAAAAAACCTTGATCGGCAGGTTCTGGTCACGGCACAACGCAAAGGCTGCCGCGTCCATGATCCCCAAATTGTTGCGCATCGCCTCATCAAAAGTCAGATGGCTGTAACGGGTTGCGTGGGGATCTTTCTTGGGATCAGCGCTGTACACGCCATCGACTTTGGTGGCCTTGAGCACGATCTCGGCACCAATTTCCGCGCCGCGCAGGGCAGCCGCGGTATCGGTGGTGAAAAAAGGGTTTCCAGTACCGGCCGCAAAAATCACAACCTTGCCCTCTTCCAGGTATTGCAGGGCTTTGGGGCGCACGTAAGGTTCTACAACCTGCTCGATACCGATAGCGGACATGACGCGCGCGGTCAATCCCGCTTTGTTCATGGTGTCGCCCAGGGCCAGGGAGTTCATCACTGTGGCCAACATCCCCATGTAATCGGCCGTTGCGCGGTCCATGCCCACCGAGCCTCCCGCTACGCCCCGGAAGATATTGCCGCCACCAATCACAACCGCGACCTGTACACCCATCCGGGTTACCTCGGCGACCTCGCCCACAATGCGCACAATCGTGTCGCGGTTGATGCCGAAGGCATCGTCGCCCATCAGGGCTTCGCCGGACAACTTGAGCAAAAGACGGCTATAGGCTGGGCGGGCGGGGTTCATACGTGGCTCCATCAAAAGACCGGCCGGGAAACTGTCACGGGCAATTTCATGCAGATTGCTTGGCCGCGGCGACCTGGGCCGCCACCTCGGCAGCGAAATCGTCCACCCGCTTCTCAATGCCTTCACCCA
>Ga0214921_10009783_pt1 | contig 12029 bp, 12 predicted proteins | sample LL1505_MetaG_FD_177992 | JGI IMG/M metagenome (GOLD analysis project Ga0214921, IMG submission 177992) | Freshwater microbial communities from Lake Lanier, Atlanta, Georgia, United States - LL-1505 | ecosystem: Environmental > Aquatic > Freshwater > Lake | place: USA: Georgia | collected... | reverse complement strand
CCTGAATACATCGTGGCTGCGATCATCATCATCCTGGCTCCAGGGCCCAGCGTCCTATTCGTCATCGCCCGCGCCATCTCCTGGGGGCGCAAGGTAGCCGTATTGACCGTAGCTGGAAATGTCTCGGGTTCACTCGTCCTATCTACTCTCGTCGCCTTGGGACTCGGTCCCATACTGGCGCGTTCGGATATTGCTTACTTAGCCGTGCAATGGGGTGGCGGGCTCTATCTCATCTATTTGGGTACCGATGCGATAAGAAAACGCTCTGTGCATGCCGCTGATATGACCAACCAGGGACCGCGAGTGCCATCTGTTGGACAATCAATTCGTGATGGATTCTGGGTCGGTGTCCTTAATCCAAAGGCCATCGTCTTCTTTGCCGCAGTCTTGCCCCAGTTTGTTGATATCGATGGTGGCAACGTGACAGCGCAACTTCTCTTCATGGGCTTGGTCTTCTGCGTTCTGGCATTTATCTCTGACGGCACCTGGGGCTTACTTGCCGGAACTGCCCGGCAATGGCTGGCAACTGATGCCAGACGGCTAGAACGACTCCGCGCCACCGGAGGAAGCGTCATGATTGTGCTCGGAATACTCGTGCTGATTAGCGCCGTTGTCAGTTCATAACGAGAGAATGCAGCTATGAATAAACCTGAGGTTCCCGCCCGCGACACTATCGCTCCATCTGATCTCACATTTGGACTATCAACATGTAAGAGATGTCTCTGGCTCAAGTACTGGTTTAAATTCGATATGAAGAAAGAGTTTCCGCTGGTCAAACCTTTAGCAGATTCGCAGGAAGAGCATTTCAGACGTGCATCCATGCAAGATATCTCTGCCACATTAAAACCCGGCATCGTCAAGCAATGGGGACAGTGGGTAAAGAGTGCTCCCATTAAAGTCAATGGCTTTGAAACTCGTTGGAAAATATTGGGAATTTATGACCTATTGGGACATTACGAAGATGGCACCGTTGGAATCATTGATTGCAAAGTCTCTGATTCAGATCGCGATAATGGCCCCTTTTATGCGCCCCAGCTTGAAGCCTATGCGCATGCACTTGAGAACCCAGATAAAGGAAAGCCATTTCCAGTTACCTCCATGGGTCTGCTCATTTGGAAATTAGCCGGGGTAACCGAGACATCTGCAAGTGAGCTTGCGTCGAATTCTCACGGCTTCGGAGTCAATCAACACTATGTGCCAGTTGAGCGCGATACCGCAACATTTACCGCGCTTCTAGAAGAACTGATTTCAACCATTGAAGGTGGGATGCCCGCATCAGGAGCTGAATGCACGGTCTGTAACTATCTGCTTAAACGTGCAGAGCTACAGATTGATTAATCACCCTCTTCATTATTTTCCACATTAATTCCAGACTTCTTCGCCTTCACCGCATAGACATCGGCATATTCTTGTCCGGATAATTGTTGAATTCGCTTCATAATCTGGTCAGTAACCTGGCGCAAATACTGCAAGTCAGTTGAATCGCCTTCAAAATACATTGGCTCGCCAAATGTAATTCCTACTCGCATTACCTTGGGAACAACTGTTCCAGTTGGTTGAATCTTGTCGGTATTAAACATCGCGATTGGAATTACGGGTGCACCAGATTCGATTGCCAGGCGCGCAATTCCAGTGCGGCCCTTATATAAACGACCATCAGGAGACCTGGTTCCTTCCGGATAAATACCTAAAGAATTTCCTGCTGAAAGAACTTGGAGACCGGTAACCAGTGCAGCCTCACTGCGCCTTCCACCGGAACGATCTACTGGTACTTGTCCAAGTGCGATAAAGGTGAGTTTCTTAATAAAACCCTTAGGTCCAGGAGATGTGAAGTATTCACTCTTAGCAAGAAAGGTAACTTTACGTGGAACGACAAGTGGCATGAAGATTGAATCACTAAAGGAGAGATGGTTTGAGGCAAGAATGAGTGGACCTGAAACCGGAACATTACGAAGACCTTTAACCTTCGGCCTGAACAACAACATCAGGAAGGGAGTCAGGAACGCACGGAGCGTTCCGTAAGGAAGGTTGTTCACCGAGGTAATTTACCGCGAAACTCTTCTATTGTGTAAATAGCCCAGCATGCGCTCTAAATGCGCGCTAGATCGGCAACTCCAACTAATCCAGCCTCATTACCCAACTGTGCAGCAATGATTTGTGGCTGTGGATGTTTTCCTGCAAAAGGCATGTACTTCTCCATACTGGCGCGAATCGGGTTAAGCAGAATCTCACCTGCATCAATTACTCCCCCACCAATAACAACTGCTTCTGGATCAAGAATGACAGCAAGAGATGCGATTGCCGCACCAATGTAATCACCAGTTGTTTCAAATGCTGAAAGTGCGAGTTCGTCGCCATCACGCGCAGCTTCGGTAATCGCACTGCCTTTGACTCCTTCAATCGATCCGTCGCCACGATTAAGAATATTGCTGGCGCGATCGGGGTTTGCCCTAATTGCTTCGCGTGCATGGCGAAGCAGGGCAGTTCCTGAACCGTATTGTTCAAGGCATCCATATGCTCCGCACCCACAGAGCAGGCCGTTTGGCACAATGCGTAAGTGTCCAATCTCGGCAGCAATACCGAATGACCCACGATGGAGATTGCTGTCAACTACGATTCCGCCACCGATTCCCGTGCCAACGGTGAGCATTAAGATATTGTCTTTACCGCGACCTGCACCAAATTTAAATTCACCCCAAGCGGCAGAGTTGGCATCATTTTCAATGACTACGGGTAAGCCAATTCGCGAAGTGAGTTCGTAATCGAGATTGACACCGTTCCAATCTTTAATGTTTGGCGTTGCCAGAATTGTCTTGCGATCTGCCGAGATGAAACCTGCAACCGAGACTCCAACAGATTCAATGTCCCCATCTTTCATGAGCTCTAGCGCAACATCTGCAATAGCCTGCGTGAGTGCTGGGCCACCTTCCACCGGCGTATCTCTGCCCGCTCGTCTGATGACAGCACCGCTCTCATTGACTATTCCACCAAGAACTTTCGTTCCACCAATGTCGATTCCTGCTGTGTAGCCCATCTAGGAAACTCGCGCAGCTAACTCTTTGAGTGCTGCATCAATTGTCTGTTGCTGTGCTTTGGTAATCATCATTTCTGGCACAGGCAGCGAGACTGCAACAGTGAGTTCATACGTTACCTGCGTTGAATCTTCATCTAACGCCTTAATCAGGTAAGTGCCATCCATTTGCGTGAGTAAATCTGCCTCATCCATGGAAAATGACAAGCTTGCCGGAGCCGCGCTCCAGTCATAATCAAGGGTGACGCGATCTTTCATCATGCCAGCATCGATAGAAAGTTTGGCCTTGATTGCTCGACCCTGGTCGTCTTTTTCTAGGACATCGGCCTTCTTAATCGAGGTAAGCCATTCTGGATAGGTGGCAATATCAAAGAGGGCCGCCTGCACGTCGGCGAGTGCGGCTTCAATAACTATCGTGGAAGAACTTTTCTCAGACATGGCCAAAGGCTATCAATTATTTGAATTGATTCTTTCCAATTTATGCCTGTCCAGATAGCGTTAGAGCCATGAATCTAGTCTCCACCCCGGCCATTATTCCCGCTGCAACCACCGGAAATCTCACCGATCTCATTGCTGACCGCGCAAGAACTGAACCCGAGCGAATCACAATCTCTCGTCCACTTGGCGATGGATGGCAACCGATGACCGCGCAGGAATTGGAAGTAGAAATCCGCGCCACTGCAAAGGGTCTGGTTGCTGCAGGAATTTCCGTCGGTGATCGCGTAGGAATTATGGCACGCACGCGTTATGAGTGGACCGTCCTAGATTTCGCAATTTGGTATGCCGGTGGTTCTGTCGTTCCTATTTATGAAACATCATCTGCGGAACAAGTGCAGTGGATTCTTGAAGACTCTGGCGCGGTTGGTCTCATCGTTGAAACTCCGTTGTTGAAGGAGTTTGTCACACCAGTTCTTCCTGCTCACACAAAGCACATCTGGGTCATGACAGATGATGTCCTTGCGGGTCTTCGTAGTTCAGGTGCGCAGATCACCGATGACGAAATTCAACGTCGTCGAGACGCATTACAGCCAACCACTCTTGCAACACTGATCTACACATCTGGAACAACAGGTCGTCCAAAGGGCGTGCAGATTACCCACTCAAACTTCTTGGCCGAGTGCGGAAATGTTGTGGAAGCAGCAAGTGACCTCTTTAAAAAACCAGGTGGCTCGACCCTGCTCTTCTTACCGGTCGCGCACGTCTTTGGCCGAATGGTTCAAATTGGCTCGATCCATGCGGGTCTTCACTTAGCCCATTGCAGCGATCCAGTAGGCCGTCTGCCACAAGATTTAGCATCCTTTAAGCCAACATTTGTGCTTGCTGTGCCTCGCATCTTTGAAAAGATTTACAACGGCGCCGAAGCACGTGCAGAGGCTGCCGGTAAGGGAAAGATATTTAGAAAAGCTGCCGATGTTGCAATCGCATATAGCCAAGCACAAGATAAGGGTGGATTTAATCCGCTTCTCACTCTCAAGCATGCACTCTTTGACAAGCTGGTATTTTCAAAGATTCGTGCAGGTATGGGTGGAGCAGTTGAAGCTGCTATCTCTGGTGGCGCACCACTCGGTGAACGACTCGGACACTTCTATCGCGGGGCAGGAATAACAGTTCTGGAGGGTTACGGGCTTACAGAAACAACTGCTGGAGCTACGTTAAATCTCACTAACTCTCTTCGCGTAGGTTCAGTAGGGAAACCAATTCCTGGAACTTCAATCAAGATTGCAGATGATGGTGAAGTTCTGATCAGCGGACCAATCGTGATGCGCGGCTACTGGCAGAACGATGCTGCAAATGAAGAGGTCTTCGATGGTGCCTGGTTTAGATCTGGTGATCTCGGTCGCCTAGATGAGGACGGCTATCTTTATATCACCGGTCGTAAGAAGGAAATCATTGTTACTGCAGGCGGTAAGAATGTGGCGCCAGCTGTTCTTGAAGATCGCCTACGCGCTCATCCCCTGGTGAGTCAGTGCATGGTGGTGGGAGATAACCAGCCATTCATCGCATCTCTGATAACTATTGACCAAGATATGCTCAAAGGCTGGATTGCAGCCAATGCAAAGACTGGCGCAACAATCGAGACGCTGCGAAATGATCCAGATTTGATTGCCGTCATTCAAACGGCTGTCGATGAGGCAAACAAAGCTGTGTCAAAGGCGGAATCAATTCGCAAGTTCACAATTTTGCCAGTTGATTTCACCATCGCAGGTGGACAACTCACTGCAAAACTATCTCTTAAACGTCACATTATTGCCCAACAATTTGCGGCTGAGATTTCAGCGCTCTTTACAAAGTAAATTGTGAGCACCGATACTTCCGAACGGCTACGAATCGCTCGGGAGTTACATGATGGCATTGCCCAAGATTTAGTGGGTCTTGGCTATCAACTCGATCTCATTCTGGCCGATTCACAGCTCATCGGACCCTCTCGAAATCAGGTGAGAGCCTCACGGTTGCATGTCGACTCTCTGATTATGAAAGTTCGGAGCGAGATTTTAGAGCTGCGCAGGGATACCGATATTCCGCTGCACATTCTTCTTCAAGAACGTGCCCAGGAAATATGCAGTGGAATGGAAATCTCATGCAACCTTGAGGAGGTCGCCATCGATGCTACGGCGCAGAGTGAACTACTAGCCGTGGCATCAGAAATCCTTCGGAACATCGTTGCCCACGCTGGGGCTACCCTCATTCTCATCAAGCTCTATTCGGTCAACAATCACACATGTCTAGAGATTAGCGACAATGGAAATGGTGGCGCAGTGTTGAAAGAGAGCCGATGGGGATTGCAAGGAATCACAGAACGTATTGCTGCTTTACATGGAAGTTTCACCATTGAAGATAGAGATGGCACTCATATTTCAATCTCAATATGAGCATCTCAACCCGGGTTCTGGTAATCGATGACCACGCAATCGTGAGAGCAGGTATCTGTGCAGCGTTAGAAAAACGAGAAGGTTTCACGATATTTCAAGCAGCATCCAAGTCAGAGGCTTTTGCTCAAATGGCAAAAAATAATCCGGCTGTCATTGTTGTTGATATCAATCTTCCCGATGGCAGTGGCTTGGAGATAGTTTCTTGGGCCCGTTCGATTTCGCAGACCATTGCAATTGTTGTTCTCACTCTCAATGAACGCGATGACTTTCTTCTGGCTGCCATGAAGGCCGGCGCCTCGTCATATCTGAATAAATCTGCGCCACTACTTGAGATTCTGGCGGCAATAGATCACGCGCTGGCAGCGCCATTGACGTTCTCAGCTTGTGAAACTGTGAAAACAGTAGAACGAAAGCGGGATAAATTCGATCTATCGCAGAGAGAATTACAAATTCTTACTCAGCTTCATAAGGCTGCTCCTGTTGCAGAACTTGCCTCTTCGCTATTCATTACCGAGGCAACGCTTAAGACCCATCTTTCCAGCATTTATCGCAAATTAGATGTGCATAGTCGGCTGCAAGCTATTGAAAAAGCACGTGTAGCCGGGATTACTTAAGTAGTTGGTTAAATCTCTCTGACCACATCTGCCATTGCCATTGCTCAATAATCCATTGTCGGCCGCGCGCTCCTAGTTTCTGCGCGAGCTCTTTATCTGCCAGAACCTTCACTACAGCCTGGGCAACTTCATGAGCTGACGTTCCATCAACCGAGAAGCCCGTCTCGCCCAGTAGAACAGCATCCGGTGCTCCCCCAGATATTCCACCAATGACGGGTAGCCCACATGCACTTGCCTCAAGATAAACAATTCCAAGTCCTTCAACTTCAAGACCAGCAAAGCGAGAACGAGATGGCATGGCAAAGACATCACCCACACAGATGTATCGCGGTAGATCCGGGTATTGCACTCGACCTACAAAAGTAACACGACTCTCTAATCCTAAATTCTTTAACCGTTTCTTCAGTTCCCTCTTATACGGTCCCTCGCCAATCAGAAGAAGGTGAGCATCAGCAATTGATGTGATGATCTCTGGCATTGCCGCAATCAATACATCCTGACCTTTTCGGTGGACCAGGCGACCAACGCTGACAATCACTTTCTTATTAGCTAGCCCCAAACTCTCTCGAAGACCTTGGGCGTCACTGCGCGGAGTGAAATGTTCGGTGTCGATGCCGGGTGCGATGCGCACTAACTTTGCGGCAGCGGCAGGATTTAACGCCTTGGCAATTTCTCCACGTGTGAACTCCCCGAGATAGGTAAGTGCATCAACCGAGCGCCCAATGCGTGCAATCGCGATCGAAAATGGCCAGAGCCTAGACCACCACACTTCATGTCCGTGTGTGAGTGCAACAATTCTTTTGACTCCAGCTGTGCGAAGTCCTGGGGCAAGTAGCGCCAAAGGTGCTGCAGCACCAAAGAAGACAGTTGCTATGTTCCGCTCTCGTACTAGCTGTCTAACATTCCTACCTACGCGAAACGATGGGAGCAAAACTTTGGATGAATCTCGAATCACTTCAACACCGTAATTGCGGAACCACATCTCATCAAAGGGCGCAGAATCTGCCTGGGAGGCGGTGTATACGACTACGGAATTCTTAGGCATACGTTCAATCAATCCAACGACGAACGTTTCGATACCTCCAGCACGAGGCCCAAAGTCATTAGTGATGCAGAGAGTTTTTGACTGTTCTAAATTATTCTCAATCATTAGAACCGGCGTATTGCGACCAAACGCTTACGACCCATATCAGTCGTTGCAACTTTCACGCGCGATCCCGAACGGGGTGCATGCACCATCTTGCCGCCACCCAAATAGATTCCAACGTGTGAGACTGGTCTGCCGAAGAACATCAAATCTCCGGGCTTCTTTTGACTAAAAGGAATTGATTTACCCATTCGAGATTGCGCCGCGGAAGAGTGAGGAAGTGAAACTCCTGCCGTTTGGTAGGCACGCATCGTCAATCCTGAGCAATCCCAATAGACCATTCCGTCGGCACCAAAAACGTATCGGTCACCAATTTGTTTGAGGGCAAATTTAAGAGCCAGTCCTGCGCGTCCTGATACCCCGGCCGCACTCTTTGCCGCTTGCAATGAAGATGCTTGGTCAGCATCTTCACGTTCTTGGGCAAGCCGTGCAAGTCGCTCACGATCTTCCTTTTTTAGCTTAGCCAATATCGATTCTGCCTGAGCCAATTTGGCTGTTGCCAGCGCGCTCTTCTCAGCCAATTTTTTCTGCAACGCCTTTACCTGAGCGAGGCGATCGCTGACTGTGAGCGAAGTTGCGTTTAGTTTTTGCTCGGCTGATTGAAACTTCCGAAGCTGAATTCCCTTTTGTCGAGTGATTGCTTCTAGTGAGCCTGCAGATGAGAGATAGAGCGAAGGATCGGATGAGAAGAGCAGCTCAAGACTCTGACTGATCGTTCCTGATTTGTACTGATCGATGGCGATGGCACCTAACGTCTTTGAAATCGCATCCACCGTCTTCGCCTGGATTTGCGCCTGCGCCTGAATCCCTGCAAGGCTTCGAGTGAGCGAATTTAATTTCACCTTCGCTTCCTGCGCGCCTTCTGCGGCAGATGTTGCTTCTTCTTCATATCGAATGACCTGTGCCTGCACTTGGGCCAGAGTCTGGGCTGCTTGCGAAGTTGGAGCCTGAATGATGGAGAGAAGAATGATCACAAACGTGCCCCATGTGGCAGCGCTCATCAGTTTCTTCATGATTCAAAGGCTAATGCCCCCCAACGGTGATTTTCAATTTTAAGCGTCAAATATCGATGATAATCGTGTGAGAAAAAGAATATTCTCCGTTCATGGCTGTAATCGCAACACTAGTGGTGGGCGCAGATGGCTCGACCACAAAAGATGGCTCTTCTCAGGGGGTCACCAGTGGTGCTGATCGCGCGCACTTTCTTGAGCATCGCAGATTGGCTGATTGCATCTTCATCGGTGGAAATACTGCACGCACAGAGTCATACCTTCGTACTCCAGTTCCTGTAGTGGTGATCTCGCGCCAACCGAATAACCCGTTAGCGAGTAATCCACTGGCTCACTGTTGGGATCTTTCACCTGTAGCAGGGTTAGCTAAAGCAATCGAGACCTTTGGGCCTCGTGTGCATGTTGAAGCCGGTGCGGCCATGATCAGTGAACTTATTGCAGCGGGTCGAATAGACCAGCTGGAACTGAGTATTACTACCGCTACTGGTGGCGAAATGAAGGTCGACATCGATGCTCTATTGGGCGCTTTTACGAAATGTGAAGAAAAAGTAATTGATGGGACGAGATTTATCTCAGCTTCGAAGTAATTAGAAGATGGAGATAATACAAACTCCTAGGACTGCAAAAACTATTCCTACATATTGCACTTTGTAGAGCCGCTCATGGAGAAAAATAAAAGCTAGCAACGAAGTCGCCATCGGATAGAGCGCACCAAGGACAATTGCAATTGAAACTAAGCCCTTCGTTGTGGCAACTCCCAGAAGTAGATTTGCAACGAAGTCTGCTACCCCAATAAAAATGAGAACTGGCAATTCAGGTTTACCCAAGCCACCAATGTGACGAAAACGAAGAAAGAGTGCGATCCCTACGAGAAGGGTCGTTGTGCGCATTGTTGTCATTGTCATAAGCGCACTGCTCTCTGAACCTATTGCCATACAGATCAGTGCACTTCCAAAAAAGACTGCCGCACTTAAAGCTAAGAGAACTGGTTTTAAAGGAAGACCTTGCGAAACTTCTGGACCACTGGCAAGGAATCCACCGAGCATTGCAATGAATACTCCGATACCAACAATCGTAGATAGGTCATCACCTTTAAAGTAGAGCGCATATCCGAGCGGAATCAGTGCACTGAGTGAGCTAATCGGAGAAACTACTCCCATGCGACCAGTTGAAAGTCCGGCATACAAACTAATCAGACCGAGATATCCGAATATGCCGGCAAATATTCCAGGAAGCAGATATCCCCCGCTGCCAAATGGTTCGGCATCCCAACTACGACTGACGAGAACGAGAACAACGCCGGTGATAAAGCCAATTGCCTGAGTAACGGCTAGAACTGCAATGGTGGGAAATTTCTTACTCAACTTGCCAGCGTGATAATCAGCACTTCCCCATAAGACGCTCGAGAAGAGAGCGAGGATGCTTGCCATGGGGCCAGACTCTACCGCGCTATCGGCTTAGCCTCCCCCGTAAAGGGCGGGACAAACTTTAGAATTGAGCAGTGAAATCGACATTTGCCTTTAACGAAATGATTGATCTCCTTCGTACCTTCACTCCTCGGGCAGAAATTATTCTGGAAGAAGTTCCGGCACCACAAAAATTGGCGACCTACTCATTCGCTTTCACAGCTGATATTTCAAATGGGCTCACCGGTGATGCTGAAAATGAAATTGCATCGGGTCGATTTGTGGTCTTACACGAACCAGGTGGACAAGAAACCTGGGAAGGTGACCTTCGTTGCGTAACTTTTATGCGGGCCGACGTTGATAGTGAAATGCAAGAAGACCCATTACTACCTGAAGTCGGCTGGAACTGGTTACTTGATTGCTTAGGTGCAACGGGTGCACATTTCAACGCACCGAGCGGAACAGTGACCCGAGTTTCTAGCGCTTCCTTTGGAAAGTTATCTCCTCGAGATAGTGATTCTGAAATCGAAATCAGAGCATCGTGGACTCCACTTCTTTCAGAGATTGAAGAGATCTTTCCTCACGTGCAGGCTTGGTGCAATCTCATGACTGAGGTTTCCGGATTGCCACCGCTTCCAGAAGGAGTTGCCACTATTGGTTCAGCAAGACGTCGTGCCTGAAGAAGAGCAGACTCCCACCGCCATTGCCTTGCTGCATCCCGCAGAGGGAGTTCCGGCAATCATTGAAACTGAGGAAGCATTCGATGCTGCTCTCACCGCTCTGGCGCAAGGTGTTGGACCGTATGCATTCGATGCCGAACGTGCCTCTGGATTTAAATACAGTGCGCGTGCATATCTGATTCAAATAAAACGTACTGGTGGTGGATTACACCTCATCGACCCAATTCCTTTTGGTCCTGGTCATCGCTGCTTTGCAGAGTTAAATAGCCTGATTGCAAATGAAGAAGTTATTCTGCATGCCAGTACTCAAGACCTCCCGTGTTTGCGTGAATTAGGAATTAATCCGCAGATCCTCTTTGATACAGAATTGGGTGGGCGTATCGCTGGCCTTGCTCGTGTGGGCCTAGGGCCACTTTTGGAATCACAGATGGGGGTTTCCCTTGCTAAGGAACACTCTGCAGCTGATTGGTCAAAACGCCCATTACCCGAGGAGTGGCTGAACTACGCAGCACTTGATGTGGAACTTCTCGTGGAGCTGCGCGATAAGGTCTACACGCTTTTAGTTGATGCCAAGAAATGGTCATGGGCCGAGCAAGATTTTGCCGCAATCATTTCTGCTCCAGCTCCCGCACCTCGCATCGATCCGTGGCGACGTACTTCTGGAATGCATAAGATTAAGAAGCGACTGCAGATGGCGGTAGTGCGCGAGTTATGGCAGGCACGTGATGAGATTGCGCAAGGCGCAGATGTCTCACCAAGTCGATTGTTATCTGATGCGGCCATCACTGAACTGGCACAAAATGCCGAGAAGTCACCTATTACTAATCGCAAACATCTGGAGAAAATCTTGCGCCCCTTGGGTCTGCGAGCGCGTTGGTTAGAGAACGCTGCCACCTGGATTACATCGATCACAACCGCGCTGGAGTTGCCAGAAGATCAGTGGCCAGAGGCGCGTTCTAAAACAGACACCTTGCCGCCGATTAAATTGTGGCGTGAGCGCTTTCCGGAAAAGTTCATTCCCCTCTCCCATGCCCGCTTTAATTTGGCCGCTAAAGCCCAAGAGCTCTCAATCCCCCTCGAGAACTTGATCTCCCCTGAACTCGTGCGCCGTATCTGCTGGTCTCCGCCCGAGAGCTCAGTTCTGGCGGCGCTAGAAGCACTCGGTGCCCGTCGTTGGCAGGCCGAGATAGCCGCTCCCATCCTGGAGGCTGCCCTGCTGGAGACTGAGGCGCTGGAGATTGCCGAGCCAGAGGGAGAGTCAGAGCCAGCTA
>Ga0214921_10009782_pt1 | contig 12030 bp, 11 predicted proteins | sample LL1505_MetaG_FD_177992 | JGI IMG/M metagenome (GOLD analysis project Ga0214921, IMG submission 177992) | Freshwater microbial communities from Lake Lanier, Atlanta, Georgia, United States - LL-1505 | ecosystem: Environmental > Aquatic > Freshwater > Lake | place: USA: Georgia | collected... | reverse complement strand
GTTGTGCGCGCTTGTGACTTACGAACACCACGCATCGACATACATAAATGTTCGCAATCAACGATCACGATTACACCCATTGGGTTGAGAATATTTACCATGGCATCAGCAATTTGGGTTGTTAAGCGCTCTTGCACTTGTGGTCGTCGCGCAAAAAGATCTACAAGGCGCGCAACTTTGGAAAGCCCAGTGATCTTTCCGCTTGGGATGTACCCAACATGTGCCACGCCATGAAATGGAGTTAAGTGGTGTTCGCAATGTGAAAAGACTTCGATATCACGAATGATTACTAGTTCTTCATGGCCGATATCAAAGGTGGTTGTTAATACATCTTCTGGAGATTTCCAAAGTCCTTCAAAGTTCTCTTTAAAAGCGCGCGCAACGCGAGCTGGAGTCTCTTTTAACCCTTCGCGATCTGGATCTTCACCGAGAGCAAACAGGAGTTCACGAACCGCAGCAGTTGCACGAGCCTCATCGTATGGGTGCTGAGCGCGCCCATCTTCTGGACCCATTGAAACTGGCGTTACATCGTTCACTATTGATCGTCATCTTTCTTTGCCGTTTTGCGAACTCGCGCAGGTTTCTTCTCAACAACTGGCTCGGTTGCAATTCGTTCCGGAACATCAACTGGAGGTTGTTGCGAAGGTGTGCGAGTTGCAGAACCAGTCCAGGCTGGACGATGTGGCCATGAGTTAACTTTTTTGAAGATCTGAGCAATCTCCTCTTTATTTAGAGTCTCAACTTCAAGGAGGCGAATAACCATGGCATCCAAAGTTGCACGATTATCTACCAAGATATCAAAGGCCTCTTGATGTGCATTTTCAATTAACTTGCGAATCTCTGCATCAACGGTTGCGGCAACGCTTTCAGAGTAATCGCGCTGATGTCCATAATCGCGACCCATAAATGGTTCCGATGCATCTGCGCCAAGTTTGATAGCGCCGATCGCTTCAGTCATTCCGTATTGAGTAACCATGGCGCGAGCTAGCGCTGTTGCCTTTTCAATATCGTTAGATGCACCAGTTGAAGGATCGTGGAAGATTAACTCTTCAGCTGCGCGACCGCCCAATGAGTAAGCGAGTTGATCTAATAACTGATTGCGAGTTGTTGAGTACTTATCTTCATCTGGCAGAACCATTGTGTAACCCAGCGCGCGACCACGCGGCATGATCGTAACTTTGTGAACTGGATCTGTGTGTGGAAGCGCATGCGCCACAAGTGCGTGGCCTGCTTCGTGATAGGCGGTAACCCGGCGTTCTTCATCGGACATGATCCGTGATTTACGTTGTGGGCCAGCCATAACACGATCAATAGCCTCGTCAATCTGGCTATTTGTAATGACTTTCTTCTCTTCGCGGGCGGCAAGCAAAGCGGCTTCGTTAAGCACATTTGCCAAATCTGCACCAGTAAATCCTGGAGTGCGACGCGCGTAGGTAATTAGATCAACTTCATCAGATAAAGGTTTGGTCTTGGCATGCACCTTAAGAATTTCTTCGCGGCCCTTTAGATCAGGGCGATCTACTGCAATCTGTCGATCGAAGCGACCTGGGCGAAGTAGCGCTGGGTCTAAAACATCGGGACGGTTAGTTGCAGCGATCAAGATAACTTGTCCGCCAGTTTCAAATCCATCCATTTCAACAAGCAGTTGGTTCAGAGTTTGTTCACGTTCATCGTGACCACCACCCATACCTGCACCGCGTTGACGACCAACTGCATCTATCTCATCTACGAAGACGATTGCGGGAGCATTGGCCTTAGCTTGTGCAAAGAGATCACGTACACGTGCGGCACCAACACCGACAAACATTTCTACGAAATCAGAACCAGAGATTGAATAGAACGGAACTTTCGCTTCTCCGGCAACTGCGCGCGCCAGAAGTGTCTTACCTGTTCCGGGAGGGCCGTAGAGAAGAACTCCCTTAGGAATCTTGGCTCCAAGTAGCGCGTACTTAGGTGGGTTGGCAAGAAAATCTTTAATCTCTTCGAGTTCAGAGATTGCTTCATCGGCTCCAGCAACATCAGCAAAGGTATTTTGCGGAACATCGTTATCTTGCAATTTGGCGCGAGATTTTCCAAATGAGAAGACGCGGTTTCCACCTTGCGCATTACTCATGAGGAAGAAGAAGAGGAAGCCAATTAGCAGAATTGGTGCGATAGAAAATAGGAACGAGACAAAGAGAGATTGAGAGGGAACATCAACGTTCCAACCCTTAACCGGTGGATTAGCTGAAAGGGCATCAACCAGCGTTGGCTCTTGGCGCGCGATATACGAGGCCTCTACCTTGCTTGCACCTTTAATTAGCTCGCCAGGTTTAAGGATTAAGCGAATCTTCTGGGATTTATCAACTAATTCCGCTGATTCAACCTTTGATTGCGAAATTGCATCGATCGCTTGTGAGGTACCGATCTCGGTATAGCGATTTCCAGCGCTAGTTATTTGGCCAAAGATAGAAACAGCCAAAATCGCAACAACGATCCAGAAAAGTGGTCCACGGAAAATCTTTCCAGCGCGAGTTGTTGGAGTTTTTTTAGCTGCTTTCTTATCGCTCTGCCCAGTTAAAGGCTTTTTCTTAAGCGAGTTTTTGATATCTAATTTCTTCTTATCCATATGCGCAGTCGCCGTCCTTACGAGTACATGTGCTTGGCGAGCACACCTACGAAGGAGAGGTTGCGATACTTTTCATTGAAATCTAGACCATAGCCGACTACGAAATCAGGTGGAATTTCAAAACCGACGTACTTGCAATCGACATCGACTTTTGCTGCTTCAGGTTTACGAAGGATCGCAAGAATTTCAACGCTAGCTGCACCGCGTGACATTAAGTTGGCGCGCAACCAGGAAAGCGTTAAACCTGAATCAACGATATCTTCGACAATCAAAATATTACGACCAGTGATGTCGCGATCCAAATCTTTAAGGATTCGAACAACGCCACTTGATTTTGTTCCAGAACCGTAAGAAGAAACCGCCATCCAATCCATATCGATATGGCGTTGCATGGCACGAGTTAAATCTGCCATCGCCATGATTGCGCCCTTAAGTACACCGACAAGAAGTAAGTCGCGATCTTTGTAATCTGCATCAACGCGTGCAGCAAGTTCTGCAACCTTTTCGCGTAGTTGTTCTTCAGTAACGATTACGCGTTCTACATCTGTGCCAACGGCTGCTAGATCCAATTAAGGACTCCTTCAATCTGGTTATCGGGATGGGTACCGGGTAGTTAATTTGGGCGGGCCAAGAGCGAAAGTCTGCCCGAAATCCGAGCAACCTTCACACCACCCGGCAGGCTCGCCTCGCCTTGCCCGCGCCAAGCAGTGACCAGCGCCTCAACGGCAGCTAGGTGATCTGCGCTCACTGAGCCGCCAGGAGCCCCCGCCGCATAGATCGCAGCGCGCAGGATCCGCGAGCGGATGGCGCGCGGGAGTTCGGCCAACGCTGCGCAATCAAGATCACTTAGATCAACCCGAGAAATCACGGCCTGTGCCATCTCATCTAAGGCATCAGCATCGTCTCGCAAAATAGATGAACTACGTGAAAGGGCGGCGGAGATGCCGGGTCCGATCTCTGCTTCCATTAGAGGCAAAATTTTATTGCGAACTTTTACGCGCGTAAATTTTTCATTTTCATTATGTGGATCGTTCCAGGGGTTTAACTTTGCTTCTGCACATGCCGCAACTGTTTGTTCGCGAGTTATATTTAAAAATGGTCGTGCGTATTTTCCATTAACAACAGCCATGCCTGATAGTGATCGAGTTCCAGAACCACGAGCCAATCCCAGCAAAACTGTTTCGGCTTGGTCATCACGAGTATGGCCTAAGAAAATTTGTGATGCGCCAAATGCATCTGCAACAGAATCAAGAGCAGAATATCTTGCGGCGCGTGCATCTGCTTCGAGTCCATCGTTTTGTGCAACGGTGACTTTTTCAATCAAGACCTCTTGGTAACCCATTTCTTTAAGGGCTACTTGAACTTTCATTGCTTGATCAGCCGAGCCACTTTGTAATTGATGATCTACTGTGACACCAATTAAGGTAATTGCTAAATCAGGCGCCTCTTTAATTAGCGCGTAAGCAAGTGCAAGTGAATCAGCGCCGCCCGAAACAGCAACTAGTGCGCAATCGCCAGCGGTGAGATTTTCTAGAAATGGTCGGACAGCGTTACGAAGGTCAACGAGCGCGCTGGTCATGCGCTAACTCTAGACCCGACCGCCAAATGGCATAAGCCCGTTAATGCTGTAGATATTTGAGTAAAGCAGGCCTTTACCCTTGGAATTGGCTTCCCACATCATGCCGTTGCCCGCATAAATTGTGATGTGGTGAATTGAAGAAATGTTTCCTTTATACGAATAGAACAAGAGATCGCCAGGAACAAGTTCGTTAAGCGAAACATGCTTAACATAACCGGCGTAAAGCGCTGAGTTAAGGCGATCCCAATTTGGCCAACCTAATCCAGCTGATTTATATGCCGCATAAACAAGTCCTGAACAATCGAATGAATTCGGGCCTTGTGTTCCCCAAATATATGGCTTGCGCGCCAAGACTTGTTTCTTGGCAAAGGCCACGGCGACATCGCGCTGCTCCTGGGTTGTACGGATAGTAGAACGACCTCTAAATCCAATATCTGGCCAGACTTTCTTTTGACCGCCGGTATTAGCCGCTGTATTTGCCAGGTTTTCTTCCAGCAAAGCGAGTGCGCGCTGCTGTTCAAGAGTTATTCGAACTTTCTTTGCGCCAGCAAGTTCACGCGCTAATTTATCTTGGATCGCTTGTAACTTATCGACTTCTTTCTGCTGAAGTGCGCGCGCTTCATCGGCAACTTTCTTCGCTGCCGCAACTTTCGCAGTTGCCGTTTCTTGAACAATCTTTGCTTGATCAGCTTTTGCCTTTGCAGCACGTGCAATTACTTCTGCTGCTTTATAGCGCTCTAGCGCCATCGTGTTCTGCATACCTAATTTATCTAAGGTACTAATTTGGTCAATTAAATCTTGTGGTCCATTTGCGCTAAGCAAAGGTTCGATATCAGTCATGGATCCGCCCATGATGTAGGCATTTGCAGCAAGTTTTCCAATTACCCGGTGTGCTTCCTGAACCGCTAACTGTGTTTCTCGCGCATATTCTGCAGCGGCGATTGCGGCTGCAGTTGCTACCGCTAACTCTTTCTTCGCCTTTACATATAAGGCTTGAGCCGCATTAGCTTTCGCAGTTAACCCGCGAAGGGTTTGATTTGCGGCTGCTAACTTCTTAGCTGCAGCATCAGCGGCGGCTTTCTTAGCAGCTTCAGCCTTCTTGGCTGCTTCAATCTGCGCCAAGGTTGGTTTTGGGGTGGCTGCGATGGCAGGTGTAACCGTCAACGTTAAGCCGAAAATTACGGCTAACGTCAGCGCTTTTCTGCGATTGAACACAAAACCCCCAGGAGTTAAGACCCCAGAATAAGTGAGCAATCTGTGTAACTCGGTTAGAAGGTAGCGAGTGTCGCTAGTTGGCTACATCTCGTTTTGTAAAGAGCAGTGTTGCGATGATTAGCGCAACGCCCACATAAATTCCTGAGAGGGAAAGTGCATGCGTGTAACTAATCGTTTCGGTTCCTCCCGCTGCAACAGTTGCAAGTTGACTTCCTGGCAGCCACTCAAGAGTGCTCGATTTAACTGCTCCAACGATGTTCTCAATAATCAAGAGCCAAAGAACACCAATAGAGATTGAGCTAATTGGTGAGCGAAGCAGAATTCCAAGAACCATTCCGATGATTCCGAAGCCAAGCACTGAGATATAAACATTTAAAGCCGTCTTGGCGATTTCCATTCGTCCATCGCCGTTAAACCAGAGGGCGGTATCTACATTCTTGCCACCGGCAAGGGCGAAGGAGACGCTTATAGAAATTACAGCGCCTACTAACGTCATTGCGATTGCAAAGACCTTCATAGACGCGAGCTTGCCAACGAGCAATCGAATACGGCCAGGTTGGCGGACCAATAGATTTCGTAAAGTACCTAGCGAATACTCTTGCGCGGTTTGTGCGGCAAAGACGCAGAGCGCAATTATTCCGAGAAGGTTGCCAATACTTGAGAAGGCTTGAGTTGATCCACTTGGAAGCGAGAGCATCTCGCGCGTGATTCGAACTCCGCGATCACCATTTCCTTGTGGAGAATCAATCAGCAAGAAAAGAAGTGAAGAGACCAGAACGCTGAAGAAGGCAACAGCGCCAAGGGTTCCGAGCAATAACGTGGGACGGCGTAGCTTGCGCCATTCGGCGAAGAAGATTCGGAGAACGCTACGGATCATTTCTGATCTCCTGTCATTTCAAAGAATGTTTCTTCGAGGTTTGGAAGTTGCGGAGATAATTGCGTTAGCAAAATTCCCGCATCGAAAGCTAATTTATTTAGAGTTCCGGCCCATTCGGCAGGACCTTCGATATGTGCAACGCCATCACGAATATGCGCTTTATGTCCTGCACCCTCTGCCAAAGAGATGATCTTCGTTAAATCACTTTCCTTCTCGGTCCTCACCAACATAAATGGCTGTTGCGCATCAAATAGCTCTTGCATCGGACCAGCAAAAACAACTTCACCTTTGCGAAGCATTACTAGGTACTCGCTGATTAGCTCGAGCTCTGAAAGTAGATGTGAAGAAACGAAAACCGTGGTTCCATTGTCAGCTAGCGAGCGAAGTAATTGGCGAATTTCTTGAATGCCTTCGGGATCTAAACCATTAGTTGGTTCATCCAAGATCAATAACTTGGGATTTGGAAGAAGCGCGGCTGCGATTCCAAGTCGTTGCTTCATTCCCAAGGAATAAGTTTTGTACTTTGATTTTCCGCGTTCGGCTAGCCCGACTTGTTGAAGCAGTTGATCAACGCGTTCGATTGGAAAGCCACCCAAAGTTGCGAGAACTTTTAGATTTTCAGCGCCAGAGAGCGCAGGGTAGAAAGCCGGCCCTTCAATCATTGCGCCAACTTGTGAAAGATATTTATCGGGAGAAGTTATCGGCTGACCCAAGATCTCGCCGGTTCCACCAGTTGGTGAGATTAGCCCGAGCAGCATGCGGATAGTTGTTGTCTTACCGGCGCCATTTGGGCCTACAAATCCGCAGATAGTTCCTGCTGGAACTCGAAAATTTGTATGTGAGACGGCAAAGCCAGACTCATATTTCTTACTTAGATCGCTGACTGAGATAGCTAAATCGGGCATGTATTGAATATAGCAATCACGCCTTAGAATTATCTGTGTGAGCAAAGAGACCTGGGGCTATCAACCACGCAAAGAACGCCCCGCACCCGATTGGGATGTAAACCCTCAGACAGATGCGGTGCGCGCTGGTCTTGCTCGTTCTGGATTTGGCGAAACATCTGAGGCGCTCTATTTAAATAGCGGTTTCACATATTCATCTGCCCAAGAAGCCTTCGATTCATTTGCCGATGAAACCGACCATTTCTTATATAGCCGATTCCACAACCCAACAGTTCAAATGTTTGAAAAGCGTTTGGCGGCAATCGAAGGCGCCGAATATTGTGTTGCAACTGGTTCTGGAATGTCGGCCATGTTTGCATCGGTGGCATGCCTAGTAAGCGCTGGCGATCACATAGTTGCATCAGCTGCGATGTTTAGTTCATGCCATGTTGTATTGACTGAAATTTTGCCTAAGTGGGGCGTAACCGTTGAGTTGGTTAAAGGAAATGATGCAGCAACTTGGGCGGCGGCTTTAAGTAAGCCAACCAAGGTTGTTTTTATAGAATCTCCAAGTAATCCACTGATGGAGATTGTTGATATCCGCATGGTTAGCGACTTGGCGCATAAGGTCGGGGCAACGGTAATCGTCGATAACGTTATGGCATCTCCTGTTCTGCAGAAGCCGCTCGAACTCGGTGCCGATGTAGTTATGTACTCTGCGACAAAACATATTGATGGGCAAGGACGAGTTCTTGCCGGTGCAGTTCTGGGATCGTTCTCTTACATCCATGAAAATCTAATTCCATTCAATCGCCATACAGGTCCTTCGCTTAGCCCGTTCAACGCCTGGGTTCTTTTGAAATCGCTTGAGACTATGGAGATGCGCGTTCAACGTATGTGCGAAAACGCGCAAGCGATCGCTGAATTTTTAGAAACTCGTAAAGAGATTAAGTCAGTTAAATACCCAGGACTAAAATCTCATCCGGATTATGCAACCGTGCAGAAGCAGATGACCGGCGGCGGAAGCACGATTGGAATTGAATTCGCAGGCAGCCAGAAAGACGCCTTTGCCTTTATGGATTCGCTGCGAATCATCGATATCTCCAATAACTTGGGAGATAGCAAGTCACTTATTACCCATCCATCATCAACAACTCATCGTCGCTTAGCTCCTGAAGTTCAAGCAGAAATGGGTATTACGCCTTCAGTACTTCGTCTATCAGTTGGCTTAGAGCATGTTGATGATCTGATTAAGGATTTAACTCAAGCTTTTAAGAGTTGAGCTACAACTAACAGCACAGATAACAAACTCAAGTAAGTTATTGACCACTGAAAAATCTTGCCCGCAACCTTCTCGTAATTTTCTGACTTCTCATCCAAGCCGCGTAATTGCGCTGCAAAAATCAAACCAAGCAGGACTGTGATCGCCATAGCCCAACTTTGAAGATCAGCATTGATTATTAGTAATACAGATGAAGCGATCATCGCAACTGTGTAGATCCACATTTGGCGAAGCAGGTGGGTCTTGCTTACAACAACGGGCAACATGGGAATGTGCGCTGCTGCGTAATCATCTTTATATTTAATGGCCAGAGCCCAGAAATGTGGCGGCGTCCAGAAGAAAATCACTAGAAAGAATGACCAAGCGGTTACGGAAAGTGAATTGGTGACAGCGGCCCATCCGATTAGAGCAGGCATGCAGCCAGCCGCCCCACCCCAAACAATATTTTGTGAAGTTCGTTTTTTGAGCAAAATTGTATAAACCCAAACATAGAAAACAATCGCGATTGCCGTCAATATCGTTGCCAAGGTATTTGTGTAAATCTGGAAAATTGCTAATGAAATAAAACCGATCGCTGTTGCAAAAATAATTGCTTCGGATTTACTTAATACACCAGTTGCAAGTGGTCGCTTAGCGGTGCGCTTCATCAACTTATCTGATTCGGATTCGATCACCATATTGAATGCATTGGCGCTGCCCGCGGCCAGAGTTCCACCGATTAACGTTGCGACAGTTAGCGATAATGGCGGCAAACCTTTTTCTGCTAGAACCATCGCAGGAAGAGTTGAAACCAATAGAAGCTCAACAACTCGTAATTTCATGAGGTCGACAAATCCACGGATCTTTAACGAGGTATTTACGCGTGAATTGCTGGGCACGGGGCAAGATTACTCAGCATTAATGAGTCGCGTTCTCATGGTCCTCTAAGGATGGGCGTCTAATGTGCGTAAAGACGAAAGGGTATGACTAATGACACCTCCAAAGAAGCCGGACTGGATGGAGATCGCCGATGGCGATAACCAACCAACTGTGAAAGTTTCAAAGAAGCGACGCCCTGCACTTTTTGCAATGACCGCGCTCTTGGTAACTCTTGGCGGTGTGGTCGTTGCTCAAAGCCATGAAGAATCTCCAGCTTCAGCCGATGAAATGGTTATTCCGCAAAGTTCTCAATCTGCGACAGCTGTTGCGCCAGCAAATAATCCAACACCGCAATCAGCGCCGGCGATCGCTACTCCTCCAAATATGAAGAGTGGAGAAGATGACGATGATGATTTTGAGGACCATTAAAGCTGAGTAAAGTTGGCTTATGCGCAAGCCAATAACTGCAGTACTTCTTGTTGCTTCACTTCTTGCGCCAAATCAATTTGCTATCGCTGAAGGTGATTCCGCAACCAAGAAAATGGTTCTAGCTAAAACCATTAGCGGGGCTATCGCGCCAAAGTCTGTACTCGCTTCTAACCAAGGTTTGGTTAGCGCACACAACATGATGTACCGCCACAGCGTGACAATTTACGATGCCAATTCTCTTGAGCTAACAGCCACGGTTGCGGATTCTGTTGATCTTTCCAAATATGGATATTCCAAATACTCCGGAATTTACAAGGGCGCGCCAGTCGAAGGCGCATTCTCACCTGATGGAAAATACTTGTATTTCACAAATTACGCGATGTACGGCAAAGGCTTTAACAAAGAAGGCCACGACACTTGTTCACCGGCTTCAGGGTTTGACTCAAGTTTTCTATCAAGAATTGATTTAGCAAGCTACAAGATAGATGCGGTATATCCAGTTGGCTCAGTTCCAAAGGTTGTGAAGGTAACCCCTGATAACAAGTACATATTGGTAACTAACTGGTGCTCGTATACCGTCACAATAATTTCTGTTGAAACACAGAAGACAGTCAAAAGCATCAAGATTGGTCGCTACCCGCGCGGAATTTCGATCTCAAGTGATAGTAAATACGCATACGTTGCTGAGATGGGCGGAAATCGAATTCATCGAATCAACTTTGATGATTTTTCCGTTAACTACATTCCGATAGGTTCAAACCCGAGAGCGATTGAACTCTCCCCGGATAACACAAAGCTTTATGCAACGCTAAATATTTCGGGAAAGGTAATCGCCTGGGATCTCACAACTAACCAAGCAATTAAGAGCGTTTCGACTGGAAAGTCAGCCCGTAGCTTGGCCATTTCATCAGACGGGTCGGCACTATTTGTAGTTAACTTCCGAAGCGGAACCGTTTCCAAAGTTCGGACTTCAGATATGAAAGTGATGCAGACCGTAAAAGTTTGTTCTGAACCGATTGGCGTTACTTATGATTCTTCAACTTCAAGAACTTGGGTTGCCTGCTATGGCGGCTCTATAAAAGTGTTTGAGAATCAGTAACAACCGTAACTGTTTCATTTACAGGCAGAGCAAGCGGCGCGGCAATCTTTGCCAGGTAGCGATCTAACGTTTTACGAGCGCGATCACTTGCCGTATTTGTTCTTCTAATCTTGTCAGCGATGATTACAAAGGCGTATTCACGATCCCCGGATTGCACATAACCGGCAAGGCTTACCGTTCCAGTTAATGTGCCGGTCTTTGCCTTTACTAAGCCAACCGCCTCTGGTGCGGTCTCTAAATATCGGTGGCGCAAAGTGCCGGTCTCTCCGCCAACGGGTAGACCTTCAATCAAAGGAGCCAATAAAGGATCAGTGTGAATTTTATAAAGCAGTTGCGCCATAACGTGTGCGGTTACTTTATTTTGGCCACTGAGCCCGCTGGCATCTTTAATAACTAACTTTGTTGGATCGATTCCAAATTCACGAAGCAAGACAGCAAAAGTTTGGGCTACGCCCTTATCGTTAAATTCATTTCCAGCCTTTTTGGAGGCGAGACGAGCCATTCGTTCTGAAACTAAGTTATCGCTCCAAGTTAGAAACCAAGCCATGATCTCTTTAACCGATGGTGAAATTGAATAAACAATTTGTTCTCCAGAAAGCTCAATTGCTTTGGCTTCATCGACTTTGATAAATGTCGCTGTTACACCACGCTTTCGGTAGAAAGCCTTGAAAGTTGCCACTTCATTCGAATATAGATCGTTGTAATAAACCTTAAGTTTCTTTACTGATCCGCCAGAATTTTTCTTGACCGCTGATAGGCCATTAAATGCGAGGCGCTGAAATGAGGTGCGCTTCATCTTTGTAGCAACACGATGATCAAATGAGATCCATGGATCGTAATCACCATTAATGACCAATGAGTCTGGCAAAGTTCCAAGTGATACGGATGTTGGAAATACATAGGCAGGATCTAGGTATTTCATTGTCGAAACTGCCGTGAGCAATTTCATCGTCGAAGCTGGTTTGCGCTGGGAGTATGCATTTGATTCAAAGACAATTTCGCCGGTACTCACATCGAGCAAGGCAACCGATGGATTGCTTAACTCGGGTGCAACTGCGAGCCTGGAAAACACATTTGCCGCAGAAACGGGATCAAAGGCTTGAGCGCTTGGAGCAGCGATAAGCGCACCCGTTAATAGGGCAGGAATAAACCAGGAGATGCGCTTCATTTGTTAAAGGTTAGTGCCAGAGAACGGCGAT
>Ga0214921_10009781_pt1 | contig 12031 bp, 9 predicted proteins | sample LL1505_MetaG_FD_177992 | JGI IMG/M metagenome (GOLD analysis project Ga0214921, IMG submission 177992) | Freshwater microbial communities from Lake Lanier, Atlanta, Georgia, United States - LL-1505 | ecosystem: Environmental > Aquatic > Freshwater > Lake | place: USA: Georgia | collected 2015-05-28 | reverse complement strand
AATCCAAAAGAAGATTCCACAAAAAGCGTTGAATATCAAAACATTAAAAGCAGACAATGTAAGTCAAGAGCAGCAATAGAGCCAATAATTGGACATATCAAAAATGATCACAGAATGTTGAGAAATTACTTAAAAGGTGTGCTTGGAGACAAGATAAATGCAATCTTAGCTGGAGCAGCATTCAACTTCAAGAAAGCATTGAACGAAATTAAAGCTTTTATCCTTTTTTATCTTCAATTTTTTCTCAATATAATCAACCCGCAAAAATCAAATTATATCTATTTTTGTTAAAATTTGACTTTTTAAGGGACGACTAATTAACAATCCTAGCAAAATATACTTTTTCATAACTTCCTCACTAAATGGTTTTTTATTTTTCGCCCCGCAAGGTGTCCACATGTATTTTCAATACTGCCTGCCAGGCAAAAGTATTATCACTCTAGCACTCAAAATCTCTCCTCTACACAAATGTAAAAAATGTTTTTGATTGTGTTTTGTTGAAAGGAATAAATTATGGTTTTGGTTAAAAAAATAGCTACAACCCACCCCTGCCCCTCCAGTGGAGGGGAATTGCCACTTGGTAAATTGTTTCTTATTAATTCTATTTTATAGTTTATCAAATCCTAGCATCTATTAATCCTAAAAATCCTAAATCGGTCAATTTTTAAAATATCTAAATTCTTATAGGTTCAAACAAAAAGGTCGGTACTCAAAATTAGAATACCGACCTTTTATAATTAACGCTTAACTTCTTAACTATCAACTAATAAGCTCTTACCAACTTGCCTTCCATATAATTTACAAAAGCTTTGTTTACCACATTGTTACCACCTGGGGTAGGGAAATTACCTGTAAAATACCAATCTCCTTTGTGAGCAGGGCAAGCAATATGTAAATTTTCAACAGTTTGGAATATCACTTCTACTTCTGCTTTTAAATAAGGAGGCGTAATTATTTCAGCTACTTTTTTGGAGATTTGCTCAGGTGTAAACGGTGCATAAACTTCTTGCACATGGTTTACTTGTTTAGAATCGCCCAATTGCAAGGCTTTTTTGCATTTCTGATATACCTCTTCTAATTTATGCTCTAAATGATTGTCCTTAATAAGCTCAATTACAGCTCTAAAGGCAATAAAATCTCTCATTTTCGACATATCAATTCCATAACAATCTGGGTAACGAATTTGTGGAGCTGAAGAAACAATTACAATTTTCTTTGGTTCTAAACAATCTAAAATCTTCAGAATACTTTTTTCAAGGGTAGTTCCACGCACAATAGAATCATCCAAAACTACCAGATTATCAACCCCTTTCCTGGTTACCTCATTGGTAGTGTCGTACACACTAGCCACCATTTCGTCTCTGGTATCGTCGCTGGTAATAAATGTTCTAGATTTTGCGTCTTTAATTACAATTTTCTCTTGTCTGATTTTCAAATTCATTAAATTTTCAATTTCTTGAGAACTTAAATCTTTGTTTTTCAAGGTATTTATTCTGAATCCTTTCAAATAATCCTCCATTCCTTCTATCATCCCAATGTAGGCACTTTCGGCTGTATTAGGAATAAATGAAAAAACAGTATTTTCAATATCGTTATCAATTGCTTTTAAAATTTGAGGCGTAAGCAAACGACCCAATTCTTTTCTTTCTTTATAAATATCTGGGTCAGTGCCTCTTGAAAAATAAATTCTTTCAAAAGAACATGGTTTTTTCTCTAAATTATTTTCAATAAATTGATGCTGACCAAAAGAACCATCTCTGTTGATAATTAAAGCATGAGCTGGTTCTACTTCTTTAATTGCAGAATAATCTGGCAAATCAAATGCTAACTTTATGGCTGGTCTTTCAGAAGCCACCACAATCACTTCATCATCAGCATAGTAAAAAGCAGGTCTAATACCTGCGGGGTCTCTAGCAACAAAAGAAGCACCATGACCTGTCATACCAGCCATCACATATCCTCCATCAAAATCTTTGCAAGATCTACGCAAAACTCTCAACAAATCAAGTTTACTTTCAATAATCCCACTAATTTCTCTATTGGTGTGTTGGTCTTTTAATTTATCAAACATCCTTTGGTTTTCTTCGTCCAAAAAGTGCCCAATTTTTTCCATTACTGTAACAGTATCAGTTCTTTCCTTCGGATGTTGCCCTAAATCAATAAGTCTATTAAATAGTTCATCAACATTGGTCATGTTAAAATTACCCGCCATCACCAAATTTCTACTTCTCCAGTTGTTTTGACGCAACATAGGGTGGCAATTTTCCACAGAATTCATCCCATGCGTTCCGTATCTTAAATGCCCTAAAAATACTTCACCCATAAAGGCAACATTTTCCATTAACCACTCAGGGTCACGAGATTTGTCTTTATTTCCTTTTACAGATTTCTTGTACTTTTTAAATATTTTTTCAAATATCATTTGCACTGCATTGCTCTCTACCGAACGATACCTGCTGATGTAACGATGACCTGGCTTCACATCAATTTTAATCACACCCACACCAGCCCCATCCTGACCACGATTTCGTTGCTTTTCCATCATTACATATAGTTTTTTCAAACCATAAAATGGAGTTCCATATTTTTCAAGATAGTAAGAAAATGGTTTTCTTAATCTTATATGGGCTATCCCACATTCGTGTTTAATGACGTCACTCATACTATAAATTTAGGAGAAGTTTAATTTATTATATTTATAAAGAACAAACCAATTACAAGTATTGAAATTATAATGGCAATTAAAGACATTGAAATCGATTTTGGAATTACAAAATCCTTGTTTTCTGCATTTTTCAAATACATTAAATAAGGCAATCTTAAGTAATAATAAAACCCAATAATGGTAGAAATAGACGCAAATATAAGCAATGCTAAATAAGCATTTGCAAGAGAAGCTGAATTAATCTTAATGTGAGAATAAGCTTCAAGTAAAGATGTAAATATCAGCAATTTAGAAGTAAAACCTACACTCGGCGGAATCCCAGCCAAAGCCATGATTAAAACAGTAATTAATAAAGCATAAAGTTTACTTTTACTAGCCAAGCCTTTTAAATCAGAAAATGTATTGATATTCACTAAATAAAAAACAAAAACTAAACCCATGGTAATCAATGAATAAGCAAATAAATAATAGAGGGTTGCCTTTGCACCAGGATTAGAATTTGATATAATGCCAATCAACACAAATCCCATATTTGAAATGGAAGAATAAGCAATAAATCTTTTAATATTTTCTTGTGAAATGGCCGAAAAACTACCAATCACCAAACTTGCAATACTTACCAATACCAAGAAATGATTCCAAAATACTTCATGCTGAAATAGTTGAAATGGAAATAAGGAAAATTTGTTCCAGAAAAACAATAAAATAGCTCCTGCAGCCAGTTTGGGCAAAGTACTTAAAATAGAAATTACCGACCAAGAAGCTCCGTTGTAGGTATCTGGCAACCAAATATGTAAGGGAAAAACACCTAATTTAAACAACAAACCAAATGAAGTAAATATCAACCCTAAAAATGGTAAAATAGAATTGGCCATCACCATTTTTTTACCAAAATCAGGTGCTGTAAAGTAAATGGTACCTGTAGTGCCATATAATAATGAAATTCCATAAATCATTATAGCAGAGGACAATAAACCAAAAATCACATATTTCAAACTTGCTTCAGTTGATTTTAGATTATTTTCAATTCCCACTAAAACATAAAATGATAAAGAGGCAATTTCTAAGGACAAAATTAATGCTAACCAATTGGCACTCATTACCGCAAACGACAAACCAAGATAAGCAGCCATTAATAATAAATAGGTTTCTCCTTTTTGATTTTTGTTTTGTGAATGAATCACTAATGTAAGCAAAGTGGCAATGCCCATGGCCATTTTAACCATTGATATTGGACTGCTACTAATCAAAAAATCATTTAAAAGTCTGAGATTTAAAGGATTTACAAAATCTAATAAGTTGAAAAACAAAGATATAAATACTCCTATAAATGAGACAAATACAAGCAACTCATTTTTTTTGGATGGTTTCAAAAATAAATCTAAAAGTAAAAGAAGGATAAAAAAAAGCAAAAGTATAAATTCTGCACGTAAGCCTATCACCGCATCATGCAGTATTTGAGACAAACGTGTAGAAACTTGATTCATAATTACTTAATTACCTTATTTATAAGTATTAAATTCTCTAAACCTGTGTGGGTTACATAATTCACAAAATCATGCACATACACTGTAGAAAAATCGATAAACTGCTGAGGATAAACACCTAAATAAATAGTAATGATTGCCAAAGGTATTAAAACCAGCTTTTCTCTGATGGTTAAATCTGTCATTTTTAGGTTCCATTCTTGCCCACCTCTAAGCCAATATTTACCAAAATACATTCTTTGCAAAGTCCACAAATAATAGGCAGCACCTAATAACAAGCCTAAAGTTGCAATCACAACCAAGTATTTAGGAATTAATGAATTGTAGGAATTAAAAGCCCCTAAGAAAACAAATATTTCTGCTATAAAACCCGAAAAACCAGGCAAACCAAGTGATGCAAAAAAAGCAATTACGGTAAGTGTAACATATTGAGGCATTTTAGAAGCCAACCCTCTGTAATTTTCAATATCTCTGTTATGCGTTCTTTCATAAAGTACACCAACAATTAAAAACAACATGGCAGCTATAATTCCATGGCTAAATTGCTGAATTATAGCACCATTTACTCCCTCTATACTTAATGAAGCCAAACCAAGCAATATAAAACCCATGTGTGAAACCGATGAATAGGCTATCATTTTCTTTAAATCTTTCATTGCCAATGCATTTAGTGCAGCGTAAATAATAGAAATAACTCCTATCAAAGCCACATAAAAGGCAAAATAATGAGCACCTTCTGGGAAAATTCCATAAGCAAAACGAATTAAACCATAACTACCAATTTTTAACAAAACACCTGCTAAAATTACAGAAATTGGGGTGGGTGCTTCTACGTGGGCATCGGGCAACCAAGTGTGAAAAGGAAAAGCAGGTAACTTCACCAAGAAACCAATTAATAAAAGCAAAAATCCTACTAATCTTAAATGCAAACCAAAGATAGTCATATCATTAGTCAATGAAAAAATAGAATTTGGAGCAAAATTCTTTGGGTCACTCATCAATCTAATATCGGCACTGTGCACAAATAAATTACCACTTTCTCTTAAATCTGTATGTAATAAAAGTGAAAATTTAGAAGCCACCACATCATCAAACAAAACCACATCTTTTATAAGACCCACATTTACAGCAGTTTCAGCAGGATTTACCACCGAAATACTTAATCCAACTATCACTAGTAAAATCAATAAAGAACCTACTAATGTGTATAAGAAAAATTTAATTGAAGCATATTCTCTTCGTATTCCTCCCCAAATTCCTATTAAAAAAAACATGGGTAATAACATAAATTCGAAAAATATAAAAAACAAAAACAAATCTAATGATAAAAAACAACCATAAATACTAGCACTAAGTAATTGAATTAGAACATAATACCCTTTATATTTTTGACTTATACTTGATGATGAAATAGTGGCTATTAGCATAATGATTGCACTTAAGGTAATTAAACCTATACTCAATCCATCTACACCTAAAAGATAATTAATTTGTATTTTACCTAAACTACCTAAACCAAATGTAATCCATTTGTGTTCTTCAATAAATTGATAACCAGATGATTGTATATTGAATTTAGTGACTAAAAAAACAACTATGCTAAACTGTAATATTGCAGAAATAATAGATAACCATTTTATTTCCTTCACCTGATAATCCTTTAAAAAAGATATTAGTATTGCAAAAAATAAGGGTAAGAATATAAGTAAGGTTAATATGGGCATTTGATTCTTTCGAATGAAGTGCGAATTTAGGCAAAAAAATCACATAAACTTAATATTTCATTAACAAATTAATAATTTATATTGGCTAACTTTATGTTCTCAATAACCGTTAAAAGCAATTATATATTTTATATTTTATGAAAAAATTTTTACAAAACATTATTGCAATCGCCAAACAAATACCTGAGATGCCTATTGCAATGTCTTTCATTGTGTTAGTGGTTGCGGGCATTGTGGTTATTGATTTAAGTTTGCCTCTTTATGCTCAAAACTTTGAATCGTTTTATAGCAATATTTTAGCAGAAGCACACGGAATGCTTTTCGACATTTTCTTTATGGGTATTATTATTTTTTGGCTCAATCAAAATGCTGAGCGTAAACAAAGCATCAAAAGATACATGGACGATATTGACGATTTAAGATATTGGAATTCTGATGAAGCTGCTTTTAAAAATGTCGGTAATATAAAAAGGTTGAACAGAGAAAAAATTTACAAACTAAATTTATCGCACTGTTATTTAAGAAAAACTACTTTAAACAAGGTAAATCTAGATGGTTCTAACCTGAATTCCTGCGACTTATCCGATTGTTCTCTAATTTCATCCAATTTAAAAAACACAAGATTCAACCAATCAAATCTTCAAAATACTCGTTTAGATTTTGCAGATTTAGAAAACGCTTACCTAAGTGGCTCAAATATGATTGCCTCCTCTCCTATCAGAGCCAATTTTAAAAATGCCAATCTAATAAAATCAGATTTGTCGGATGCTTTATTAATGGAAGCAAATTTTGATGGCGCTTGCATGATAGGCACCATACTTGAAGGTGCTAATTTATCAAAATCGAATTTAAAAGGCAGTATTGGACTTACGGTTGAACAATTGCTAACTGTAAAATCACTTTACAAAGCCAATTTAGATTATGATTTAAAAATGAAACTACTTGATATAAATCCTAACCTACTTGAGGAAACTACTAATTCTAGTCATAAAATGACCATTGGAAACCAAAGTGAAGTGCACGCTTTACAGATGAGTAAGTAGGTGTTGTAAAATATACATCTTGAATTAAATTTTGTGCTACATTGCCTACTTTTACCCAAACTGCTGCTTTGCCCACTTTTATATTAGTAAACACATCAGCCAAAATATAAGAAGGCGTTTTGTATTCATTTTGATAATAAAACTGCTGTAAAACAGGGTTATAGCCATTTGCAAAATAAGCATCTCTATACCCAAAATCAAATCCAAATCTCGCTTTAATTTTGTTTTTATATGATTTTTGGTAAAAAACACAAGTATTAGCCCATTTGGTTGGAAGTTGTATATAGCCATCTTTTTGGATTAAATAACTAGCATCTAAAATAAAATATACTTTTTTGGCTATGTTTAAATCAGCATTTAATGACCCAACTAAAGTAGAAACATCTGATTGCAATACAGTTGTATTTAAAGTATGATTTTCATTACTAAGATTTGATGAAGTGTAATATGTGTAATTACTTGTATTAGTGTTTACTAAATTGACACCAATTCTCTGATTTTTAAATTTAAAATTATAAGCGAAGTTTAAAGTAGAGTTTAAAATTGCTTTTAAATTATTGTTAAAAATGTAATTATTTCCGGAGTATTTAATTTGTTGAAACGACGGTGAAACTTGGGCTAAATTATATGAAACTATAAAGTTTTGTGCTTTCAGATTTAGGTTAATTAAAAAATCATTATAGTTCTTAAAATTTGTTAATGCCTGATTTTCAATATTTAGATTAATTAATTTTTCAATTCTGCCTTCTAAAAAATAATTTTTATTGAGTAAAATATTTGCATTGGCACCTGCTATTAAATCTTTAAAATTTGATTTATTAGACAATGAATCCACCATTGTAATTTCTTGGTAAGTATAATTTCTACTATTTGCATAAGCTCCTAAATATAAATACTTTGTACTTAATTTCACTCCAACAGTATTGGTGAAAAATGTATTTTTAGCCCTATAACTAGTTCTATTGGTATCTCCCAAAAGAAAAGCAGGATATAAATAGGGAACTTTTTTAGTATTTTTTTGAATTAAATTATCGGTATATCCATTATAAAATTTATTGTAACTTATTGTATGATATAGCGCTATGCTTGAAGATTTGTTTAAGCCCAATTGGTGATATAACCGATAAGAAACTCTGTCATCTATACTTCTAGCACTATCAGAAAGCACTACAGGAAGAAGGGCATTGTCTTTTGCATTTACAGTATCAACTTGATCTAAACTAATCAATAATCCACCAGTTTCCATAGAGATATGAGAAAATTTATGGGCATTTAAGAGCAATTTATATCTATTATTTTTAGAAATATAGGAAGTAAAAAATACAAAATCCCAGTTTTCTAATGCTCTTTGACGTTGACTTTTTCTACCCATCTGTTTGGTTGTGGTAAATCGCTGTATATCAAAACCAAAATTCAAACCTGGTGTAATATTTCTAGAAAATGTAAAGTTTAACCTATTTTCACCAGTACCACCTTGTAAATAATCAAGTTTTGTATAAGGGGATTTAGAATTGTAATATTTGATTAGTGATGAATTGCTTGCATATTTATCATAAGCATGATATCCATTTTGATAACCAATTGATTGTGTTGGCGATAAAGTAATATTTTGAAAAGCTGAACCTTCATAACCAAGGTTTTGACCTAAAATAGTTCTTTCTTGCAATTTTTCGTAACGGTGTATTAGATTAAAATTGGTATCAATATTTTTGAATTGATAATTGTATAAAACATCATTTTCAGTAAAATATTGGGTCGAATGTTCTCCATACACATTTTTAGATGAATCATCTAAAATTTGAGCATAAGTGCCTTGAACTCCAAAAAGTACTATAAAAAGTAATATTTTAAAATGTTTTAACTTATTCATCAATCAAAACTAAACAAATTTTTCTTTATTCATTACGCTGGCTTCACCTGAAATTACTTGCTTACCAGTTTCTTTATCAAACACTTGCGTTTCAATAATTGCTGTATTTTTTTTAGTGTCTATTTCTAGAATTTTGAAACGAGCCTCGTATTTGTTTTCTACAAACATGGGTCTTAAAAAATTCAAGTTTTGTTTTAAATAAACAGTCCCATTTCCAGGAAAAATAGTACCTAAAACTTTAGAAAACACACTTCCGCCCAAAAAACCATGCATAATTGGTTTTTTAAAAGGTGTGGTGGCAGCAAACTTTTCATCTAAATGTAGAGGATTATTATCGCCACTTATTTCTGCAAATGCATTTACTTGCGCTTGCGTAATAACAAATTCATGTAAATAGGTATCGCCAATATTAAGCATAAAATTTCTCTAAAGTACTGATTAATAATTTAATATTTTCAACAGAGGTAGCAGGAAAATTGGCAATTCTAATCTGTGACGATTTAAAATTTCCGTAGCCACTACCAATAGTCAATCCGTTTTCTTTTAATTTTGATATCAATTCTGATGGCTCTACTCCTTTTACAGTTGCCACAAAAACCGTAGGCGATTGATGATAAGGATCTTTTACAAATGGCTCTAAAATAGATGATTTGGCTGCAAATTCATACAAAAGAGTAATTTTTTCATTGGTCTCTTTTCTAATAGTTTCAACAGTTTTTTCATTCATATCAGCCACCACTTTACCCAACAAATAAATGGCAAGCACATTGGGAGTTGAAGGTGTTTCAAACTTTTCGGCATTTTTAACCAAAGAAAGTACACTATGATAAGTACCAATAATGCCTCCTTGATTTAATTTATCCTTAGCTTTTGATATAACTCTCTCATTCACAACCCAAACACCTAAACCAGCTGGCAAGCCCATTCCTTTTTGCACAGAGAAAAACACAGAATCAATTTTAGAAAAATCAAATTCAGGATTTGGAACTGAAGAAACTGCATCAACTGCAATAAGTGCATTAGGATATTGGGCTCTTAATTTATTGATTTCGGCCACTGGAGTTACAACTCCTGCACTGGTTTCGTTGTGGGTAACACAAATTAACTCAGCATCTTGGTCAATTTCATAATTATCTACATAAAATCCTTCTCCAAAAGGAACTTCAAATTTTTGAGCTTCAAAGCCTAATTCTTTTGAAAAATCATAAAATTTACTTGAAAATGAACCATTTACAAAATGAGCCGATTTTTTAGTAACCGTACTTTGAATAATTCTTTCCCAAATTTCAGTGGCAGAACCTGTAAATAAAATTTTAAAATCAGAAGGAATACCTAGCAGTTTTCTCAACTGTTTATCAGTTTCTTCATAAATATTTTGGAAAGCTTTTCCTCTGTGAGAAATTGAGCCAATATTATTTACAAATGCCTCATTTACATGATTTTGAACTGTAGGATACAATGCTGCAGGTCCGGGTGTAAAGAAAATAGTAGATACCATTGAAATATATTAATTTTTTAAATACTTAATAATGAGTGAAGCTGTTCTGTCAGATGCCCCAACCTCTCCTAATAGATCTTTTAAATGCTTATAATCATTTAGTTGAGCATTTATAAATTCACTATTTTCGGTAATTTTTTTAAGTTCTTCAACAATATTTTTAGGGATAAAATCATCTTGAATAAGCTCAGTTACCACTTTTTTATCTACAATTAAATTTACAAGAGATATAAAACGAACTTTGATTAATGATTTTATAATCCAATAAGTTATACTACTGGTTTTATAACAAACCACTTGTGGCACTTTGAATAAGGCTGTTTCTAAGGTTGCAGTGCCAGAAGTTACCACAGCCGCCGATGAAACATTTAAAATATCATAAGACGCATCCACCACAATTTTCAAATCTTTGTCGCGGTTAAACATCTCGTAATAGCCTGCATCTAAATTACTTACGGCGGCCACCACAAATTGATAATTTCTAAACAAGGGCACTACATTTACCATGTAATGTAGCATTTGCTCCACTTCTTGTTTTCTACTGCCTGGCAAAATTGCAATGATGGGCCTTTCGTCTAAATTATGTTTTTGTTTAAAATTTTGGTCGGGAGTAAAATTATGAATGGCATCTAAAACTGGATTTCCAACATAATCAACCTCATATTCAAATTTCTTGTAAAATTCCTTTTCAAAAGGAATAATTACAAACATTTTATCTACCAGTTTTTTAATTTTATTGGCTCTAGATTGGTTCCAAGCCCAAATTTTAGGCGAGATATAATAAAAAACTTTAATTCCTGCTGCTTTTGCGAATTTTGCAATTCTTAAATTAAAGCCAGAAAAATCAACTAAAATCAACACATCTGGCTGATAATTAACTATATCTTGCTTACAAGCTTTTAGATTTTTAGAAATAGTACCTAAATTTGAAAATACTTCCCAAAAACCCATGTATGAAATTTCTTGGTAATTTCTATACATTTCGCCGCCTTGCTCAGCCATGAATTCGCCGCCTAAAAATCTAAATTTTGAATTAGCGTCTTTGGTTTTTAGCGCCGCCATTAAATTGGCTGCGTGCATATCTCCAGATCTTTCTCCCGCTATTAAGTAGTATTTCACTTATTTATAATTAATTAAAAATCAAAATATTAACCAAAATATTCTACAAAATTTCTTGGTGTTTCATACAGTTTTAATGAATATAATGACGCTCTATTTTCAGATAATTTTAAAATAGAAGGTGACAAAATTTTCCAAAATTCAATTACTAAATTTTCGGTGCTTGCCATTTTGCCTAGCATAAAATCTACATCTAAATTTAGATTTTTATGATCTACTTTGTCAGTTACTTCTGATTTAATAAGCACGCTAAGTTTCTTTAAATCAACAATAAAGCCAGTTTCAGGATGTGGTTCACCCTTCACAGTTACTATTAATTCAAAGTTGTGCCCATGCCAATTATGATTGCAACAAGGTCCAAAAACTTCTACGTTTTTTTCTTCTGTCCAATTAGGATTATACAGCTTGTGTGCTGCATTAAAATGTTCTATTCGGCTTAAATATACCAAACCCATAATTCTGATTTTGACTTACAAAATTAGCCAAAAAATATTAATAAACCTTTTATTTCGTGCAGAGAATATATGTGCTTTATCAATAATAGGAATCAAATTATTGATTTACAAACATTTCTCTTAGTTTTACACGATGCATACTTCCCTTGTCTGCATCAATTTGTAAGCCT
>Ga0214921_10009779_pt1 | contig 12032 bp, 11 predicted proteins | sample LL1505_MetaG_FD_177992 | JGI IMG/M metagenome (GOLD analysis project Ga0214921, IMG submission 177992) | Freshwater microbial communities from Lake Lanier, Atlanta, Georgia, United States - LL-1505 | ecosystem: Environmental > Aquatic > Freshwater > Lake | place: USA: Georgia | collected... | reverse complement strand
CCTTGTCAATGATCAGCTCCGATCGTGGATATGGGGCAAACGACGACTACCACAAAACTATTCACAATTTTGGCTTGGCGGCTCTGCGGGTCGCGAGTGCTGCTCGTGCGGCTGAAGGTAACGATGGCGTCCGAAAGTTTTATTCGGCATTTGGCAATTCATTTCATAATCAGAAGAAACGCGAAGGGTTCGACAACAATAAACACAAGCTGCTTACAGAGATTTTACAAAGTGGTTTATTGCCAAAAATATGGGCCGACTCGTTTGAAGACGAGACACATACACCCGTCATTAGATATGAGACAGACCTAGCACTCTCGCGTACGGGCAAAGATGTAGGGACTCCGATTCTCACATTTAAGCCAGGTGCGCCAAACGAAGGAAGTTTTTTTGGACCAGTGATTTCAAAAATTCCGCGCGGTGAAGATGCGGTAAAGCTTTGGGATGCGATAGAAATCATTGCTACAACTTCTGGAATGGCCGAACTTAAACGCTCACTGCGATCACCATTGGATTTAACCTAAGAATTTAGAATTGCGGTAATTATGAAAGTTGTATACACACCGGCGCATTTGTTGCACAATCCAGAAGTCGAAATTGAGAGGTCGTCTGCGCACTCACCCTTTGAGCACACGGGTCGGGCTGAAAAGATTCGTGAAACTCTGGCTGCCGACAAGTCTTTCGACTTTGTGTCGCCGACAGCGTGGGGTACTGAGCCGATCACAAAAATTCACAATCCAGGCTTGCTGAAGTTTTTATCGACAGCATGGGCCGATTATCAACGCGATGTAAAAGAAGTTCGCGAAGTTGTGCCGGACATGTTTTTCAAATCAAATCTGCGCGAGAATATGGGCGACCGGGTTGAGCCAGAGTCTGTCAACGGCAAATTGGGCTGGTGGTGTTTTGAGACTACGACCCCATTAACCATGGGCACATACGAAGCGGCGCGTGGTGCGGTTGATGTTGCGATGAGCGCAACTCAAATTGTTCTAGACGGCGAGCGATTTAGTTATGGTCTATGCCGCCCGCCAGGCCATCACGCAACTACTGATTTGTACGGTGGATATTGTTTTTTCAATAACGCTGCGATTGCAGCACATCATGTGGCTAGTACCACTGGCACCAAAGTGACTGTGCTTGATGTTGACTATCACCACGGCAATGGCACTCAACAGATTTTTTATGAGCGCGACGATGTGCAATTCGTTTCGTTGCACGGTGACCCTGCGAGGGCGTACCCGTATTTCACTGGCTACGCCGAAGAAACTGGTTCGAGTAGAGGATTAGGTTCAACGCTTAACTTGCCACTCGCAGCGCGCACCGACGACGACACTTATTTGAAATCTCTCGAGCGAGCATGCGAAAGTATCAAAAAATTTGGACCGTCAATGGTTATCGTTTCGCTCGGTCTTGACACTTTTATTACTGATCCAATCAGTGATTTGTCTTTGACTACTCCCGGGTATGACCGATGTGGCGCCCTAGTTGCTCAACTTAATTTGCCGACAGTTGTGTTGCAAGAGGGCGGCTACGACGTAAATGCTCTCGGCGTCAATGTGCAATCTTGGTTGCACGGTCTTGCTCGCACTAGTTAACGCAATATTTAGCGCGCTAGTTAATTTCTAGCGTTCGCGCAAATATTTTTCGAATTCAGCGGCGATTTCGTCGCCGCTTGGGATAGGTCCTCCGAAATTAATTTCGGTTGTTCCATTTGCAATTTGCTCGTCAAAACTTTGTTCAAGTTGAGTCAACATTTGTGAATGATCAGTGTTGCCAGCAATTAATTGGTCAAGTCGCTCGCGTTGTGTATTGGCCTGCTCGCGCATGTCAGAAACATCAATTGAGATGCCGCCCGTATCACAGAGCGCCGAAAGCAAGGCAGCCGAGGCAGCAGGGTAAGGCATTGATGCAACATAGTGAGGCACACGTGCCCATAATCCGAGAGCCTGAATTTTTCGATCGTGAAGTGAATGTTCAATCGCCGCTGCCATACCAGCAGGTACATCAACTGAACTTTTTATGTAAGGCAAATTTGCAACCAGTTCTTTGTCAGGAGAAGTGCATGAAATATAAACAGCACGAGTATGCGGGGTAGCGAACGGATAAGCCCCGATTCCGATCATTCGACGCACACCAAACTCGATACTGATATCGGCCACAGTTTCAGCAAAAAGATGCCAGCGAGTGTCGGGTTCTGGACCAGTTAACAGCAATACATCTTTGCCATTGATGTCTTGGCCAAGCGAAATTTCAGGAGTGGACCAAATCAATTTTGTATTTACGCCTTCGCGCAACTCCATGATTGGGCGTCGTGCGCGATAGTCGACAAATGTGTCGTTGTCGAAAGAAATTATCGCTTTGGCTTTTATTTCTTTTGAAATTGAATCCATTGCGTTTGCTGCTGCCGAACTTGTGTCAATCCATCCAGACATCATCACAACTAAAAGTGGATCATTGACCTCTGGAAGATCACCAAGAATCGTGTATGGCTTATCCATTTGGTGCTCAGTTTAGGTGCGATAGTGCAACTTCAGCACTATTAGCGGCGGCTTCGGTCTGCAATTTGAACGGCTCTAGTTCTGCTGAAGTTTTTTCTCCGAGTGCGCCACCTAAGTAGCGAGCGTAAACGCCTTCAACGATGCAGGCGAGTTTCCAATATGCAAACGCACGGTAAAACTCGATATTTGAAACATCCCGACCAGTAATTTTTGCGTAATGCGCGATTAGGTCGCTGCGATTTAAAAATCCGCTGACGGTTGTGTACTGCGACATCCACGGAGACGGCTCGTCACCTGGGCCAGTCCAATAGACAGTAAGTAGACCTAGATCTGCAAGTGGATCACCAAGTGTGCAGATCTCCCAATCTAAGACGGCTTGAATTTCTCCTTGCGAACTGACAATGCAGTTATCTAATCGATAGTCGCCGTGCACAATTGTCGCGGGTCCCTGCGCTGGAATTCGCTTTGCAAGTTCTTCATGCACGCGATCAATTGAAGAAAGTTCACGGGTTTTTTGCGCATTCCATTGCCCGTACCACCGCTTAAGTTGCCTTGCTATGTAACCCTCGTGGCGGCTGAAATCTTGCAAACCAACTTTAGAAACATCGACAGCATGAATTTTTGTCAAAGTTTCAACCAGCGATTCGCTAGCACGAGTTCGAGTTTGCGCGGTCAAGACTTTTTCAGCGATTGCGCTATCGCGGATGATATGTCCATCAACAAAATTCATTACATAAAACGGTGCACCGTTGACTTCAATATCGTTACATAACCCACGGGTACGGGGCACTGGAACGTTCGAATTTTGTAATGCGTCGATCATTCGGTGCTCGCGCCCCATGTCGTGAGCACTAGCAAGACCATGACTAAGTGGTGGACGGCGCAACACGTAATGCTGTTGATTCGCGTCGCGAACTGAAAAAGTTAAATTTGAATGTCCGCCTGCAATAAATTCAAATTTAAATGGACCCTGTGCACCTTCAACATTGGCTTCAAGCCATTTTGTAACTTTAGGTGAGTCAATACCAGCACTGACTGTGTCACTCATTGCTAAATAACCTAGCCAATCGGTGATGTGTCGTGCCACTTGCGATTAAACATGTCACCAGCACTATCGTTTGAGCCATGGCAATTGATGTATTGGATGAGACTTTTCAAAAAGAAGTAATAGATAAATCAATGATCTTTCCGGTGATCGTTGATTTGTGGGCTCCATGGTGTGGACCGTGCAAAACTCTTGGTCCAATTCTTGAAAAATTAGTCGCGGCGACAAAAGGTCAAGTCATTTTGGCCAAAGTTGATGTTGATAAATGCCCGCAAATAGCGCAAGCATTTCAGGCCCAGTCGATACCTGCTGTCTATGCCATGAAAGACGGAAAGATTCTGGATGGCTTTGTCGGTGCTCAACCAGAACATGTTGTTAGTGAGTTCGTAAACAAACTTCTGCCAGAGGTCGTCGCCGTAGATGTAAGAGCATTGCTGGCAAAGGGCGATGAAGCTAGTTTGCGCCAAGCATTTGAAGCCGAGCCTGCAAACGAGGCGGTGGTGATTGCATTGGCCGAATTGATGGTGGTTCGCAACGATTGTTCGGCGGCTCTTGAAATTCTAAAGACAATCCCCGAGACCGAACGAGTGCGTGTTGCTGTTGCTGCGGCGCGAGCGGCCTTTGTGCCGGTTGATGATTATGACGGCGTGCTGACACAGTTGTTAGAGCAAGTGAAGTCAGACGAAGTGGCGAAAAAGAGTTATCTCGATTTGTTGGAGAAAATGGGACCAAATGATCCGCGAACTTCTGGATACCGCAAAAAGTTGACCGCCAGGCTTTTCTAAGAAACCGATTTTTGTTGAGCCTGAAGTTGAGGCTGCTGCCCACATTGGGTGATGAAATTATTTCAATCAACTTTTAAGAATCTGCAAACCACAATCAAATGGTTTGGTTTGTCACGTTTAATTGGCTCTGTTTTGAGTCTGATCGCAGTCGCATTGGCAGGTTGGTGGTTGTTGAGAGTTCCGCCACCTCCACCCGAAAATTCGATTCCGATCGCTGGCACCGTTACGACATTGAGCGTTATGGCAATTTCGCCGCCAACGACAGGATTAATTACAGAGATAACTGTGCATATTGCTGGGGCGGTTAAGACGCCGGGGGTTTATCAGTTTCGTGTTGGGGCGCGAATCAATGATGGTGTCGTTGCTGCAGGCGGCGCCACTGCGCAAGCAGATCTAGATTCGGTCAACTTAGCGATGTTACTAAGTGAGGGTGAACAAATCTATATTCCGAAGCGAAACGATAAACCGCACATAATTGTTCAACCCAGGTTCACAAATTCGAATAATTCGAACGGCTCAAATAGTTCGACAAATAGTGAGTTGCAAATCAGAATCAATATCAACACTGCAACTGCGATTGAACTTGAACAACTTGCGGGGGTTGGGCCGTCAACCGCAAAAGCGATTATCGAATTCCGTGAGAAAAATGGCGCATTCAAAACTGTCGAAGATTTGTTGAATGTTCACGGAATCGGACCAGCAAAGCTAAGTGAAATCTTGCCGCAAGCACGCGTGAACTAGTGCTTCAGATAACCCCAAGTACGGCGGCTGCGATTGCAAGCGAAATTATTGAACCCATTACAACGCCAATTGCTAATGGGCGAAATTCGCGAAGCCATTCTGGCCAACTTGAAATCGTTGATTGAATCGCTCGACGTGCGGCGTAATGACCGATAACCCACCACAAAAAAAGACTCGAGATCAGACTCAAGAAGTAACGAATAAAGCCGCCAATGGCAGGAACTCCAAACAGAGGCAAAGTTGGCAAGGCGATTACGGTCAACACAAAACCCGAAACGCCGGTGATCGAGCCTGGCAACAAAAGCAACAACAAGCCGACAATCAGAACCGCAATTGAAAGTGCGATTGCAAAAAATCCGCCCATTTTACGCACCGTATTGCGGTGAGCATCTATGCCGTCAAGTATGGCTGGCGAAGTTTTTTGAGACCTTCTTACGGTTTTTGCCATGACTCAATCGTACGATCTTCGGCGTTCTGATTGGTTCATTGTTGGATTAGCAATATCAACAGTGTGTGCCACTCGCGCAGTTGAAAAAACTTTGATCACAGAACTTGTTGTAGGCAGCGCATTTTTCTTGATACTTATGATGATGGTCATCGGCAGAAGTAAATCAATTCTGTTCGCAATCGTTGTTGTTTTTGCCGCTTTGGGTTTTATGAATAGTTCAAGGGCGATGGGCGAACTGCATCGTGTTGAACTTGGTCAATATTCTGGGGTTGCTCGAGTGATCACCGACCCGCAACGAGTCGGGGCGGCAACTCAAATAGTTCTCGATATTTCAGGCGACAGATTTGTTGTCTATGCATATGGGCGACCGTCATGGAGGTTGAGCAATACAAACGTGGGCGAAACTATCGTCGTATCAGGCTGGCGAAACAAACTCTCGCCAGTTCAATCCCAACGATTGGTTTCGAAACATATCAAAGGCATTTTTGAAGTCGAATCAGTCGGTGAAAGTAGGTATGTTGCACCACCGATCTTTCGTAGCGCTCAGCGGGTGCGAAGACTTATATCTAGTGGCGCAAAATCATTTCCGTTCGATGAGCGTTCACTATTTACTGGACTCGTAATTGGTGATGACTCAAAACAATCACCACAAATGATCTCGGCTTTTAGAAAATCAGGACTCGCACATCTTGTTGCCGTGTCAGGGCAGAATGTTGCATTTGTGCTGACCGCATTATCGCCATTGCTGCGTCGGTTAAGAAGAACCGTGAGAATAATCGTGACACTTGGAGTCTTGATTTGGTTTGTCGTGATCACTCGAGTTGAACCAAGTGTGATTCGTGCAGCGGTGATGGCAGGGGTCGCAACCCTGTCGATTTCGCTGGGTCGACCAACGCGGACATTGCGAATACTTGCGATAACAGTGATTGTTACAATTTTTATTGATCCATTGCTTGCGTGGTCTGTGGGTTATTACATGTCGGTTGGTGCAACAACAGGATTATGTTTATTGTCGGGTCCTCTCTCGCGTGTAGTCCCTGGTCCGCGCTGGTTGGCATCACTCGTTGCAGCAACTATTTCTGCACAAGTCGGTGTGGCGCCAGCAGTTGTTTTTGTTTTTGGAGTTCCAGCCGCAATTGGAATTCTCGCCAATATTTTGGCTGTTCCGGTGGCGTCTCTAGTGATGCTGGCAGGTTTACCGTTGTCGCTGTTTGCAGGAGCGATTAGTGAAACTGCGTTCGCTGCGTTGGGCACGATTGTTATGTGGCCGGTACTAATCGGTGTGCGATGGGTTTGGTGGGTAGCCGCACTCGGTGAGCACTTGAGCGCAACAGGTTCCGTAAATTTCGGCACGTGGGTTGCCGTTTTCGTAATGATCTTGATGTTGCTACACAGAGATGCGAGAGTAGAGGGGTGACAATTCATTTGATTACGGGTAGCGACCCGAGGCTTGTCTCAGACAAAGTTACCGAGATCACTCGTGGATTAATCAAGTCGATGAACTCACAAGAGAGTCGAAGCACAATCTTAGAAACACATGACGCAGGTGCGCCGTCGTCAGATCTTCGTGAGAACGCGATTCGTCAGGCAGTTGCTTCGGCGGAAACGATGTCATTATTCGGTGAAGAGCGTGTCGTTGTGATTAGAGAAATTTCTGAAGCAACTGTTGGCGAACTTTCAACACTCGTTAAGTATCTTGAGCATCCATCTGATAGTTCACATTTAGTTGTAAGCGCATCTGGCAAGTTGCCGAAATCAATTAGCGATGCGCTCAAACGCTCTGGCGCCACAGTTGTAGCTACTGAGCCTCCGCAGCGTCGACAAGAACTTGTGACATGGTTTTTAGAAAAGTTCGCAGAATCTGAGTTGAGCGTAGATGCAGTTGCGCTGAACGACATCATTGACTGGTTAGGTGAAGACCAAGCACGTTTGCCGGGATTGATTGACACATTGGTGTCTGCTTATGGAACATCAAAGAAATTAACTAAACAAGATGTGTCAGTATTTCTTGGTGATGCAGGTGGTGTCAAGCCTTGGGATTTAACTGATGCGATAGATGCTGGTGACTCGCCAATCGCACTAGAAATGCTGTCGAGGATGGTACGAAGTGGAGATTTTCATCCGCTACAAGTGATGGCGATTTTGCACACACACTATGTAAAATTGATGCGGCTAGATGGGCCAGAGATTCATAGTCCGGCAGATGTGCTGACTTTAATTGGCGGTAAAAGCGAATTTCAGGGCAAAAAGTATCTCACGCAATATCGGCGCATTGGCAGTGCTGGGATATCTCAGGCTGTGCAGTTATTGGCACGTGCCGATATTGATTTGCGAGGAGGCAAAGATCTTGGCGAAGAATTAACGATGGAGATACTTGTCGCTCGACTGTCTCGCTTGGTGTCTTCAACTAAGTCGAGCCGGACGAACCGAACTTTTTCGCCGAAGCGAAACTAAAACTTATTTCGCAGCAGCGGCTGCGTTAAGTTTGCGCATTAAGCGGCTCTTACGACGAGCAGCTTGCTTAGGGTGAATGATGCGCTTTCGAGCTGCAGTGTCAAGACGCTTAACAGCCAGACGAAGTGCCTCGGCGTTTTCAGGTGTGCCTGCGGTCTCATTTGCGGCTTTGACTCGTGAACGCAATTCACTACGAACAGCCTTGTTGCGTTCGTTAGCTTTGGCGTTGGTAATGATGCGCTTTTTCTGAGATTTGATATTTGCCACGTCGCAAGGCTAACAGCGGGTAAGGGCTTGCCAAACACGAGCCGTGTAGAATTTAATCGCTTCGTGTTCGTCTTATTTGAGACCTGCGTCGTGAAGATCAAAGTCTTAAAAGAAATGGCCTAATGGATTTAGCTTTAATAAGAAACTTCTCGATCATCGCCCATATTGATCATGGCAAATCGACACTTTCTGACCGAATTTTAGAGATGACTAATGCAGTTGAGGCGAGAGCGATGCGAGCTCAGTATCTCGACACGATGGATCTTGAACGTGAGCGCGGTATCACGATCAAAGCCCAAAATGTGCGCGTCAGTTGGAAGGGCAACACGCTGCATCTGATTGATACACCGGGGCACGTTGACTTTGGATATGAAGTGAGTCGTTCGCTTGCTGCATGTGAAGGCGTTGTGTTGGTGGTTGACGCCGCTCAAGGTATCGAAGCGCAGACCTTAGCAAACTGTTACTTAGCGCTTGAAAATAATTTAGAGATTGTTGCCGCCTTAAACAAAATCGATCTTCCGGCTGCAGACCCTGACCGATATGCGATGGAGATTGAAAAAGTTCTTGGCATTCGCGCTGAAGATATTTTGCGAATCTCAGCGAAGACCGGCCATGGGGTACCAGAGTTGTTGGACGCAATCGTCGAAAGAATTCCCGCGCCGAAAGGCGACCCTGAGGCTGCACTGCAGGCATTGATTTTTGACAGTCAGTACGACCAGTATCGCGGAGTGGTTTCGTCAATTCGTGTGATGAATGGCCGTATTCGAAGTTCAGACAAGCTGCGATTTATGCAAACTAATGCAGTACACGAAGCACTTGAGGTTGGCGTGCGCCGTCCAGTGCCTTCACCAGTTGATGAACTTGGGCCGGGTGAAGTCGGATATTTAATCGCAGGAATCAAAGATGTCGGTGAAGCGCGAAGTGGTGAAACGGTGACCCACGAAGCACGACAAGCGACTGAGGCTCTTGCAGGTTATAGCGATCCGAAGCCGATGGTTTTTTGTGGGTTGTTTCCAATTGATGCTGACGACTTTGAAACTCTGCGTGAAAGTTTGCAGAAATTAAAACTCAATGACGCTTCAATTAGTTATTTACCAGAGTCTTCAGGTGCTCTTGGCTTTGGTTTTAGATGCGGCTTTCTCGGTTTGTTGCATATGGAAATCGTTAAAGAACGACTCGAGCGGGAATTCAACTTGGCCTTGATTGCAACCGCGCCGTCGGTGCAATATCAAGTTACAAAAACAGATGGCACGCTAGAAATTGTTGACAACCCGGCAGAGTTGCCACCCACGGTATACATCAAGTCAATTCAAGAACCTTATTTTAAAGTGAACATTATTACTCCGAAGGATTACACCGGAACTCTGATGGATCTTTGCCAAACTCGCCGTGGCGAACTCGGCAAACTTGAGTATCTTTCGCCAGAGAGAGTTGAGTTGCACTATCTGATCCCGCTTGCTGAAGTAGTTGTCGACTTCTTTGATCAAATGAAGAGTCGGTCTCAGGGCTATGCAAGTCTCGACTATGAACTCGATGGCTACCGCGAGTCAGATCTAGTAAAAGTTGATCTTTTTCTAAATGCAATTGCTGCCGATGCTTTCAGCACAATCGTGCATCGCGATAAGGCGTATGACTATGGTAAACGTATGTGCGAGAAACTCAGAGAGTTGATTCCACGGCAGATGTTTGATGTGCCTATTCAGGCTGCAATTGGTGGCAAGTTCATCGCTCGTGAAACTGTTAAAGCTAAGCGTAAAGATGTTTTAGCAAAGTGCTATGGAGGCGATATTTCGCGAAAGCGCAAACTGCTTGAGAAACAAAAAGAAGGCAAAAAGAAGATGAAGTCAATCGGTCGCGTTGAAATACCTGGCGATGTGTTTATCTCGGCGTTAAAACTCGACGACTGATTTAGAAATAACTATGTCTGATAATCGGAGCGGTATTTTTCGCTCGCTTAAATATTTTAACGCACGACTTTTTTTTGCTGGACTGTTGGTCTCGAATATTGGTAGTTGGCTGCAACTAACGGCTTCATCTCTTTTGCTTTATCGAATTACGGGCAACGCAGCAGACCTCGGTTATAACGTTGCATTTCAGTTTTTACCGATGTTAATTTTCGGTACATGGTGCGGGGCTTTGGCAGACCGACATAATCGGCGAAGAATTGCTTTGATTGCCCAATCCGGACTTGCAGTACAGGCGCTTTTGATTGGAGTGCTTGACTTAACCGGTTTTATAAATGTTCCGATTATCTATGCGTTGTCGCTATTGCTTGGGATAATTGGCGCATTTGACAATCCTGCGCGAAGAGGGCTCGTGACAGAATTGGTGCCGTCAGTTGATCTGCCGAATGCAATGTCTTTAAACACTGCAGTTATGACCGGTTCAAGAATTTTTGGCGCGGCAATCGCAACTGCGCTCGTCGGCCCACTTGGCACTGGCTGGCTATTTATTCTTAACGGCGTTTCGTATACAGCGATGATTTATGGCATTACTGGGTTGCGAAAAAGTGAGATGTATCCGCCAATTCGGCGGCCCGCAGGTGGTTCACCAGTTCGTGACGTGTTCAAATTTGTCGCTGGCAATCGGCGCTTGGCAACGATGTTCTCTGTCTATGTGATGGTAAGCACTTTCGCCTTTAACTATGGTGTGGCGTTGCCAAAGCTCGCTGACCTTAGATGGGGAGATGCTCGAGCATTCGGTTGGATAATGGCAGTTACAGGTATCGGCAATCTCACTGGTGCGCTACTTACTGCGCGACTTAAAGTTGTGACATTGCGCTGGTTTGTCAGCAATATCGCATTGCTTGGTTTTGCAGCAATTGGTTTGGCATTTGCGCCAAATTTACTTGTTGCATTTTTATGGAGTTTGCCACTTGGGTTAGGCGGTGCGGCGATGATCGCTTCTGGCAATGCAATCAGTCAGCAAGAATCACCGCCTGATATGCGCGGCAGACTATTGGCACTCACGGCTGTTGCATTTTTGGGCAGCACTCCGATTGGCGGACCAATAACCGGTTTGATCGCGGACAATGTTTCGCCAGAGTGGTCTGTTGCTTATGGCGGTGTAATTACATTAATTAGCGCTGCTGTTGCAGTAGTCATGTGGCGCTAGAGAGCCCTGAGGTAATTGTGACCCCGACTGTGATGTGGTTTCGTCGTGATTTGCGACTTGAAGATAACCCGGCTTTAGTTGCCGCCGGCAAAGCTAGTCAGTCAGGCAAAGTTGTGCCGTTGTTTGTTTTAGATCCGATGTTCTTAACACGCTCTGGTGCACCTCGTCTAGCATTTTTATTTCGTTCGCTGCGTGATTTAAATGATCAAATGTCTGGGTCGCTAGTTATTCGCATCGGTGACCCAGTTGACGTAGTTGCGCAAGTTGCCAATGAAGTTGGTGCAACAGAAATCTTCGCAGCAAAAGATTTTGCGCCATATGGCCAAAAGCGTGATGCCTTGGTTGCTCAAGCACTCAAAAACATCGGTACGAAATTGAATCATGTTGGTTCGCCATATGCAGTTGACCCAGGCACAGTTCGCAAGGCAGACCACACGCCGTATGCCGTGTTCACCCCATTTTCGAAGATTTGGCTTGCACACGGGTGGCCAGCGCCGACTCGCAAAGCGCGCATAACTTGGCATGGCGCGCCAGATGTTGCGACGCAAGAAATACCGGCTGACCCAGTTTTGACTGCGCAGATTGCCGATGTTGGATCAAAAGCGGCCTGGAAGCGTTGGGAACATTTTTCGAAAACTGGTCTGAATAAATATAAAAGTGAACGCAATAATCCAGACCTT
>Ga0214921_10009778_pt1 | contig 12033 bp, 14 predicted proteins | sample LL1505_MetaG_FD_177992 | JGI IMG/M metagenome (GOLD analysis project Ga0214921, IMG submission 177992) | Freshwater microbial communities from Lake Lanier, Atlanta, Georgia, United States - LL-1505 | ecosystem: Environmental > Aquatic > Freshwater > Lake | place: USA: Georgia | collected... | reverse complement strand
AGTGGAGTTAAACTAGCTGCGTATCAAGAGATGCATATTAAAGCATTTTTTAATAGAAATTTTAATATGTGTGTATTTGGTCGAGGATGTGGTAAGAGTTTTATCGCTGCAGTATTTTGTTTTCTACAATGCATATTTGAACCTAATACAAAAATTTTAATTGCTGGTCCTACATTTAGAACTGCAAGATTTATATTCAATAATCTAGAAAAAATAGTTAACAGTCCAGGCGCAGAACTATTAGCTCAATGTTTCGGTGCAAAAGCTAAAAGAAATGATCAATTTGAATGGCAGATAAACGGCGGAAGTATTGTAGCTATCCCACTTAATGGAGAAAAGATTCGAGGATTTCGCGCAAATGTTTTAGTGCTAGACGAGTTTCTTCTGCTCCCCGAAGAAATTATTAAAAATGTATTAATGCCATTCTTAGTCGCCCCACAAAATATTAAAGAACGCATGGAGATCAGAGAATTAGAGGATAAATTGATAGAAGAAGGCTTAATGAAAGAAGAAGAGAGAATGGTTTTTGAAAATACAAGTAAAATGCTTGCATTTTCTTCTGCGAGCTATACTTTTGAAAATTTATATAAAACTTATAAAGAATGGTCTGAAAAAATTTCAAATAATGAAAAAACAGAAGCTACATATTTCGTAAGCCAAATTAGTTACGAAGCTCTTCCAGAAGAAATGATAGATAAAACTATTATTGAGGAAGCACAAAACGGTGGATCAAGTCATAGCAGTTTTTTAAGAGAATATTGCGCTAGATTTACAGATGGAAGTGATAGTTATTTTAATGCCAAAAAAATGGAAGCATGTACTTTGAAATATAACGAAAAGCCTCACACTCTATTAAAGGGCGAATCTGGGAAAAAATATATTCTTGGTGTGGATCCAAATATGAGCGATAGCCCGAATGCAGATTATTTTGCTATGGCAGTTTTAGAGATAGATGAAGAAAAAGGGCACGGGGTATTAGTGCATACTTATGCTGGACTAGGTAATTTAAAAAACCACGTATCTTATCTTTCTTATATTATGGGCAACTTTAATATTGTGGCGATCATTTTAGATAATGCTGGCGCAGACGTATTTCTATCTTCATGTAACGAGTCTCAATTATTTAAAAAACAAAAATTAGAAATTAAAACTTTTGATATAGACTCAGATTTAGAAGGATTAGATTATGAAATGATGATTAAAAACGCTAGAAGAAAATATAATTTAGAAGATAAAAGGATTGCTTTTAATCAAGTATTCACAAGCACATTTATCCGTAAAGCAAATGAACATTTACAAGCTTGTATTGATTACAAGAAAATATGGTTCGCAAGTAATACTGGCGCTAACGAAGATTTTTTTAATGAAGTTACAAATCGAGGCGCACCAATTGAACTTATGCAAACAGAAGATAAAAAAGACTGGACGATATTAGATTTTATTGAAAATCAAGATGATTTTATTTATCAGACCAAAAAACAATGTACTTTAGTAGAACACTCATCCACAAGCAGAGGAACTCAATCGTTTGACCTACCTCAACATTTAAAAAGAAGCACTTCTGCAAATAAAGCTAGAAAAGATAATTATTCGGCTCTAATGCTGGCTAATTGGGGGTTAAAATGTTATTTAGACATGATGAATGTAAAAGAACAGCAAGAGCAGCAGACTTTTGAACCTTTTATTATTAAATAAATTAGCTTTTTCTCGAAAAAAGCATATAATAATGTGTAATTTAATTTAAAATGACTAAAAGTAAGAAAAATAATCAAAAAAAATCAAAAATAGACGAAATTTCTCCTCTTATGGTGTCTGAAGCTTCAAATAAGACCCATACATCCTTAGCTTCTGGGTCAAATGACAGTCCTATAAGAAGAAATATATCTAGCACGATCAATAGGACCGATAAATATAAGAATATTGAAGACGGCTTGATACCTTTTAAATACTCCTCTGGAATCAAAAACTCTTCTAATATGGATATTAGAGACGCAGTGATTCTTTGCCAAAAAGCTTACTATAATTTTGCTATATTTAGAAACACTATAGACTTAATGACCGAATTTTCTTCTAGCAATATATACTTTCAAGGCGGTAGTCAAAAATCTAGAGATTTTTTTGATGCCTTGTTCAAAAAGATTAACATTTGGGACTTACAAGATAAATTTTTTAGAGAATACTATAGAAGTGGAAATGTATTTTTATATAGATTTGATACTTTAGTTAAAAGTGAAGATGTTAATAAAATCACACAAACTTTTGGCTTATTATCAAAAGCTTCAGCAGTAAATTTGCCAGCTAGATATATAGTTTTAAATCCTGCAGACATCCAAATTGGTGGTGGAATTAATTTTTCTCTCGGCAGGTACTATAAAGTATTAAGTGATTATGAGTTAGAAAGACTTAAGGCTCCAAAAACTGATGAAGACTTAGAAGTATTAAAAGGTTTACCACCTGAAACGCAGAAAATGATAAAGCAAAAAACTCTAGGCATATTAAATATACCACTAGAAAGAGAAAGGCTTGCTGCCGTTTTTTATAAGAAACAAGACTACGAGCCTTTTGCGGTTCCAATGGGATTTCCAGTATTAGATGATATTAATTGGAAAAGTGAAATGAAAAAAATGGACATGTCTATAACAAGGACCATGCAACAGGCAATTCTTCTAGTTACGATGGGGGCAGAGCCAGATAAAGGCGGAGTTAATCAAAAAAATTTAGAAGCAATGCAAAAATTATTTGAAAATCAAAGCGTCGGCAGAGTTCTAATAGCTGATTATACAACAAAAGCCGAATTTGTTATTCCAGATATAGGCAGCATCCTAGGACCAGCAAAATATGAAGTAGTGGACAGAGATATTCAAATTGGATTAAATAATATTCTTATTGGAAGTGAAAAGTTTGCTAATACTAGCATTAAAGTTCAAGTTTTTATAGAAAGATTAAAGCAAGCAAGGCAAGCATTTATAAACGAGTTCTTAATACCAGAAATTAGAAGAATAAGCAAAGATTTAGGATTTAAAAACTTTCCACATCCAAATTTTGAAGATATAGATTTAAAAGATGACATTCAATACTCTAGAGTTTATAGTAGACTTATCGAATTAGGCATTTTAACTCCAGAAGAAGGAATCAGAGCAATTGAAACTGGTCGGCTTCCCGATGCAGAAGAGTCAGCAGAGTCTCAAATTAAATTTAAAAATTTAAAAGATAAAGGCCTATATCAACCAATAATTGGTGGCGCAAAAACACAAGAAGCAGGAAGACCTAGCGGAACCACGGGCGTACCTCAACAAACAAAAGATGTAAAACCAATTGGAAAAGGGAAACAGTCTAAAGCTGAATCATTCAGTCTGAGCAAAATAAAAAGTAATTTAATTTCTGCTCAAAAGTTAGAAGAAGAAATCTGTTCGTCTTTAAGAAAAAAGCATAACTTAAAAAAAATGTCTAATGAGCAAAAAGATATAGCAGATCAAATTTCTAAAATAATAATTTCAAATGAAAACCCAGAAAATTGGATAGAATCCGTAGCAAAATATATAGAAAAGCCTCATGACACAAACAAGGATATGGTATCAAATGTTTTAGATATTTCTGATGAGCATCAAGTAGATGCATATTTGGCAAGTATCTTATATCATAGCAAGATTTAATGGATATTGATTATTTTTTCAACTATAATTTAGTGTAATGATAAATATGCTTAGTAAAATATTCGGTCCGAATTGGAAAACCTCTACTACAGGCATCATTACTGTAGTCGCAATAGCTACTTCAGCAGCAATACAAGCAGATAATTCACTAGTATTTTTTTTACCAGATAATGCTGAAAAATATATTATAGGAATATCAAAATTAATTGCTGTCGTGACTGGAATTATTTTTGCTTTAAATGTTAAAGACTCTCACGTTACTGGTGGCACGATTCCTCAAACAACCGAGGCAGTAAAAAGACTCCATCTAAAAGCTATAGATAATCAAGACGTAGGGTCTAATCTTTTTGCAAATACTTGGCCACCGAAAAAGACTGGAAGAAAAAAATGAATAAATTACAATTAACCGCGGTTGCTCTTTTGAGCATATTTCTTGGCGCTTGTGCCACAACTCAAACTGGAAAAATTGATGCGCCAGCAAGTGTTGAAAACGCTCTGCCTTATATTAAACCAGCAGTAATATTAGCTTGTACAGTTGTTCTTGATCAAGCAACTTCTGGAAATGATAGAATTGAAAAAGCTAAAATGATAAATCATGTTGCAGTTATTGTTGAATCTTTAACTTTAGGATCTGCGCCAACTCCAGCTCAACTTCAAAAAGCTCTTACAGATTACCTTCCTGTTGAAAAAACTCATTGGGTAAATTATGTTAGTACAATCAAAGATATGTATGCTGTGCAATTCGCTCGAGTTGATGGAAATGGCGCTCTTGCTATTAAAGTATTAAATGCTATTGCCTCTGGTTGCAAAGACGCTACGTCAAGTTACGTTGAGTAATATATGCCGACTGGAATAATCCAAGCTTTACTCTCAGCAGTATCTGGAATATTCGCAGCAATCAATAACGTGTTCGGAGCAAAGAACACAAAAGAAATGAAAGATCGCCAAGAAGCTCAAAAAGAAGTCGATTATCAAAGTGGAATCGAAAATGCAGTAAAGGAAAAAGACCTTGAAGAAGCTCGCAAGCATATTAGCTCTTAATTTTTTTCTTGTTGGATGTGCCACCGTAACTCCTAATAAAATACAAGATGATAAATCTTCTTATGATGCTACAACACCAAAGCAATATGACAAAGATAACGGCGGATTAATTTCTTTCGTTGGTGATGATGCTCTTATTACTCGCCAAGCGCGCGAACGATATAATAATTTAATTAAAATGTATAGAATAAAATTTAAAAAAGAAAAAGCAATTGATCTAAACGAAGATTCTGGAATCAAACCTTATAAGGATACTTTTGGCAATGAATTGTTTTTAATTAATAGTGAACATCTTGTTTATTTTGGAGTTCTTAACTCTTGGCTAAAAGAAAAAGTTCCTCAAGATAATATAATAGATAAGACTATAGATAAAATAAATAATTAAAAATGCTTTCTAAAAAATCTCTGGAACTTATATTAGAATTTGAAGTTGGCGGTGGTGAAAACTATTATAATAAATTTTTAAAAAATCCAGCTTGGCCAGAAGGCCAAAGTGGAGTCACAATTGGCGTTGGTTACGATTTGGGTTATGTTAATAAAACTGAATTTAGCGAAGATTGGAAAGGTCTTCCTAAAGAAACTTTTGATAGATTATATAAAGTAGTTGGTATCAAAGGGTACAACGCTAAGAATCTTATAAGAGGATTAAAGGATATAACTATACCTTGGGAATTATCATTGCAAGTCTTTACTAACAAAACTGTGACAAAGTTTTGGAATTTAACAAGAGATACCTTTCCAAATTTTGATAAAATGCCAGAAGATGCAAAAGGCGGATTAGTTAGTCTTGTATTTAATAGAGGTAGCGCTTTAGAAGGTGATCGTCGCCGTGAAATGAAATTAATAAGAGACGGTATGAGAATAACAAATACTTTTGATCAAAAAGCTCTATCCTTTATAGCTAATCAAATAAGAAGCATGAAAAGAATATGGATTGGCGGAAGCATAGAAAAGGGTATGAGTAGACGACGAGACGCTGAAGCTAAATTAATAGAACAATCATTAGTGTAACAATTATTATGAAAAAACTATTATTAATATTGCCCCTATTTTTTTTAATATCTTGTTCTGAACCAAATTTAGATAGCAGAGAATTACCAACCAAATACCCAGAAACACCAACTATGGGTTCAGCTGATGATATTAGTAAAGAGCTCTACAAGAAAGAATAAAAATGTCAATCAAAAAAAATACATCTCTCAAAGAGCCCCTTGCCCTTAATGAAAAAAATATAGAGTCAACAAAGATAAATGACGGAAAAGAGTTTAATAATGTATGGCCCCCCAAAAAAGAGAGTCGTCCACGCGAAAAAATCAATTTTCATAACCACTATAGGAAACCAAAGTAATTCTAATCATATATGCCTTTTCTAGTGTATAATATATAAATGAGCATCAATCAAGATAAGCTTGGTTTTGAGTCTAATATTGTCTCAGGGCCAAAAGACGTAATTAAAAATGACAAAACAGTTGAGTTTTCTAAAAAAATATTAGCTACTCTAAAACATAAAGTAAAATCTCATAATTCAGAAAATAATAAAAAAGTAAATTTAAATCAAGTTAAAAAAGTATACCGAAATACTCCATCAGATAAAAATTTTAATCAATTAGCCTTAGCTAGAGTTAATATGTTTCTAAGAATGGTTAGCGGGATCTCTACTTATATTGGAGCAAATGTTAATTTTTCAAAAGCAATTAATAATAAATATATTGTTGAGGCCAGCTTCAATCCTTCAACAGAAGATATAAATAAAGCAGACGAAGATATCAGTAATTTTAATTTAAATGATTTTGAATTTACTTCAATTGATGAATTATATTTAGATGATGAAGAAGATGGTGTAATCTATGGATTATATACGGATATAATATAAATTATGAAAAAACAAATAAAATTTTTAACTACTTTTTCTAATATTAAAATTAGACCAGTAGTAAGTGAAGAGAAAGATAAATACCTTTCAGTCGCCTCCCTAGAAAAATTAAGAAAATTTATACCAAATATTGATCTAGAAAATAATATAGATTTATTGCCTGTTGCTTTTGATGCGTGTGTTGTAAATCGTGTTAATAAAAATGGTGACGTTATTGATGCCTCTACAGCAGTTAAAATTGCTAAAAATTTTATTAATAAACCAATTAATATAGAGCATAATCGAAATAATGTAATTGGCTGTATTTTAAATTATGGATTTAGTGAATTTGGCACTAGTCAAGCTATTGCAGAAGAAAGTTTATCTGAAACTAAAAAACCATTTAACATAACTCTTGGTGGAGTTATATGGAAAATTGTAAATAGTGAATTAGCAGAAAAAATTGAGGAAAGCAACGATCCTACGAGCGACCATTATATGAGCATAAGCGCAAGCTGGGAACTAGGTTTTGATGCATACAATTTAGTAATCTTAAAAGATGGAGAGAAGAATATTGAAAATGCTAAAATTATTACTGACTCTTCTGAAATTAATAAATATCAAGAAAAATTAAAAGGTTTGGGTGGAGACGGTAGATTAAATAATGAAGAATACCTGTACAGACAAGTATATGGCAAAGTTATTCCGCTAGGAATAGGATTAACACTAAATCCTGCTGCTGATGTGCAAGGCGTTGCTGTTTCAGATAAAACAGAAGTCGAAGCCAGTATTATTGAAATATCAGAAAATGTTTCTGCGGAAAATACTATTTCCCAGGAAGACAAAATGAATGTAACTAAGGATAGAATATATATGAAAATAACAAAACTTGAAGAAATCACAGATGCTTTATTAAAAGAAGTGTCCGCTTCCAGCATTACAGATTTCATTGCTGAAGAAATTAAAAAAGTAAATGAAAAATTTGTTTCAGAAAAAGCAGAAAAAGAAAATGCTCTCAAAGCTGCCACAGAAAAATTAACTTCTGTTACTGCAGAGCATGACATTATCAAAAAACAAGTTGAAGAATTGAGCCAAAAGTTGACTTCATTGGAAGCAGAAAAAATTGCTAAAGCCCAAGAAGAAGCATTTAACATGAGAATGGCTCTTCTTGATGAAGAATATGATCTTTCTGAAGACGACAGAAAAGTTCTAGCTCTTGATATTAAAGACTTAAATGAAGAAGCATTTTCAGCTTTTCAAAAGAAAATATCCGTTCTTATGAAAGAAAAAAATAAAGCTGCTAAAAAAGCCGCAAAAGAAAAAATGGATAAAGAAGATTTAAAAGATAAAGGTTTAGACGAAGATAAAGAGGATAAGAATGGCAAGATCGTAAAGTCTTCCGTTGCCTCAGAAAATAGTCAAAAAGAAAACGTTTCGACTCCTCAAGAAGTAGTAGAAACAGCTTTTCAAAATGGAGAACAAGCCTCCATACAAATACCAAATTCTACATCAGCCGCAGAGCCTACTTTAAAAGAAAAGTATGCTAAAGCTTTTGGTTTAGAAGGTTTTGAAATTAAATAAGGAGAAAAATATATGGCACTTAAACCATTCAGATCGTATGATGAACATGATGTTGTTAACCTTTTTGGTTATCACGCTGGAGATACTTTAGCTGCTGGAACAGTAGTTAAGGTTTCAGAAGGAATAAAATTAGACAATAAAGGCCCAGTTGACTCAATGAGCGATGCTCTTGGTCTCCAACCTGGAAACACAGTTTCTATGCGTTACGGAACCCGCGCTAAAATCGTTCCTGCAGCTGCAACTGATTTAGCTTTAGGTATTACTTTAATGCCTGTGCAAGAATTAGATGAAAACGGAGAGAAACTAGTTTTTAATCCCCGTAAAGCTGCTGAAAAAGGAGTTGTACTCAAAGGTCAAGCCGTACCAGTTCTAACTCGCGGAGTAGTTCATATTACTCTAGTTGGTGCTGGAGTAGCTGGCGGAGTAGTAAAACAAGCTGCTAGCGGCGGATTAACATCCGATCCATCTGCAGTTGGTACCACTGTTGGTACGTTATTGAGCGACGTCGTTGACGGCGCAGCAATAGTCAAACTCAATTTCTAATTTAAGGAGAAAAATTAAAATGAAATTAAAATTAAAAAATACACCAGAACAAGTTGAGCTTATCAAAGCTATGGGTAGTAGAGATACTACAGTAGCTAGAGAAGCTAGCGAAGCTTTTGCGGCTTTTATTGGTCCAGTAGTCAGCAAAGTGCTTATGGAAGCAGGAACATCAAGCGCAGTATATAGCGATTTGTCTTTTGACGAAGACGATAATCCTTCTATTCCTTTGGATCTATGGTCCCAAGAGACTGAAGGCTATACAACTGTTTGGAGTCAAAATGTAGCAGGTGGTCTTCCTTCTTCAGTTGTTGAAGGTTTCAATGAGATGAAAGTCTCAACATATCGCTTGGATAGCGCAGTATCCTTGCTAAAAAGATATGCTCGCCGCGCACGTTTAGATGTTGTCAGCAAAGCAGTAGAACGTATGGCCAATGAAGTTCTTGTTAAACAAGAGCGTAATGCATGGGCAGTTGTTCTTAAAGCTTTAGCAACTGCATCTACAAATGGTCAAGATCACATTGTTACCGCCGCTAATCAAACCCTTGTTTTAAAAGATCTTAGCGATCTTTTGACAAAAGTAAAAAGAATTAATACTTCTTATGCAAAAGGATCTACCACATCTTCTTATGGTGTGACTGATCTCTTTTTGAGCCCAGAGGTGGTTGGTCAGATCCGTGAATTCGCTTACAATCAAGTAGGCAACACCAAAACCGATCTTCCAGCTGGAGTAAGAGAAGAAATTTATCGTGGAGCAGGTGCACAAGAGATATTTGGCATCAGTTTACATGAACTAGTTGAGCTTGGCGTTAATGGTAAATATAACGTCCTATTTGATAGCTTCTACGGAGCAAACCCAACTGCGTTTGATCCAGGCACTGATGAAGTTCTAATTGGTTTAGACTTAACTAAAGATGCATTTGTTCGTCCAGTAGCTCGCAATAGCGAAACAGGTGGAACTTTCACCGCTCAACCAGACGATCAATTCGTTTCTCGCTCTGAAAAAATCGGATTCTACGGTTCTCTAGAAGAGGGTCGTGTGTGTCTCGATGGTAGAGCTGTAGCTGGTATCGTTATTAAAGCTTAATATTAATTAATATTAACCAATAGAAAACCCGAAGTTAATTACTTCGGGTTTTTTATTTTTTAGAAAAAAGCAGTAACTATTAATATAATAATCTAAAGGTAATTAATATGGCTAAAAAAACAAAATTAAATCAAATAAATCAAACTCACGGTAAAGTAGAAAATGTATCGCCACCAAGAACATTAGATCAAATCTTTGGAGAAGATGGTAATTATAAGTATGGAACATTAATTTTAGAAGAATATATAAACTATTTAAACGATTTAAATAAAAGCGATCTTCAAAGTCATGCTTCTAAAATAGGTTTGGTACCAATTGATAATAGAGAAATACTATGCTCAAGACTAAAGAAAGAATTTATCAAGCACGTTTCGGGTTATAACGCACAACGACCTCAAGACAAAAAAATTAAAAACGCAAAAACAGCAAAAGATATTCTTTCAGAAGGTCGTTAATTTTATATCAATAAAATAATTGTTCTGTGTAATATTTTACATGGCGACATTTTATAATATTACTGGTTATCAAGGCGATCACATACAATTAACATTAAATTTAAAAGAAAGTAATAGCTTACCAATTAATTTGAGTGGCTATGGGGTAAGAGGCCAAGTCAGAGCAAGCTATGGCTCTACAGGGATCTTATTGGATTTAAATCCTACGATAATAAGCAATCAATCTGGTTCTGTTCAAATAAATATTAATTCGTATGTATCTGCAAATATTCCAATATCTGATCATATTTATGATATTGAAAGATATCCATCTGGCATATTAACAGGAAATAGTATAAAATTAATGCGAGGAAAGTTTACAATTTTACCAGAAGTAACGAGATAATATTATGGCAGATATTATTGTAGATGTTAATTTGCCAAGTAGCGTAAGTGTTGATGTAACATCACCAACACAAAGTTTAGCTACTAATGTTTCCATTCCTGGACCTCAAGGACCAAGAGGCCCTGGAACCAATATAAATAATTTAAGTAAAGAATTTCTTTATATTACTGGGCAAGATGGAATAATAGTTTCATCTAATAATGTTGATGTAATTTATGTTTCTGGTAATAGTGGACATTTTCAATCAGCAGTAAATTTATTAACAACAAATGTTGGCTTAACTGGAAGTACGTTAGCCACAAACATTGCAAATACTGGAACAACGCTAAACTCTAAGATCGATTTGTTTAGCGGTACATATCAAGGATTTGTTGATAATCTTGATGTGACTTATGCAACAGATGCTTCTGTTAATGCGGTTGCAAATAATCTTGCTACTACTGGAACAACCTTGCAGACCAATATTAATACGGTTTCGAGTAGCGTTACTACCCTTACGAATAATCTTGCAAGTACTGGAACAACTTTACAGAATAATCTTACTACTACAGAAACAAATTTAAATAGTAAAATTACTTCTTTAAGTGGAGACGCAGTCCTAGAATATGGTAATCAAGATATATATGGCATAAAAACATTTAAAGACTTCTCTTATTTTGAAAAAACAGGATATTTCAAGGATGGAATTAAAATAGGTATTAACTCAGTTGTTATTAATGACAGCTCTATAAAGATCTCAGAAGATCCAGTAATAGTAAAAGCTGTTTTTGATTCTGCTGTTAATAATTTAACTACAAACATTGCTACAACTGGAGCTGCATTAATTACTAACATAAGCAATACACAAACAACATTACAAAGTAATATTAATACAGTACAAAGTAATCTTTTAGCTACTGGTACTACCTTACAGAGTAACTTATCTCTTTCTCAAACAAATTTGCAAACTAATATAGATACGGTCGCAAACAATCTTGCAAGTACTGGAACAACGCTAAGCAATAACATTACTACCCTTACGAATAATCTTGCAAGTACTGGAACAACGCTAAACTCTAAGATCGATTTGTTTAGCGGTACATATCAAGGATTTGTTGATAATCTTGATGCGACTTATGCAACAGATGCTTCTGTTAGTGCGGTTGCAAATAATCTTGCTACTACTGGCTCAACCTTGCAAACGAACATCAATACGTTAACAACGAATGTTGGTTTAACTGGAAGTACGTTAGCCACAAACATTGCTACTACTGGCTCAACCTTGCAGACCAATATCAATACGGTTTCGAGTAGCGTTACTACCCTTACGAATAATCTTGCAAGTACTGGAACAACGCTAAGCAATAACATTACTACCCTTACGAATAATCTTGCAAGTACTGGAACAACGCTAAACTCTAAGATCGATTTGTTTAGCGGTACATATCAAGGATTTGTTG
>Ga0214921_10009777_pt1 | contig 12033 bp, 7 predicted proteins | sample LL1505_MetaG_FD_177992 | JGI IMG/M metagenome (GOLD analysis project Ga0214921, IMG submission 177992) | Freshwater microbial communities from Lake Lanier, Atlanta, Georgia, United States - LL-1505 | ecosystem: Environmental > Aquatic > Freshwater > Lake | place: USA: Georgia | collected 2015-05-28 | reverse complement strand
AAATTTAAACGTTAGAAAATTACATTGTATAGTACTGCTCCCATCCCTTTCTTGGTGGCGGACCGACCAACAATTCATTGCCAATGTTGCTGTTGGTGATTTGCCTTTTCTTGCTGTCAAAAATCAACTTCGTGTTCAATCGCTGCGCCAATACCCCCAATGCCATCACCTGACACAAAGGACCCGCAATATCAAAAGAAGACCTGCACTTTTCCTCACCCTTACAGGCTTTCAGGAAATTGGCAAAATGGGTGGATGGGCTCAGTGGCACTTCAGGCAGCATTGAAGCCATGTCTTTTGCTTTTGTTTCCGGGATGATGGCCAATGGAGCACTGTGTGAACCGCCCTTGAACACCAGTTCCTTTGAATAGATAATTTTACCGGGATAACGTTTCGTATTGATGTTACCTGAAGTTGGTGGTGGAATATCTTTTGCCCTTACTGGTTCTCCATACCCTTCAGGAAGCTTGGGTTGGTTATTGAATCCATCATACCAGGTCAAATTGAGTGACGGCATATTTTTTCGCTTGGGAAACTTGAAAAGCAAGGTAGAGGCCTGGGGGAAAATCAACGGACTGTGCCCCTCCATGAAAATGGGATCAACTTCGGTTGGCATCCCCAGTTCAAGGAATTGATGGGCAGTATCTATGATATGAGCACCCCAATCACCCAAGGCACCATTCCCGAATTCAAACCATGATCTCCAATCTCCATTGATATAGCCCTTGTTGAATTTCCTGAATTGTGCAGTAGCCAGCCATTTGTCCCAATCCATGGTCTCGGGTATGGGTTGAGCAGGAAGGAAATCTGATACTTTCATGCCATGCCATCTCCTTCCATTGTTCATGAAGGCGGTAATGGCGGTAACATCTTTGATGATGCCTGCATCTTTCCATGCCTTGAACTGAAAATAGTTTTCCTCAGAGTGCCCCTGGTTGCCCATCTGACAAGCAACCTTGTATTTTTTTTCAGCGGCCATCATCAGTTCAACCTCATGAAACGTATGCGCCATTGGCTTTTCAACATATACATGCTTGCCTTCTGACATGGCCAACATCGTGATGGGGAAATGAGAGAAATCCGGAACACCGGCAGTGATGGCATCAAATTGCTTTCCCATCTTGTCAAACATGACCCTGAAATCCTGGAATCTTGGAACATTGGGAAACATCTTCATGATTTCCAGAGTATTGGGTGCACCCATTTCAACATCACAAAGGGCCACAATATTAGCCAAACCGGTGCCATGTAACTTCTTGATGATGTCTGCGCCACGGTTGCCAATGCCAATACAAGCCAGGTTCACCTTGTCGCTTGGAGCGATTCCATTTTTTCCCAAACCTAGAACGGATGAAGGCAAAATCGAAACACCTGCCAACCCTGCCAATGCTACACTGCTTTTCTTTAAAAATTCACTTCTTTTCATGTCATTTATTTTTCTGTTGTTTTATACAATCATCAGTTAGCCCTCATCATCATCATCGGCTTTTTTCTTTTTAACCTTTGGTGTTTTGATGACTTCTACTTTCGTCATTCGGGGAAAAACCTCCCTGAACGAATGGATCAAAACTTTTTGGGCCGGTGTCAGGCTGCTTTCTGCAACGATATTTTTTTCCATTGGGTCCTTGGCCACGTTGAATATTTCCCCGGTTTCATACAATTTCCATTCCCTGTTGTGTACAAAGCGCGCCTTCTTGAACTCTCCTTTTTGTGGGTCATAATGAGCAAACAACCAATCCCTCGGTGTGTATTTTTGTCCGGTCACCAATGGCAGAAAACTCTTTCCGTCAGTAACAAAATCCTTGGGCAAGGAAATATTCACAGCATCTGTTATTGTAGGAAGAAAATCAGTGAAATCAATCAACTTGTCATTTACCTGACCTGGCTTGATCCTCCCTTTCCAATAGGCCACCAAAGGAACATGAATACCATATTCAGTGGTAGCACCTTTCATGCCGGGAATTGACCTACCATCTTTCATCCCGGAATTAATTCCTACCCCTGTTCCATTGTCTCCAGTAAAAAGAATCAGTGTATTTTCACTTATGCCCAATTCATTCACCTTGTCCAGGATTTCTCCAACGTTTTTGTCCAGGTAGGCCATCTGGTCTTTGAAGAAAGCATTGTCAGCAGAGGATCCACCAGGTTCACCCTTGGGTACAATCTTGAAATTTTCATACACCTTTCCATTGGCGGGTGTTGGCACAAAAGGCCTGTGAGAAAGCACCATGGGATAGTACACCAAAAACGGACCTTCTTTTTTCCTGGTCATAAAGCGCTTGATATAGTTCACAAAAAGATCTGGACCATACTCACCTTTTGTATACTTCTTGCTTACGCCATTCTCCAACAAGCGAGGATCTTTGTATCGCTCATTGTAGGTTGAACTGGTGTCCATGATATTCCACAACAGGTATTCATCAAACCCCGCTTTGTATGGTGTAAACGCATCTCCGCCCAATTGCCATTTTCCTGTGATGCAGGTTGCATACCCTTGTGACTTAAGGATATGCGCAAAATTGGTTTCGTTCTGGTTGAGATAGCCCCAACGCTCGTAATTCCTGAAATTGGATTTACCCGTCATGATCTGAACCCGCGATGGCGAACACAATGGCTGTGCATAACAGTTTTGGAACATGGCTCCGCCTTTGGCCATGTTGTCGATTCTTGGCGTTGTATAGGTGGTGCTGCCATAAGCACCGATGGTTTCAAACCCAATATCATCGGCCAAAATCAAGATGATGTTGGGTTTTTGTTTGTTGATATGGTGTGGCGTGTTATTGACAACAAATGCTGCAGTCAATAGCACAATCAAACAAGACAGGAAACAAAATACAATCCTTGTTTTTTTCATGATGTTAGCATGTGTAACCATGGAAGAAGGGTTGAAATATTTGGTTTATTGGATCATTATTTTTTTCGTCATCCGTATATCATCAGAAGATGCGCCAACCATCAATGTATATGCTCCCTTCGGATGTACAAAGGCTGAAACAGACTCATCCCAATAACGCAGATTTGAAGTAAGTACATCAACCTGCACGTTTTTCTGAACTCCTCGTTTGATATTTAGACGCTTAAAACCTTTTAGTTCTTTTATCGGCATTGAAATATTTGTTTCCGGTAACTGAATATATACTTGCGGAACTTCATCACCATCAAATTGACCTACATTTTTTATGGTAAATCCAACATGCAGGATTGAGTTACTTTGTTGTATATCAAGATTACTGTATTCAAATCTTGTATAACTCAATCCATATCCAAACGCAAACAGGGGCTTTCCCCTAAAGTACTGGTATGTCCTTCCTTTTGAAATATCATAGTCATTCATTGCCGGCAATTCAGCAATGCTGTTATAATAGGTGATGGGCAACCTTCCGGCAGGATTATAATTTCCAAACAAAACATCAGCCACCGCATTGCCACCTTGCTCACCCGGATACCAGGCGTTGACAATGGCTGGTATGTTTTTATTGATCCAGTCAATCGACATTGAGTTACCTGCTTCAAGAATTACAACTGTATTGGGATTTGATTTAAACATTTCCTGGATGAAAATCTCCTGATCGATTGATAATTGGATGTCCTGACGATCTCCACCTTCCTGGTCAAAGTTCTTATTGATTCCCAACACGGCCACCACAGCATCGGCTTTCTTTCCTGCCGCAGTGGCCTCAGCAAATAAATCTTTTATCCCTCTTTCATTGTTGGGAGATTTCCAATAAAGTTTTGCTACAGACTCTCTGCGATAACTGAAATATTCAACCCTGATGTCATATTCCTTTCCCGCCTCAAAATAATATTCTGCTATGGTATTCTGCAAAAATTTCCTTCTCCAGGAGTCAATGATTTTCTTTCCATTGATATACAAACGCGCACCATCATGTGCCCAATACCCCAAACTATAATTACCCGTCAAGGGTGTTTTAATTTTTCCTGTCCACCGGACGGACAGCGGGGTGCCAGGAACAATTGCATCGGGTGGATGATTGGATGGATCAAAATTGATGTTCTCTTCCATTCTTGCTGCAGCATTGCCCTGGAGCTCCATATTGGTAAAGTATTCGGCTTTCAATCCACCCGGGAAAAACTCTTTTTCAATCAATGCATAGGCTTCCAATCCATTTACCGCTTTCCACGGCACATGCATCACCTGAACATCCTTACCAACCTTGGCTTTTATACCTTGAAGAATCGATATGGCTGCTCCGGCAGGATTACCACTGTATGCCCCAAATTCCGTATTGTCTGCATTGATGCCTACCACGGCTATTGATTTGATATTTTTTTTATCAAAGGGAAGAAGATGATTTTCATTCTTCAGCAATACGATGCTCTCTCTTGCAGCTTGTAACGCGAGGGCCTGATGTGCCTTTGATCCAATTGTATCGGGTGATATTTTATTGTATGGATTTTCGGCTGGATCATCAAACATTCCCAATTGCATTCTTGCCCGCAAGACCCTGAAGACGGCAGTATCAATTTCAGCCATCTTCACTTGTCCATCCTTTATTGCATTCAGCAAAGGCTCCTTATAAATATCATCACCACATTCCAGGTCAAGGCCTGCTTTGATGGAAGCTACAGCTGCAGCTTGTTTGGAATTGACAAAATGATGGGCATCCAACAAATGGTTTGGACCGCCACAATCTGAAACAACATAGCCTTGAAATCCCCAATCTTTTCTGAGTACATCATCAATCAGAAATTTATTTGCTCCTGCGGGTATCCCATTCACTGCATTGTAGGATGTCATGATAGATGCTGCCTTTCCTTCAACAATACAGGCTTCAAATGCTGGGAGATAATATTCCCTTAGATACCGCATTGGAACAACTGCATTGTTTGCAAAACGATTCGTCTCCTGATTGTATACCGCAAAATGTTTTGGAGTAGCCACCGTTTTCAAATAACGGGGATGATTTCCTTGCAAACCCTTCACAAACTGAACGCCCATTGTCCCAGACAAATAAGGGTCTTCGCCGTAACTCTCCTGGGTTCGTCCCCAGCGAGGATCGCGGGCCATGTTAACTACTGGAGACCAAAAAGTGAGCAAGTCATTAAACTTCAACAATTGCTTTTTCCCACCATCCAAGAGATTCCATTTTGCTCTAGCTTCATCTGAAATGGCAGTTGCTATTTGAAGCATCAATGGGGCATCCCACATACTGGCTAATCCAATGGCCTGGGGAAAAACGGTAAAATTTCCAGGCCTTACAACACCATGCAGGGCTTCGTTGCCATGATAATATTTATCGATGTCAAGCCTAGGTATACCATCCGCACTGGCAATCAGCATCCCTACTTTTTCTTCCAGCGTTAGCCTCTTCAACAAATCATTGATCCTTTCTGGAGCTGACAGGTGTTCATTTCTGAATGCTGGCAACGCTTGCACGTATGCTTTTTCAGCCATTAAAAGCAAAATACATACGAGGATTGTTTTCATTCTGCTTTGCCTCCCCCTTTTTTATAAGGACGAGCACCTACCTTGGTAAACCAAGCTGCATATTTTTCCATCATGGCTTTTGTTCTTGCAGCCTCCACACCAGACAAATCATTCATTTCTGTTGGATCAGTTGCAAGATCATACAGTGACCAATATGTTTCTTGAAACTCTTTTACCAGTTTCCAATTTCCTTTTCTGATGGCTTGATTTCCCTCATGTTCCCAACAATAGGTTCGCTCAGGGGTCTTTCCGTTCTTCCACAGGTAAGACAAACTTTTTCCAGCCAAATTGGGAGATTTTGCTCCTGATAATTCCAGGGCTGTGGGCATCAGGTCGACAACATGTCCTATCCCATCGCTATATCCTTTTGCAGGTTTTATTTTTGCAGGCCACTGAATGATACAAGGTGTTACAATTCCCCCCTCATGCATATAATGTTTGTATTTCTTGAATGGGGTATTGGAGGCGTTTGCCCAACTCTCGCCATAAATATGATAAGAACCACGCTCCCCAATTTTCTTTTCTGGATCACTCAGCAGTTTGGTATTCACTGTTTCAGCACAAGCACCATTGTCGGATATGAAAACAATCATCGTGTTTTCATATTGTCCATTTGACTTTAATTTATTAACGAGCCTGCCGATGTTTTGATCCATCCTGTCAATCATTGCTGCATACACCGCCATCTTCCTGGCCCATATTTTCTTTTCAGTGGCATTTTCCCAGGCTGGAATCACATCAGGCCTTTCAGAAAGTCTATAACGCTGATCAACCAATCCAATTTTCTTCATTTTTTCAAAGCGATTCTCTCTTGTTTCATCCCATCCCTGCATGTACAAATCTTCATACTTGGCAATGTCGGCCTCTAATGCATGCAAAGGGAAATGTGGTGCTGTATAGGCCAGGTACAAAAAGAACGGTTTACCATTGTAATCTTTTTTATGCTGGTCCAAAAAACCCAAGGCATGATCTGTAAATGCATCCGTCATGTAATGCCCTTCCTTGGGAATTTCGTAGTCCTTATCATCCAATACAAATCGACGCTTGTCTCTTTCTGCTGGGGTAATTTCAAAAAAACTGGAAGCACCTGAAATCAATCCGTAATAGCGATCAAATCCCCGCTTCAAAGGCCAATGCTGAGGACGCTCTCCAACGTGCCATTTACCAGACATGTATGTATTGTATCCTGCCTTTTTAAGTTCTTCAGCAATGGTAGGGAAACTATCATTCAAAAATCCCTGGTATGGGCCATATTCCATGGGCGCATTTGAGGGGCCAACCATCCCGCCCATTCCTACCGTATGGGGATATTGTCCTGTCAACAAAGAAGCACGTGTTGGACAGCAGCGGGAATTGTTGTAGAATTTCTTCAACTTGATTCCGTTGGATGCAAGTTGATCAATGTTGGGCGTACTAACTTCTCCACCATAACAACCCAGATCAGAATATCCCAAGTCATCTGCCATGATATAAATGATATTGGGTCTTGTGTCAACGGGGATTTTTTTATGAGATGTAAATAGAACAAATGAAAGAATCAAAAAAATACCCAAACCCACTACCAATGCGGTTCTATTCTTGAAGATGCCAGATGATGTCTGCATAAACAGGCTTCCTTTCATGCTGTTATTTTTTTAACTTGATTACCTCAGATCCAGCCAATAAAAATGCACCAGCACCGTATGATTCCCAACTTTCTGCATTGAAGTTTCTGCGCGGATCAGCACCAATGGGCTGCACCCATCCCACTTTCCCTTCTGAAGTCAGTAAAGTATTGAGCCCCGTCCAAGCCGCTTTCACTGCTGGAAGAAATGTTTTCTTGTCCAAAATCTTGTTGTTCAGTCCCCAAGCCATAGCATAACAATTGAAAGCAGATCCACTGCCTTCGCCACCTGCATAAGCAGCAGGATCCAACAAACTGGTTCTCCAAAGTCCGTCATCCTGTTGCAAAGACAACAATCGCGCTGACATATCCTTGAACAAGCTGATATAAAACGCTCGGGTGGGATGATCGGCTGGCATTTCTTTCAACAACCGAACCAGGCCCGCCATCACCCAGCCATTTCCACGAGACCAAAAAACTTTTTTTCCATTGGATTCCCTTTTACCATTTCCACTGGCATCGATGAGATAGGTTGCATCCCTGGCAAACAGTTTTTCTTCATTGTTGTACAACAAGCGATAACATTGCATAAAGAGCGTATCAGACAATACCAAATAAGAAGGATCGTTGAAAGTCTTTGACAATTTTGCCAAGGTAGGAGGAGCCATGAACAAGGCATCACACCACCACCAGGTAATGCCATGCCTTTTGATTTCTCCGCCGGGAACTAAAGCCATTTTTTTGATAGAATCAATACTTGCCTTCAACACAAGCTCATTTTTGCTGATGCGATAAAGGTCGATATATGTTTGGGTAATGGCAATATCATCTGCATGATCATAACGTTTGCCAGGCAACCAATTGTTGCGTTCACCAATGGCCATCAATGAATCAAGCAATACGGGAGATTTGGTTGTTTCATAGGCAGCAAATACGCCTGTATAAAAGGCTGCGTTGGTCCAGGTATTTTCCGGCTTGCCATTGGAATGTTTCATCTGCCAATCGGAAACTTTCAGCATGTTGGACTTTATGTTGGATGCTTTAAAAATATCAGGTGTCTGTGCCATGGATACATTTGCCAGAAAAAAAAGGAAAGTGGCAAAAATTGTTTTCATGATTGATTGTTTGTGGTTGAACATATTGAATATTTAAATGATTACTCACTGATGAATGAATGCTGGATTGTATTTTCCTCTTTCCCGAAAGCCATCAAAATTTTTCATGGCCCCAAACCTTGGATAACTTTCAAATACATCACCCTTTCCTTCTGCACGAGGATCATGCTGTTCTTTTAGTTTGGTTTCCAGCAAATTTTTAAGGCCTGATTTGATCTTTGCCATTTTTTTATCTTTAGCCAAATCGTTCAGACAATAAGGATCTTTGATGATGTCATACAATTGTTCGGCATTTCTTTTTTTAAAAGCCAGGGCAAACAAACCTGGAAATGACTGGCTTTCTTTGATCATGTGCGTTTTGGTTGGCGATGCATCAATATCCTCATATCCTTCAATAAATTTCTCATCGGCATTTCCTTCTGCAACCATTTGTTTTTTAGGTGCCGGGTCCCCAGCAGGCCAACGATCGGGCGTATAGTTCTTGATGTACAAATATTGTTGTGTTCGGATGGCCCTGGCAGGATAGCCCAGGTTGTCTGGCCGTGCATGGGTATGTCTTTCTCTGCCTGTGAGCACATAAGACCTGGACGGATCTACCAGACCGGAAGCTTTGGATTGAAGAATGGGCAACAGGGATTTACCGGTGATGCCTTCAAAAGGTTTGACGCCAGCCAGATCCATGATGGTTGGAGCCAAATCAATCATGCCTACTAGGTCGGTTACTTTTCTGGATGAGCCTTTGATGGATGGACCGCAGATGGCCAAAGGGATGTGTGTTCCATAGTCCTGTAAATTTGCTTTTGCGTATGGGAATGCCATTCCATTGTCTGCTGTGACGATGATGATGGTATTGTCCAGCTCTCCGCGTGCTTCAAGCATTTTGATCATTGCACCCAGCTGCTTGTCAAACCAACCAATTTCCAATGCATAGTCAAGCATGTCATTTTTTACCAGATCATCATTGGGTAAAAACTTGGGTACTGTTGAATCCGTTGCTTTTAGTCCTGCCTTTGCACCTGAACCAGCTTCATAGACCCTGTGTGGCTCTTTGGATCCGTACCAGAAGAAAAAAGGTTTTTCGGCTGGCTTGTCTTTCAGAAAATCATTAAAATTTCCAGCATAATCTGTGTTGACAATTCCTTTGGCAGGAACTTTATCAAACTTCTTTTTGTTGTATTCTGGACCTACAGGGTTTCTATCCCATCCTGCATTTTCAAAATTTCCAGGATCCCATGCTTTCCCTGTAAACCCGATAAAATAACCAGCATTTTCCAATGCATTGGTAAAGACTGGAAATTTTTTGGGGAAATAGCTGGAGTGGGTTCCAGCTTCTTCCAACTGCCAAATATTTTTCCCTGTTAACATGGCAGCACGAGAAGGACTGCACTGTGGCGCTGCAACAAAAGCGTTTGTAAACATGATACCACGCTTTGCCACTTCATCAAAATAAGGTGTTTTGAAAATCTCCTGACCCAATGCAGAGACATGTGCAAAAGACTGGTCATCTGCTATGGCAAAAAGTATATTGGGTGGGCGATTGATTGTTTTTGGGATGGGAACATGCAGGGATCGATTGCTCGTGAAAACAAATGATATCAAAACAATTGTCAAAAGAAAAATTACCCTTTTCACATGCTTATATTTTATTAAATGATTTTTTCATTGCCTGTTCAATCTCCCATAAAGGCTTTTGTATGGAAGACTGCCTTTCAATCAATTCTGGTTCAAGAACCTTATTGATAGGGCTTTCGTGCTTTAGGTCATTTTCAACCAAACGCAACAAGAGTTCGATCGTCTCCACTGCAATCTGTCTAATGGGCTGTGATGCTACTGTAATGGATGGAGTAAAAAGCCTAAAAAGATCATTGTCATCAAAACTAACTACTGCCAAGTCATCAGGCATTGATTTTCCCAACTGCTTTAAGGCTTCAATACCATGAACACCAAGATAGTTGGTTGAAAAAAACAAAGCATCCAAATCTGCATTTTCCTCAACAAAGGAGATGATGGAAGAAATGCTAGTTTCTACTGAATCATCAAATTTCATTTTTAATACAAGCTCCTTCGAATAAGGCTTTTTTGATGATTCCATCGCAGCCACATACCCCCTTTCCCTTTCAATCATTTGAGACATATCACTGTGAATGGTTACAAATCCTATATTCTGGTAGCCATTGTTGAGCAAATGATTGGTAAGATCATAAGCACCCTTAAAATTGTCGAGCACCACTGCATTGGCAGAAAGTCCAGGAACGGTTCTGTCCAGCAATACAAAAGGAATTTTATCATTGTTGAGCTTCTCAAGCTCCTGGACAAGTTCTTTGGTGGGTGTAATGATCATTCCATCCACTGAACTGTTGCACATTTTTCTGATCAGTGCCTTTGCTGTTTTGGGATTATTGTCAGTACTGCTCAAAAAAACATTGTATCCCCTCTTTGATGCTTCCAATTCAACAACTTTGGCAATATTGCCAAAGAAGTAATTGCCAAGATCTTCTACAATCAATCCAATGGTATTGGACTTACCGGTGCGAAGCAGCCTGGCGGCATTGTTAGGGCTATAATCCCGTTTTTTTATAAGCTCCAATACTTTGCTGGATGTAGCCTCACTGATACCCATTTCTTCACTTTTTCCATTGATCACAAAGGAAACAGTAGTAATCGAAAGTTCAAGTTCTTTGGCAATATCCTTTATCGAAACCTTTTTTGTCATAGTGTCGAAATCAGTTGTTTGGTATAATATTTTGGATTGAAGTATTCATCAATCCTTGATACCCCAATTTTTATTGGGTGATGATCCCATCTGCAGCATCAACGTTCCGCCCTTAATCAATGCTGAATGATCGAAGAAAGGCTTTGAAATCGCAGTGCCGTTCAGGGTTGCAGACTGGATGTATAAATTACCAGGAACATTGTTTTTGGCCTCAATCACAAATTGCTTTCCAGGATAGTATTTTTCGTTTAGTTTAATGGTAATCTTTTTGAAAATAGGGCTGGTAATTTCATAAAAAGGTTTTTCCGACGTTCCTCCATCTGTCGAGAAAAGTCCAATTTTCAGCAGCACAGCCAATGACCCCATCAATCCCTGGTCCTCATCTCCACTGTAGCCTTTTTGCGGAGAGATTCCACTGTACACTGAATCAATGAGCTGCCTTGTCCAGTATTGGGTCAGCCATGGTTTACCAGCATAGTTGAAGAGGAAAGGTGTTTGCATACAAGGCTGATTACCATAGTTGATGTAAACCCTGCGTTGTGCCTCTCTTTCGGGTGGATTTTCAGATTTACCCGAAACAAAACCATGTTTGCGTGCTTCGGTGAAAGCAAAATTGAGTTTATCGGTAAACTTTTCTTTGCCACCATGAAGGGCAATCAGTCCTGGAACATCATGGGGAACGAACCAACTGTATTGTGCGGCGTTGCCCTCATTGAAGCCATGTTCATATTGAAGAATGTCCACTGGGTCGGCCCATTTACCACTCCTGTCTTTGGCCAACATCCAGCCAATTTCTTTGTTGAATACATTCTTATAATTGCCAGAACGCTGCATGAAAAGGTCATAATCACTTTGCTTGTTCAGCACCTTTGCCATCTGGGCCATTGCAAAATCCTGGTAGGCATATTCAAGTGTTTGTGCAGCTCCATCCTGGTGAAACCCGTATTTGATGGGATGCAACGGATGAGGAACATAGCCCATTGAAATATACTCTTCAATTCCCCCACCTTTGAAAGTCTTGTGCTCATATCCTGCCTTGCTCATCATCCCTCCGGGAAAATGATCCTTGCGCATTCCTTCATAAGCCTTGGCGATATCAAAGCCACGGATGCCTTTGAGGTATGCACTTACGATGAAAGGCGTTGTAGTGGCT
>Ga0214921_10009775_pt1 | contig 12036 bp, 25 predicted proteins | sample LL1505_MetaG_FD_177992 | JGI IMG/M metagenome (GOLD analysis project Ga0214921, IMG submission 177992) | Freshwater microbial communities from Lake Lanier, Atlanta, Georgia, United States - LL-1505 | ecosystem: Environmental > Aquatic > Freshwater > Lake | place: USA: Georgia | collected... | reverse complement strand
CTTTTATTTATGAAGAAACTTTACAGATAAATTCACTTAAAAATATCATTACTGAAATCATGAACTTTTATCAAGATTATGATTTTGTAGTTACATGTTCAATAAAAAATGGAACTTACAAAAATGATGTTTATTACAGTTGGAAAATTTTAGATGTAAAAAATATAGAAATAGACAGCTGCTTAATCTCACAAATATTTAAAAACCAAGAAACTTACCATGTTCACCTTGACCATTGTAAATTTTCTAAAGAAGACCAGCTTAATGTTTTGGGTTCTTTTAATGGAAAAGTATTTTTAAGCAATTTGGGAGATACGGATTGTGTTAGTAGATCCATTAAACTAAACGATAAAGAAGTGCTTATAAATCTTGGCACTGGATCACAAATTTTCTTTGGTAACAATATTATTTCATTCATTCCAAGCGGCAGAGCATTAAACGTTTTTTATAAATTCTTTTCAAGCTTAGGTAAAAATATTTTTGATGACATGTCAAATATTTCATTACCTGATTTATATACCAGTGATTTAAGTTTTGATTTGAGTGTTTTTGAACAAGCCATAAATTTTAAAGATTATGGTAAAATAGTAAATATTACAGAAAAAAATTTTACTTATCAGAACTTTATTCAATCATTACTTAAAAGCTATTTAAATCAATATATTAATTTACTCAAAGAGTATGATTTGCAAAGAATTTATCTTACTGGTGGTATTGCTTTAAAAATTAAAATTATTGAGAAATATCTTGAAAAAGAATTGTCGGCAGAAGTCAAATATGTGAGTGAAGAAATTAATTCGACTCATATTGGAATGGCAAATTTAATTGTTAAAAATGAAAAAAATACTAATAACTGGATCTAATGGTTTTATAGCTAGGAATATTGCAGCTAGATTATCAGATTGTGAAATAACATTAACTAATAGAAGCAATTTAAATCCATTAATCGCTTCAGATGTTGATAACTTTTTCAAAGATAAATATTTTGATGTTGTTCTTCACACTGCAATAAAAGGTGGTACTAGACTTGCTGAAGATGAATCTGAGTATGTCTATCAAAACTGCTTAATGCATTTCAATATCTTAAGAAATCAGCAAAGTTATGGGAAATATATATCTTTTGGTTCAGGCGCAGAGCTTGATAGAGCGTTAGACATTGATGAATTTTCTCCTTATCTTACAAGCTTGCCAATCGATCCTTACGGAATGAGCAAAATTTTGATTGCAAGATCAGGTGAAGTTTTTGATAAGTTTTACAACATAAGAATTTTCAATATATTCAATGAAGACGAACTGCCTACAAGAATGATTAAAGGAAACATTTTCAGATACATCAATAAAGAACAAATGGTTATTCATCAAGATAAGTACATGGACTTTATGTATTTTGATGACTTTATGAAAATTATTAACTTTTACATTAATGAAAAAGATTGCCCAAAAGTAATCAATTGCTGTTATGAAAAGAAATATTTACTTTCAGATATTGCCCTATATATCAATTCATTGTCAGACTATAAAGTAGATATTCAAATATTAGATGGCGCTTTAGGTAAATCTTATATTGGAAAGTATGAGTTGGGTGATTATGGTATTGTTACTGGAACTTTAGAAGATGGAATTTCTAAATGTTACAAGTATTACCTGGAGAATAAAAATTAAATGAAAAAGAACGTTTTATTAAACTACTCGTACACTGATAAATGTATTGATTCTATTGATGGGGAAATTTTTCTTCAATCATTAAGTAAACTTTCAGGTTTTGAAAAAGTAGCATTTGTCAACAGTATGAGTGACCATGGAATGCAAGTTTTGTCTAAATATTTTGACAAGATTATTCCAACACATGAATCAATGCTTACGGGACATTATGCTTCATATCAATATTTAGTTGATAAACAAGACGAATATAATCTTGTATTTCAAACTGACTTAAGAGATGTTGTTTTGCAAGGAAATCCATTTGAATTTATGGAGCTACATCCTGACAAGCATATGTTTTACACCTGCGAAGGAATGAAGGTTAAAGATAATATTTGCAACTTAGGTTGGGAACATCATTACAGAACTTTGCTTCGACATCACAATGAAGATTATTCAGATTCTTTTGTTGTGAACGGAGGCATTGTTGGTGGAAGAATTGATTATTATTTGAATCATCTTTTAATGATTTTTACAAACACAAATAGAAATGTTAATCCTCCCGTCATGGACCAGCAGTTTGTAACTTATATGTACAAACATTTAGTTCAAAACCCAAAAATCATGTTCTGCCATCCAAATACAGATAACTTTTGTGTTACTGGTGAAGCCGTTAAATGGGGAAATATCACAATAAATCATGACGGTAATAATGCAATATCCTCTTCTAATAAACCATTTTATATCTATCATCAATGGGACAGAACCAAGCATGCAGATTTAATAAGAGATAAGTTTAAAAGAACTCTATCTTTTGTGCTTTAGATAAAGTAAAACCTCTCTTCATTTGAGAATAAGCCCAATAGGAGGGTTTACAAATGAGAAGAGGTTTAAATTTTGTTGAATGGTTTCTTTGTATTTCGTCCTTTTTAGTTTTGTTAGCATTTTTTGCTTTTATCAAATGGATAACAGAACTTTATTAAAAAAAACGACCCTGAGTTATTCAGGGTCGTTTTCAAATTTCAACGATAACTGTTTATTGAACATATTCTTTATTTGTTCACTATTATCAAAACCATGTTTAAAATAGTTTCTTGCTGATTTTATTTGATCTTCAGTTAAATCAAGTTTCAGAAAGTTCAAAAGCTTTTGAAATCTTTCTTCGAGTTCGTCAGGAGTAGAAATAGCATTATGAAGCGTAAACATTCCACTATCACATCCCAAACTGTATGCTTCAGGTCCAAAACCAAATTTATCGTAAAGTAAGCCTCTGTAAGATCCTTTGTCATTAAAATAGTTTTCAAAGATTACATTTGTGATATAAAAGAACAAAAGCAACTGATTATCTGTTTCTAAAGATTCAAAATATTCTTTAGACTTTTGCTTGTATTCTTCTAAAGCTTTAAATTGTATTTCTAAATACTCTGCATATTCTTCACTATTTAAGTAGTCAGTGAATGATTTATAGATTTTCCCATTATGTTCAAATGGGTTTGGATTTTTGACCATAGGATTACCTGTGCTTTCTCTTAACGATTCTTCTTTTCTATCCTTAATATCTTTCCAGGTCATTTATTTGGCTCCTGGAGATATTATACTAGAGTTCAATTTCATATGATTGATTTGAAGAAAGCTTGTTGGTTTTTGTTTGTTGGAATCGTAAAGGCTTTGAGTTTTTGAGATAAATATTTAGCCAATCATTTAAAGCTATTAACTGCTGATGGTTAAGAGTGATAGTTTTTTCTTCAAAGTTACTGTCAATTAAAGTTAAAGTATGTTTTTGCATTTATTTGCTTTCTACTATTTTTACTGTTATATCTTCTGCTTCTTCTTTTCGCAAGGCAATTTGGTAACTTCGAATATTTACTTTTACTGGACCGTTTTTATTATGAGAGTTTACAGTTACTAGTGTACCTTTGTTAAAACCAAGTTCGGCAAATCTACATCTATTGTTGCCTTTTACGCTTAAGATTTCGTATACTTTTCCTTCTTCAGCGCAACATAACTGGGTTGTCATTAACTTTAATCCATTCTTCGCTTAGTATTTCTTCAATACTAAAAATACCTAAGTCATCACTAAAAATCTCAAGAGTTTCAATTCCTTCTGGAGGATATTGAAACTCTATCGACCTTAAATAATCTTTTTCAGAAAACTTGAATATAAATTTGGGTTTCTTAAAATATATCAACTTTGAATCATCTTGTCTGAAAAAGTAAAACCTGTCATCCTCGCCATTGAGAACTTCTTGCAACTTCATTGTTACCACCACAGATCAAACCATATTTCTCCTAAAATTGCCACAGCTTTTTTAGCATTACTTAATCTTTCTTTCTCTAACTCCAAAGATACTTCAACATTTTCATCAAGATAGTATTCTTCAAATGCTTTAACAATATAATTGAGTTTTTCATTAAAAGATTCTTCAGTCATATCACCAGGAAACCCATTATTTACTTGAATATATCTTTTAAGCCTAGGAAGTAAAAACAAGGCAACAGTTTTATCTAAATGCCAAGTTTCAGTATCATCGAATCCATTTTCATCCCTTTGCTTTTTGTATCTTTCAAGCTTTTCAGGTTCATCTTTGTATACTTCTTCAGCAATACTAAAGTTATTTTTTTCTGAAGTCGTAGATGATTTTGAGGAGTCTTTTGATTTCTTCTGGATCGATTTTAAGTTTTTTTGGCTCATCGTCTTTACTCATTGACTTCGTTCTGCAATTCTTCAACAGACTTAAAGAAAGCAACTGAAGTTCTTATTAACCAAGCAGCAAAAGCACCAAGCAAGAAATCAGCAGGTAATGTTTGATAAGTATTCCAGGTTTTATAAATGATAACTCCACCAATTACACCTACAACAAATCCAGCAGTTCTCTTATCATTAATCAATGTCTTATTCATCTTAATCCTCCACTATCATCCAATCGTCAGCTTCTATGTCTTGTAGATATGGACAAAAAGCTTCAATGCCTTCATGTAAATTAATTAAGAAAAAAGTTGCTGGAGTAAGTTCACTATTATCAAGTATAGTTTCATCAAACTCTCCATCATCATCTTCTTTACTATTTCCGAGAGCTATCCAAAACAACTCATCCCAGCTTTTTCTACGAGCTTTGAATCCTTGTTTAAGATATTTAAGTGTCTGAACAAATTTCATAGTTTAATTCAAATCAAATGGCTCGAAATAAGGACACTTTTGGTATCCAGCGCCATCTCTAACCCAACCGTTGCCTTTGCACTTTTCTTTGCCCTTACCAAGACATTCGCAAACTCCAATTGGTTTGCCATTTCTTATGATGGCATTTTCAATTTTTGCTTGTTCTTCAGGTGTAAGGTCAAGAAATTCAGCAACAGATCCAACACGAAATCCAGCTGCTTCTAAACGCTTCTTTTTTTCATCAGTCATCGTCTTCGTCTTCTTCTTCGTCAACAGAATCTTCCAAAGCTTCTGCTAAATCTTCAGGCACAAGCTCCCAAAACAATCCTTTTTCTTCAAGAATTTCAGTGTCAAACGAATCTAACTGATCTAGCCAATCATGATAATCTTCATATTCTTCTTCAAAGTCATTTTGCAAAGTTTCAAAATCAATCTCATATTGTTTGCCATAGAACTTCATAGCTTTGTCAAAAATAGCACAGTCACTATCAATTTCTAGATAAGCATATCCATCTTCATTAAGATTACTCGAACCATTACCAAGATAAGAAAACTCACTTATAGCATCGATAATATTTAAATCATTAAGAAGATCAACACTGACCTTCCAATAATCATGTCTGTAACAATCTACTGCTTGAATAATAATTTTTTCCATAGTTAATAACCCTTAGCTATTGTTGCACTTCTATGATCTGCCATATGAAAAAACTCTGCTTCTTTAGTTTTTGGTAATACAGCAGTACCCCATTCTACCCTACCGTGGTGAGAAAGTAAAATATGACTTAAATGTTCTTGTAACTCATGCGGGAAATTCTGTATTTTCTCAATTTCAGAATAAACCCACAATGCAGATAAACACAAGTGGCCAATCATTTTACCAGTTTCAGTAAAACCGTAGTAAGTTTTATCATCAGATACATCTATTACAACATACTCTTGAATTTTACCAATATCGTGCAAAAGAGCAGCAGTAATCATCAATTCAATGTCTAATGATTCATACTTGTATCTTTTCATTAACTCATAATCAGAAATGCAAAAATCTGCTACTTCTAACGAGTGTTCCAATAAACCACCTGGATAAGCATGATGAAAACCTTTAGCAGCTGGAGCAATCAAATACTCTTCACGATGCTTTCCATCTTTTCCAACTAGATTATAACAAAGTTCAGATAGATGAGGATTTGAAATTCTGCTTAATAGATCATCAAGCTTGTTTGTTAAAAAATTATGTGTTTCTTCGTTAATCATTAGAATTTACCTTTTGTGGTTTGATAGTTACACTATAAGCCACTTTCTCTTCTTCAAAACAATACCTTAATGAATCAAGAAATTCTTTTCTGTCATTATAATAAAGTTTTTGAAGCATTTTAACCATTTCTTTTTCTGATACTTCTGAATCTTCATCTGCAGTAATATCAATGTCAAAGGTTAAACTTAATTTGTATTTAGCCATCTACTATTTCCCAATCATCGTGTAAAAAATCACCAGCATCTATTGTATCAAATAAGCCAAAGAAATCATCAAAAGTGGTCTTAGTAAATGTAAAACTGTTTTGAAATATTGATTCTAATTCTTTGTCTAGATCTTCGTCTTCCTGTTCTCTCACCAAATGCACAATCCATTGGCCAAAGAAATCTAAGGCTTTACATTTTTCATGAGGTTCCCAGGATTCTCTTCTTAATGTTTTGCCATCTTTTAATAGGGATAAAGCTTCTAATCCAGTCATTCTTCATCTACCTTTTTGTTATCATCAACAGTATAGTCTGTATCCCAATAATCAATGTCCCAATCATCAGCAATCAAATCACCAGGTTCTAAATCAAGAACCGTAGATGCCAATTCATATCTGCCTTCAATGTCTTCTGAATGATATACATACACAAAGCAATTATCATCTTTGTCATAATACATATATTTATCTTCCCAGGCAGCTCTTGTGATTGGTTTGCCTTCCATTAATGAATTTAATACTTCAGAAAATTTCATTCTAAAATCTCCCAATTGTCAGCCATAACATCTTTTGCTTTAAGACTTTTGTATGAGTTCCAATTATCACCTTTATCTATTTGATGTCCATTTTCAAGAAAGTATGTTCTACAAAATAAACTTTCTGTCTCCATCTTAAACTCAATATGCATATAGATGGGGTCGTCAACAAGTACAATTCTTGAAATAGTTTTTCCAGTCTTTAATGCTGGCAATACTTCTTCGAGAGTCATTCCACTATCTCCCAATCATCTTCAAGTAAATCACCACTATCAAGAACATCGTTAAAACATACATAGTTGGCAAACTCAGGTTTATCAGGAACCCATTGTGGAACTAAATGAGTGTCTAAAGCACCTAAAATTGGGTCAAGAATATCAATTCTAACAGACCACATATCATCACTAAAATAAGCTCTACACTTTTTATCAGACTCCCAATCTTTTCGTCTAAGAGTGTAACCAGCATGTAAATATGTAATTGCTTCTTTTCCTGTCATTCCAAAATCTCCCAATCTTCTTTGAGTATATCATCAATCAATTCTTCAGCAATTTCTTGATTAAATAAATTAGTCCAAGGAGTAGTTAAATTCAAATCTGGCACTCTTGGAAATTCTTTTGCTTGATGAGAAAAATAACAACCATCAGAGAAATAAAAGTGCCAATCAGGATTTTCCCAATTGACACATCTTACTTTCTTACCTTTGGACAATTCAGCTAAAGCTTCTATTCCAGTCATTGATCTATATAATTTTCTATTGTACCTTTAAGATTACGATCCCACAGAAATGCAGCATCAAATCCAAAACTGCTATCTTCAAAATTAACAAAAACTGTATCGCCTGGAGGATTTAATTGAACAGATATAATCTTTTCATTCATATCAAGCTCTTTGCACACTATTTCAGCAATAGAAGTCATATATTTTTGAAACTTTAAGTAGCTATAGATTCTTCCACGAACAAAATCTTCAGAATATATGAATTGTTCAGTGCTCATTTCTATCCTTAAGGTGTTGTTTTTGTATTTGGTTAACTTCGTCTACTACATCAACGACTTCCCAATCACGAGCTTTTAAGTCTTGCATGGTGAGTTCAATATCTTTAGAATATTTTCCCATCAAATATTCAGGATACCAAGATTTACGTCTTATAGATTTCCCAGCATCAAAATCATCTAAAACTTCTTTGAGAGATTTACCACGAAAAATTGTCCAGTCTTCAGCAAAAAGATCGTCTACAGTAAGTTTCGTTTCTGGATTATTCTTATAACCTATAGGAAAAAGAATTACTTCAGGGAACTCTTCTCTATAAACAATTACACCTTGCTGCAACATCTTGATAGCCCAATTCATATCTCTTTTGAATTGGATGTTAAATTCTTTGAGAAATTTATCAAAACTACTACCAATATGCTTGTTTTCTAGTGCATATAGTAAATAATCTTCACCTGGATCAATATAGTTTAAAGCAGGTTTATTTAACTTTGCTTTCTTTATTTCAACATCATAGAAATATTTTTTATTTTTAGGTATTTCTCTCATAATTTATTTCTCGCTAGTATATCCTATATTTAATCTACGAACCAAATGGATAAAATTATGATTGCGAACTATATGATAAAGAAAATATGCTCTTCGACCTAACGAGAAAGCTCTAAATTCCTCTTCTGTTCTGAACACTTGAGTACCATCATCATATTGACTTGGTACTTTAATTCCATCTTTTGCCCATTCTTTTTGTCTATTGAATTTCTTTTCGATGAGAGATAAAAGGAATTCCCATTCTTCTTGGGTATACCTTTTGTCTTTTGGTTCAAGAAACTCATCAAATTCAATTTTTTTATGAGAGAAAGAGCTTCTATGAATAACAACATAAATATCTTGTTTATTGGTTTTTTCGACAGGAGGAAGGTGCAAATTAATACCGACATACTTTGAAACACAGTAGTCAGGAGCAGAGTGATTCTTAACACGCATTTGTCCGTTAACAGTGTCGTAAATATGATCAACACAATAATGGTCGTCAAACTTGGGCACTGCATCACTATCAGTTTCAAATGACTCGACAAATTTAAAAAATGATTGTCGTTCATCTGTACTTGGAATATATCTCCAAAAGCTATGTTTAAATCTTCCCATTATTTCTTAATCTTTCCGTAGTAATAATCCCACAATGCCTTAAATCCCTTTTGACTTATGGTGTGCTCAATGTGATAGTCAATTACTAATGGTGCTCTTGCTTCTTTATTATTTCTAGAATAAAAGTTATCGTAGAACTTCTCATACTTAGCTTTGTCAATTATATCGACAGACATAAATCTTTTATTAAGTGAAACTATTCCAATCTTACTTCCAGGGCGACCAATCAACTGTATAGCATATCTTACATCAAAATTACCAACATTCAATATGCATTCTTTTTTAATTTTGTCAAGCCATTCTTTTTCGTTCATAAGTTTTCATCTGTCACTTCGTAATAAATTTCCCACATGTGTCCAGCAGCGTCAGCCGTTTCAGATTGCAATTCTAAAAATTCTTTAAAATCATGAATAAATAAATTATCATTGCTATCATATACTTTATTTTCTTTGAGTGTAATAAAATAAAGATCTGGCCATTTTTTATGTCTAATTCTATAACCCTTTTGCATCAATGGAAAAGCTTTTGAAAATATGAACATATTTAATTTTATGTCAAAAAAACAAGCCTGTCAATAGACTGGCTTGTTTTGAGTGTTATTACACGTTATAACTTTGAATTTCTTCTCTAGTAATTCCATATTTTTCAAGTTCTTCATAAGTTCTATCAAAATATTGAATAAAAATCATAGCTTTTCTCACCACTTCTTGATCTTTTCCAGCAGCAATATTGTCTTGTACATAAGGTACTTTTAAAATTTCACATACATATTGTTTTGCATATTGATGAGCGATAGGTTGATAGCTTGGAGAAAAATGATCATACATTTTTGCAAACTTTAACATGTTTTCATAGTTCATAACGAAATGGAAATCACCTTTCAATTCTGCCCAATTGTTACATGTTATGCAATTCAAGTCATAATTATCAAAAATCATATCCTCTATTAATAGAAGGTCTAATCTGTAAACCAATACCAAATCATATTTAAAGTTTCTCTCAGTGCAATATTTAGATGCCATTTCACAAACTTTTTTCAAAGAAAGAACTTGGGATACAACACTAAAACAAGATTTAGGACAATACGACATTGCCAATTTATATAAGATATTGGCATTATATTTAGCATTATTTTCTGTGACTATTTGAGTAGGTTTATATAAATTAGACAATTCTTCTTCTAATTCAGGATGCCAACAATGAATAAAAGTATCAATTTCATGGTTTGGATTTGCATCAATGATATGTTTTTTGAAAGAATTATAGGCACAGTGGTAGTTAATAAATTCTGAGTTAGTGTTTATTTCATTAGGGTTCAACAAGTTACCAATCTTTTTTGAAATACCACCTTTAAATACAATAGCGACTTTCATTATTCTCCTCAATGATTTTCAATTTCAGGAAACATAGTAATAGTTTTATATTCAATATAATTGGGACTATTTAAAACATATATTATCATTTTTGCAATATCATCAACTTTGAGAGCTTTGTCTGTGTCTCCAAGAGGATATGCTGTTTTGGTCCATAAAGGTGTATCAATTCCTCCAGGATGTATAGACACTGTTTTAATTTTCTTTTCTTTAAGCTCTTTAGATAGTATTGAAGAAAATGCAGTCAAAGCATGTTTTGAAGCACAGTAAACTGATTGACCCTGAAACTCATATAATCCAGCTACCGAATTTATGAATATAATTTTGCTGTTTTCTCTTAAAAAAGGCAAAGCAGCTTTTGTAACATACATAGAACCCAAAACATTAGTCTTGATTAAACTTTCTATTTCTTCAAAGTTTGTGTTTTCAAAAGAATCTAACTTGAAAATGGCAGCATTATTAATTACACAATCCAAGTAATTCAAACTTTTGAGAGAATCAATAACTTTTTCTTTATCAGATATATCAATTATAATTTGTGTAAAGTTTTCTGTATTTTTAAGCTTTTCATTTATAGTACGTGAAAGCCCAATGACCTTCCAGCCATTTTCCAATAACAAAGAAGCTATTCTTTCACCCAAGCCATACGAAGTTCCAGTAACCAAAGCAGTTTTCATAATGTTTTAAAAACCATTATAGCATTTTTAATTTCTTCATCTGAAAGGTCATTGATAATTTTATAATTACCTATCTCTATTGGAAGAGGTAAGTATTGATTGTTATTTCTATGCTTCATAGTGTCTTGTAAAGACAACTTTAATAAATCAAAATCAGTAAAATCTTGATGATAAATTGGCAAGCCTAAATTTTTAGCTGTATTAATAATTCTTTCAAAAGTTGCATAATCAATATAGCCACGATTGAATGATATACAAGAACTAAATATACAATCTATAGCAACTGATTCACCGTGTAGTATTTCTGGAATATTATTCATCTCAATCAAAGGACTAAAAGAATGTCCGAAATCTACACATCTATCAAGCTTCTTTTCCCATAAGTTCGGTGCCAATTCTTCAATCATACCAGTGATAGCAAGATTGATTACACGATTTGGCACAGCTCCATATTGAAATCTTTCTTCCAGTAACTGTTCATAATTTTCTTCAAGCAAAACAAACAGTTCATTTTGTTTTATCAATGCAAGCTTAAATATTTCTGCTATGCCATTAACTATTTCTCTTCTTGGTTGAGTGTTGATAAATTTCTTATCTAATAATGCTGCAATTGGTGGATAATAAGCACCAAGTCTATTTCTCTTACCAAAATGATCAATACCAACTTTAGCTCCAACAGATGCATCAACTATAGCTAATAATGTTGTTGGAACTTTAATATATGGAATACCTCTACGGTAAATAGAACAACAAAACCCAACTATATCAAGTAATACACCACCACCAATTGCTAAAACTGGTTCTGATCTTCTTAAAATTTGCGAATCTTCAAAAAACTTTAAAATCTTTTCACAGTTTTCCCAGTTCTTATTAACCTCAGTAGAATCAACAATATGTAGAAGATATTCCACTTTTAATGTTTCAAAATAGTTCTTTATTTGATCAGAATACAAATCATAAATAACTTTGTCTACAACTAAGATTTGTCTTGGTGAATCTGAATATGAAATTAAATCGTGATTTTTTGGATTAAAAATGTTTGTTGAATAAGTGAGA
>Ga0214921_10009774_pt1 | contig 12037 bp, 12 predicted proteins | sample LL1505_MetaG_FD_177992 | JGI IMG/M metagenome (GOLD analysis project Ga0214921, IMG submission 177992) | Freshwater microbial communities from Lake Lanier, Atlanta, Georgia, United States - LL-1505 | ecosystem: Environmental > Aquatic > Freshwater > Lake | place: USA: Georgia | collected... | reverse complement strand
ATAGTGATGGGTTTAGCAGATCGCTATCTGGGATTAGATTTGGCATGGTTCATTTCGCGCTTTGTGCTGATGATCGGCTTATCTATTGCCTACGTAAAAATGACGCGTTCGCTACGAATAGAAGCCTTAACAGCTTGCTTTGCATTGATATTTTTTCTGGTCGTTGGTCATCAAACTTACTTCGCTGGTGAGTGGATATTCGGTGGTAGCGAAGGTAAGGTATTCGCTTACATTCTGGTGATGTTAGCAGTAGGTTTGGTAATTCAAGGTCGACTCTTAACTGCGGTTGTGCTGTTAGCGATCGCAACTTACTTTCATTTTTTAGTCGGTGGATTCTGGGCGGGTGCTTTATTTATTTACCTCTTCCTGAATGGTCACAATCGCAAGCAACTAGTGCTGGGCTTGCTTGGTTTCACCATGCTAGTACTGCCTATGGTCGGGCTTTTGATCTACGAAAATAAACTGCTGCCGCCACCTGATGTATCAGGCTTAGAATTTACTATCGACCAAATTTATTCCGATATACGCAATCCTCACCATATCGCTCCGTTTAAAGAGGGTCATTTTCGGTGGATGGGTGGTTTTGTTTTTTTTCTGCTCTTTTCAGGATTTTTATATCTGGTCAAGCGTCGACAAATATTTTGGAATTCCAATTTTGTGTTTTGGGTGGGCGGCTTACATCTTTATTTAGTAGCTGCCTTGGTCGTCGCATGGTTTGATCGCCATACACAGTTACTTGGAAAATTTTACTTATTTAGACCTGCATCATTCATTTATCTTTTGTGCCTGTTGGTTTTGTTCGATGCGGTGAGTAAACATTGGCTAGCCTCCAATGAGAAACGATTAAAGATAGTTACCAGTCTATTTCTTCTCGTGGCAGTAGGAGCCTTGGTAATTAAGTTACCAAGCATGGTACGTAGCTCGCCAGATAGTTTGATGAGTAGTATGGGTGGTGAAGAAAAGGAATTGATTCAGTGGATACGCACAAACACCCCAGAGGGTACGGTGATATTGATACCTGAAAGCTCGGGTAAACCGCTCAACTCAATGAATTTTGAACAATTGATTGATCGACCTACCTTAGTCAGTTGGAAGTTTGTACCAACAACACGTTACGAGATTGCGCTTTGGTATAAGCGGATATTACTTAAGAGCGAAATTTATGAGGGAAAATGTGACTCGGTCAAGCAGCTCAATGTAAATCATGTGCTGGCGGTAAATCAGATGCAGTCGGATAAGATTAGTCAATGCGGTAAGTCGCTTTATTCAACCGGAAGCTATGTGCTATTTGCTATTAACTAAGTTGAGCGCTAATGGCTGTTACGAATCCCGTATTTCTAAAGTAGGTAGGAGCTTTATTTGAACACGCGATCACAGCCCGTGCTTGTCCTTTGCATGAAGTGGGGTAAAGCCTATGGTCCAGAATACGTTAATCGTTTACGTAATGGTGTTGCTCGTAATTTGAGTTACCCGCATCGTTTTATTTGTTTTACCGACGACGCTACAGGTATTGAAGAGGGTATTGAAGTTTTCCCGCTACCCAGCTTGGGTTTGCCGCCTCAGCATCAGGATCTGCGATGGAGAAAACTAGCATTACTAGGTAAAGATGTTTTTGGTTTAACAGGTACCGCGCTCTTTCTCGATTTAGATTTAGTCGTTGTAGATCGGCTTGAGCCATTTTTTGATCATCCTGAAAAATTCGTCATCATTCGCGATATGGACCTATTCCGGTCCAAACCACTGCGTAAGTTCATTCCAGCTAAAGACCGTTTTTTAAACAGTGTAGGTAATTCTTCGGTTTTTAAAATGGAGATGGGTGCTCACAGCGATATTTTGGATGAATTCGTGCGCGATCCCGTTGCAGCGCAAAGTTCATTCAAGATTTCGCAGCAATTTATGAGTCATGAATTAGGCAGGCGCGGTCTGCTTAACTACTGGCCCAAGGAATGGTGTGTTAGTTTTAAAAATCACTGCATACCACGCTACTGGAGAAGTTATTTTCACGATCCATTTATTCCTGAAGATGCAAAAATCGTCGTGTTTGCTGGAAATCTGAAAATGCAAGATGTTGTCGATGGAGGTGGAAGTACTTGGTATCGACGGATAGGTAATATTGATTGGCTGGTTAAGCAGTGGAAATAATATTTGCATTAAGAATAATCATACTTCCAATGCGCGCACATGAAGACAATAAAAATTTAGAATCTTTTTTTAAATTAGCCAATAATTAATCATCATGCTTGAATTGAGAAATGTTAGTTTGGTTTGTATTGAGTCGCAAAATCCAAAATTGGCGAGATTCGCTATTGATCAGTGTTTGAAGCACGCAAATTTTGGCGAATGTATTTTTTTATCTAGTAAAAATTTTGAATTACCAGATTACATAACTCAAGTTAAGATACCAGACATAAGCAGTACTAGGGATTACTCTCAATTTATGATATGTGAAGTTCATAAATATTTTAATTTAAGTCATGCATTGATTGTTCAATGGGATGGTTTTGTTTTATCTCCAGAAGGCTGGAGCGATGAATATCTAAAATTTGACTACATTGGAGCCCCATGGTTGAGAAGGGGGCTTGTTGGGAATGGAGGCTTTTCTTTACGATCGAAGAAATTGTGCGGAATATTAGCAAATTTATCAATAGTTGAAAGTCATCCTGAGGACTTGATAATTTGCTCTGTTTTGCGAAAAAAACTTGAAATGCAATATGGAATAAAGTTTGCGCCAATTGATACGGCTAAACATTTTTCATTCGAATCAGGAGTGCCTGATTATAAGACATTTGGATTTCATGCAATTCAGAATTTTCCTCTTATATTCAATGACGATGAATTAATAGAAATAATTAATCTTGGTACAAAAGAATTTATAAATTCGGGGCACATTCTTAAACTTATTCGATCTCTTTATAGGCTAAAAAGATTTTCTGTGGCAAAAACAATCCTAAATTTGCGTAATGAAAATAACAACAAAAAATTAGAATATTATATTTTATCAATTAGAATTACTTTACTTGAAACCTTTTATAAAATTTCGAAATTTTATAATTGAAAAATACAATTTACTCAATCGATAAAAATTCGTTTAATTAAAATTATAGAATAATTTATTCAATCGAATTGGATCAACTTAGGGTGATTAATCATTTATGAATCTTCATATATATTATCGACACTACAACACTAATTTAGGTATTTCAAAGCGAAGACCCAGTTGGTTTTCTTATAGAAATTGCTTGGTAAATTTATTCGAGACACTGTCGAAGAAAAATGATTCCAAATTGTTTTTTACACTTGTTTTTGATGGGAGTGAGTTAGATTATAAGTCTGACTTTAGTAGTAGGCTCCTTGTGGATTGGAGGGAACGATTTCAAAATATAAAAATTAGCTGTAAATTAATAAAAGCCGGTTCTGATAAAAGTTCTTTTGCACAAACTGTTGCAATTGCTGATTCTGATCAGTTGGTTGGAGATGAAGACTTGGTTTATCTGCTCGAAAATGACTATTTGCATACCGATAAATGGGTGAATGCATTAGAGATATTGTCTGCTTCGAACATACCTTGGGATTATGTTTCTTTATATGATCACTATGATAAATATCCGTTCCACCCGAAGTTCCATAAAAAATATCACAAATTACAGTCAAGGATTTACGTAACTGAGTCTAATCATTGGAGATCTGCTCCCAGTACGTGTGGATCATTTCTTACTCGGGGTAAGACTCTGCGAGAAGATGAATTTTTTTTAAAACGATTTAAAGATAGAAAGTTGCAGCCCATACTCAAATTAGTAAAAAACCGACTTCTGATAACTGCTGTGCCAGGGTTATCGACCCATTGTATGGAGGGTTTGCTTACACCGATAGTAGATTGGGAAAAAATCGCAAATTTTTGATTCTATAAACCCTATTAAAATTAAATTTCATTTTTTTTATGTAATGACTCAAATTCAATTTCTAGCTTTTTTAAATTATTACTTCTTTCTCTAATTTTACGCAATGGATTGCCTGCGTATATCCAAAATTCATCGCAGTTTTGATTGACTAAGCTCATTGAACCAATCGCTACACCTTCAAGTATTTCACAGCCAGGCAGTATTGTGGAACCAGTACCGACAATGACATGTTTCCCAAGCAATACTTTGCTTGATTTTACTCCGGTAAATTTTTCGGGAATAGTTGGGTTAGTCATATGGTTTCCAGAAAAATCATCAGAACTTGAGTAAATGGCAACTCTAGAAGATAAATTACAGTAATCTGATAAAAATATCTGTGCCTTACCAATAAGTATTGAATGGGTCGCGATATGCACATTTTTTCCTATATATATTCCTCCTTTGCCTGCAGAAATTACGCAAAAATCATCTATTCGCGTGTTTGAACCAATCTCAATGTTCTCGCAGCCATGGAATGAAACTTTATCAGATAGACTAACATTATTTCCAATTGATTTGAAACCTAAACTTACTATCTGATCATCTGTAAGAAAGGCCATCTTTAACACTCGCTAATAATATCAATGACTTTATCAACTGCTGAATCTTCTAAAGCTGGATAAATAGGTAAGCAAAGTACTGCTTCTGAAATTTTGTTTGCTACTGAAAGATTATTCTCATTGGAAGAAGGGTATTTTTTGTACATGTCAAACGATGATATCAAAGGATAGAAATATCTTCGGGCATAAATGTTTTCAAGTTTTAATTTTTCATATAAATCATCTCGAGATAGTGGAAATTTCTCATTTATAAAAATTGGAAAGTAGCTATGGTTGGGTGAGAGGTATTCACTCACTTTCCCTTTTTTAATATCAACTCCTTTAATTCTTTTTAGGCCATTTATATATCGGCTTGCGATATTTGCCCGCCGCATTTCCGCGCTTTTCATGTGTTTTATTTGCAGCAGACCAAATGCAGCATTAATTTCACTCATTTTTCCATTAATTCCCACTTCGGCAACCACTGTCTCACTTCTAAAGCCAAAATTTTTAAGATCATCGATATGTTTTTTCATCTCTTTCGATGACGAAATAATTGCTCCGCCCTCAAAAGTATTGAAAATTTTAGTGGCGTGAAAACTTAAAACTGATAGATCTCCATGATTAAGTATGCTTTGGCCTTCGAAACTGACTCCAAAGGCGTGAGCAGCATCATAAATAATTTTCAGATTATATTTGTCCGCAATTTTTTTGATCTCGTGTATGCCGCAAGGATTACCATAAACATGAACAGGAAGAATGGCTCGAGTATGTTTCGTGATTGAATTTTCAATTTTTGATGGATCTATGTTTAATGAATCCTCGCAAATATCTACAAAAACTGGGCGCAATTCATTCCATAATAATGAATGGGTAGTCGCAACAAAAGAGTATGGGGTGGTTATTACTTCACCTGTAATTTTTAAAGCTTTCATTGCTGTTAAGAGAGCAATGGTGGCGTTTGAAAAAAGAGATACGAATTTGACTCCCAAGTATTCTGCGAGTTCTTTTTCTAATGCCTGATGCATTTCACCACCATTAGTTAGAATTTTATTTGCCCATATTTTTTCTAAATACGGTATAAATTCTTCAAGCGGAGGAATTAATGGTTGCGTTACATATATTGGCTTTGTCATAGATAAATTTTTATTCGTTCAGTCTTGCGCTGATGCTATTATTTCTAGGTCACTTTTAATATAACTGCGCTGAATTTGAATGTCATTCTCTCCACCGGATAAATTTGAAAAATGCAGAGCTGACTTACTTGAGCCTGGAGTGCCAAAAAAATGCTTACTTTTAGATCGTAACTGCCTAATTTTAAAACCATTTCTGATGGCGTTTATATGAAGCCAAATATCATCAGCTTTAGGGCAGCAGTCAAGAAAGACTAACCCTGCATTCTTTATGCACTTTAGTAACTTCGGAGGATATATAACTCCACTTACACCCGTTGCGAAATTTGAGAATGAGGCACTTGTATCTTCACACAAATGCCACTTTTTGTACGATGCGAAGCTTCCATTTTCAAATATAATTTTTCTGGCTCTGAAGCAGTGGACGCAATTCGGGTCATTTCTCCATGCCTGAATTAGGCTCGCAAGCCAATATTTATCATACATTTTATCGTCGTCTGCTGTAACTAGTGGACGATCAAAATCTGTCTTTGAATCAATATAAGGGAAATATTTGGTGTGCGGTCCAACATCAGTGCTAAATGAGACTTCTAGTCCTCGTTTTTTTAACCTTTCTATATTTCTAGGAAGAGGCGTATCTGCATATTTATTTCCAAGGTATAAAATAATTTTTTGTGCTCGAACCTCACCCAACCCTATACTTTCAATTGAGGCAAAAGCTCTAAATATTCTGTCTGAGTGTGAAGTTAGTGTAACCACTACTTCGGAATCTAAATCTATAATTTTTTTACGCGAAATATAATTATAAAAAATAAGGTAAAGGAATAAAAATATCCTTTTTGTTTTATTAAAAATTTTATACAAAGGATTGTCAAATTCTTGAAATATTTCCACTGAATTAGCTCGCTCTGCCGTAAATATCTTCTAGCCTGACGATATCGTCTTCCCCTAAATAACTACCAGACTGCACTTCAATCAATTCCAGCCATTCTTTGCCTGGATTTTCCAGCATGTGCTTTTCACCCAGAGGGATGTAGACCGACTGATTAGCGGTAACCAGTTGACTCTTTTCGCCAATGAGTATTTTTGCTGTGCCGGATACAACGACCCAATGTTCTGCACGATGATGGTGATATTGTAATGAGAGTTTGCCACCAGGTTTGACGCGTATGCTTTTTACTTGATAGTTTTTTCCATTACCTAGTGAATCAAATGAGCCCCAGGGTCGGAATACTTCGCGATGAAAATCGGTTTCGCTGCGTTTTTTTGCTGTCAGGATGTTGACGATTTTTTTCACATCTTGCGCAGCATTTTTATCGGCAACTAATATTGCATCAGAGGTTTCAATAACGATTAAGTCTTTAACACCCAATAGAGTCACTAAGCGATAATCTGCATGAACATAACAGTCGCTTGCGTCATGTGTAATCACATCACCGCGTAGCGCGTTACCATCCACATCTTTGGGTAACACTTGCCACACTGCCGACCAGGCACCAACATCGTTCCAGCCGGCATCCAATGTAACCATAGCAGCTTGATCAGTCTTTTCCATCACAGCGTAATCAACTGAGTCTGATGGACAGGCCGTCATCGCTTGTTCTTCGAGCCGTATGAAATCAAGATCAACGTGTGCTTTGCTATAGGCTAGTTCGCATTGTTTAAGCATCTCTGGCTGATATTTTGCCAACGCTTCTAAATACGCTGATGCTTTAAACATGAACATGCCACTGTTCCAAAAATACTCGCCCGAGGCGACATATTTTTCAGCTGTTGCGCTATCGGGTTTTTCTACAAACTGAGCAACCTGATGGACTCCTTGAATATCGGTCGCTGGTCCAACCTTCAAATAGCCGTAGCCGGTTTCTGCTTGAGTGGGAAGAATGCCAAAGGTCACCAACTTACCTTGAGCCGCAGCTTGTGCAGCTAGTAGGGCGGTATCTTTGAATGCTTCGGGCCGAGTAAAGATATGATCAGAGGGTAGTACCAGTAGTACCGGATCGTCTCCCGCTTTACGCGCATGAAAGGCAGCGACAGCGATGGCCGGTGCGGTGTTGCGTCCAAACGGCTCTAACAAAATAGCATTGGGTGCTACGCCGGCCTCACGGCATTGTTCTGCGACGAGAAAACGATGCTCTTGATTAGAAACGATGACGGGTGATCGAATACCCGGAATGTCATGCAATCGTTGTAGGGTGAGCTGAAATAGAGATAGCTCTTCGGTCACGCCAAGAAATTGCTTAGGGCGTTTAGCGCGCGACAAAGGCCACAAGCGTGAGCCACTGCCACCGGAGAGGATAACGGGCGTAATGGATAAGTTCATAGTTTATTCAGCTTGCAGCACAGCGCGATACACATCAGCTATGCCTTGAGCTTCCTTTTCAATCGAAAATTCTGCGGTTACTCGGTCGCGACCAGCGCGGCCCATGTGTTCAATGGATCGTGTATCTGACATCAATTTTTTTACTGCCAATGCAAGAGCATCGACATCACCGGTAGGCACTAGCTCACCGGTTTGCCCTGGCTGCACGATGTATTCAAATGCACCAGTGCGGCTGGCAACGACTGCGCATCCGCTGGCCATCGCTTCCAAAGGCGTAATGCCGAAAGGTTCATAGCGCGGACAGGCCACCATGATAGCAACGTTTTGATACCAAATTGGAATTTGGTCTGCAGCGAGATTACCTAAAAAGACAATACGTTCTGCCAAGCCAGCGGCGCGTATTTTCTCATCCATCGTGTGTTTGTAGTTGTCGTCTGCAGCCAGAGCTTGACCGGTAATAATGGCGGCGAAGTCGGGAAAGTCAGGTAAGACCTTGATCATCGCATCGACAAAAATATCCGTTCCCTTGGTGGGACGTATGCGCCCAAACAAGCCAATCCCCAATTTGCCTGGCAGGCCAGTGCGTTGCCATGCCATGGATTTATTTTCTGGTGGTGTGAAGCGCTCTAAGCTGGCACCATGAAAAACCACTTTTGTCGTATTTGGTACAAAGCTCGCGGCCTCAGGAGTCGTGGCAATTACGCCATCCATTTTGCTGATTAACCAGCGTGGAAACCATGAGTGCCGATGTTTTGCTGCCGAAGTAAATACCAGCTTGATTGGAAACCGCAGTACATCGCGCAGAAAAATCACCAACATCATTTCCGGATCGCGCCGTACATGCCAAATACGATATCGGCCATCTGGAAGTTTTTTTCGCGACAAAGCGATCGCCTGCCATACGGACAGATAATAGAAATTTTTTGGATTTTGCGCTTTAGCGAGTTGAGCGCCGGGTAAATCTTCGCCTACGAATCCAATTTCTAGATCGTTTGCTTGAACAGGCATCAGTGCATTGATCGTTCCAGAAACGCCAGTGTAGCGCTTCTTCATGTTGGTGATGATGACGTGCGGATTCATTACATCAAAATGATATCGTACTGTTCCTGATGGTAGGTAGTCTCGACTTGCAAGGAAATCGGTTTGCCTATGAAGTCACCCAGCATAGCTAAGTGTTGAGACTCTTCTTCGAGAAACATATCAATAACGACTTGTGAAGCCAAGATGCGGAATTCGCGCGGATTAAATTGCTTAGCTTCGCGCAATAATTCACGCAGGATATCGTAAGCGATAGTGCGTGGTGTTTTTACTAGGCCTTTGCCGTGACAGGCGGGGCAGGATTCGCACAATATATTTGCTAAAGATTCGCGCGTACGTTTACGAGTGAGTTCTACCAAGCCTAATGCTGAAAAATCAGAGATAGTTGTTTTGGTGCGATCTCGTGCTAGGGCTTTTTGTAATTCAGCGAGTACAGCGGCTTGATGTTCGGCATTTTCCATATCAATGAAATCAAGAATAATGATTCCACCTAAATTTCTTAACCGAAGTTGCCGCACAATCGCATGCGCCGCTTCGAGATTGGTTTTGAAAATCGTATCGTCAAAATTTCGGCCAGTGACATAACTACCTGTATTGACATCAATCGTTGTCATGGCCTCGGTTTGTTCAATGATCAAGTAGCCGCCAGATTTGAGATCAACGCGACGGCCCAGTGCTCGTTCGATTTCTTCTTCGACGGCATACAAATCAAACAAAGGCCGCTCGCCGGTGTAGTGAGTTAGCTTAGGCAAAACTGAAGGCGTATAACTCTGAGAAAACTCACTCAGCTTTTGAAAATTTTCGCGTGAATCAATTTGTATAGTGGTGGTTTCTTCATTCACAAAATCCCGCAGCACGCGTTGCGCCAGACTTAAATCTTGATATAGCAACGCGGGAGCAGGATGGCGTTTACTTTCCTGGGATATGTGATCCCAAGTGGTTCGAAGATAAGCGACATCCATCCCTAAATCAGATTCGCTGGCATCTTCGGCCATAGTACGAATAATGAATCCGCCTTTTTCATCAGAGGGGACTAATTTTTGTAAGCGTTCACGCAATAGCTCGCGTTCTGCTTCACTCTCTATACGCTGTGAGATGCCGATGTGCGGATCTTGCGGCAGATAGACCAGCATACGACCTGCGATAGATATTTGTGTCGACAGGCGTGCTCCTTTAGTACCAATGGGATCTTTTACCACTTGCACTAGCAAAGATTGACCATCGAATAAAATCTTTTCAATGGGAGTAGGGGTAGTACTAGTGCCAGTTGGAGGACGTGCATCCCAGATATCGGCAACATGTAAGAAGGCAGCTCGCTCAAGGCCAATATCAATAAATGCTGATTGCATGCCGGGTAGCACGCGCGCTACTTTGCCCAGATAGATATTGCCGGCGCGTCCGCGGGATGCCGTACGCTCTATATGTAGCTCTTGTACGGCACCTTGCTGTATCAAGGCGACACGAGTTTCTTGCGGCGTAATGTTTACTAAAAGGTCTTCGCTCATAAAAGTTTGATGCCTGCTTGAATCAGTAATCGAGAGGTCTCATAAATGGGCAAACCCATGATGCCTGAGTAGCTTCCGTTTATACGCTCAATAAATTGCGCTGCGTGCCCTTGTACAGCATAACTACCTGCTTTGTCGTATGGCTCGGCGAGCGCGCAATAAGCTCGTAAGTTGGATTCTGATAAATCGATAAAGCTAACTTCTGAACGTTGCAGTGCCTCGTTTAACTCGCCATTCGCAATGACGGCTACTGCCGTAAGTACTTGATGCGTGCGACCTGATAAGGAGCGCAGCATGCGCATCGCTTCATCAGTATTGGCGGGTTTTCCGAGAATATTTCCATCGAGTGTAACGGTTGTGTCTGCCGCTAACACTGGGCGCAGCGGCAGCTTGCGCCACTGGACTGCATTCCATCCGCTTTCTGCTTTTTCACGTGCAACGCGTGCGACATAGTCTTCCGGTGCTTCACCAGGGTGTACCACTTCAGAGACAGCGCCATGGCGGCCAGATTCTTCGCGCAGCATCAGTAATTCGAAATCAACGCCAATTTGGCGCAGTAGCTCACGTCTGCGTGGACTCTTCGATGCGAGATAAATCTTGTGGTCGGCCATCGCCATGCAATTTTCCTAATGTGTTCGTGCGACGTTAACCGATATTAATTGAAGAATCGTTAGAGCGATGCTCGATGATAAGGGTGATTTTTAGTTATCGACCAAGCGCGGTACAGCTGTTCCGCCAGTAGTACCCTGACCATCCCATGCGGCAGGGTCAAACTAGACACGCGCATCATCAGGTTGGCTTGTTTTTTAAAATCTGCGTCCAAGCCATCTGCACCACCAATGACGAATGTAACATCCCGCCCCTGCTGTTGCCATTGAGTTAAGTGTTGAGATAGCTGCATGGTTGTCAGATCAACCCCATGCTCGTCCAGCGCAACCAGATAGCCGCCTTTTGGTAAGACGGTTTCAATCCGCAGTTTTTCTTGCGCCATCACGGTTTCAGCGTTGCGGCCCGACGAGCGCTCAATAGGCTTAATTTCTTTCAACACCAAACGACACTCGGGTGGCATGCGTTTGGCGTATTCCTGAAAGCCTGTCTCTATCCACGCGGGCATTTTGTGACCGACGGCTGCAACAATCAGTTGCATGGTGACTCACGCAAATCAGCGCGAAGCTGATTTTTTAGCAGCCTTCTTGGCAGGAGGCGATGCTCTTTTTGCGGGTGCCTTTTTACTAGCTGTTTTACCCACAATTTTTTTGATAGGTACTTTTTTTGCCGCGGTTTTAGCTGGCGTTTTACGTGCTGTCTTACTCGCTGTTTTAGCGGGTGTTTTTGAAGCCGATTTAGCAGCCGTTCTTGTGGGAGTCTTTGTTGCTGTTTTACTTGTCGTCTTAGTCGCTTTCTCGGCAGGTGCTTTCTTAGCGGCGGACTTTGCTGCAGGCGCTGGCTTAGATCCTACGAGGTGTCCTTTCACCAAGGATGGGCTTGTCCCGCTGGATAACCGTTTGGCAGCGCCAAACTTCACTTCTTTGTCGCCCCAAATTTCTTCTAAGCGGTAGTA
>Ga0214921_10009772_pt1 | contig 12037 bp, 14 predicted proteins | sample LL1505_MetaG_FD_177992 | JGI IMG/M metagenome (GOLD analysis project Ga0214921, IMG submission 177992) | Freshwater microbial communities from Lake Lanier, Atlanta, Georgia, United States - LL-1505 | ecosystem: Environmental > Aquatic > Freshwater > Lake | place: USA: Georgia | collected... | reverse complement strand
TTGCAGCCAGCGAAGATCAGGGTCGTTCGGTAAGCAATCTTGCCGCCTATCTTTTAGAAAGTTCCCTAAAAAATAAAGCACAAACCCCGAAAAAGGCCGAAAAAACTGGCTGGTAGCAAAAATTTCGACCCAAGGGCTTGCCAGAGGTGGGGGCACTCGGCTAAAAAGGGTGCTTGGGGGTTGCTAGCTCAGCGGTAGAGCAGTCGGCTCTTAACCGATCGGTCCTCAGTTCGAATCTGAGGCAACCCATCCCCATCCCGAACTTGGCCCCAGTAGGACAAGCACTTAGATCAACTTTCAATTGGATCAACTTTCAATTGGATCAGCTGTCGGTTGGATCGGCTTTCAATTGGATCTTCTTGCAATTAGTTGCGCGTGCAAGTAAAAGTAGATGATCCCTCAGTTAGCCCATCAAATAATTTGCGCGACCACAGCAAAAGAGTTCCCTGCCAAGGTGGATTTTGTTGAACAATTAGGGAGATTTGTCTAACCATGACCCTTTTTAGTGGCAAGTGCTGAGCACATAAACTAATAAGCACATTAACCAAAAAGTCCCCAGGTGGGCACCCAAGCAACACAAACGCAGATATTCGAACAGACCCCAAAGGGCCTTTGTCTCTTGAATTTGACCCTAGTCATAGGACCCTAGTCATTTTCATTAGAGTCGGTGGCGGCGCTGTCGCCTAGCGGCTTATTCGGTTGCAGCATCCCTGCATACAGCTTAAATGCATGCAGCTTCAATGCTTGCAGTTTTTACCCCAAATCTGATAGCAAAAGCCATCGTCTCGGCAATCAACGGCCTTCAGGGCAAATTCATAGCGTTCAGCAAATTTTTTCTCAATGATTTCCGAGGGGGCCTCCCCCTTGAATTCCTTGGTGAGCTTGCAAAGCCCTTTCAAGTTTGCCGGCAAGGGCACCACTGGCACTGGGGGAGCCGCCAAAACTGAGGCCATCAATACTGGGGCCATCAAAATCGTTGAGAAAGCAAATGCAAACATTGCGCCACCCTCGCGGGGCTTGGTAGTTAATTCTGCGCTACGGCATTGCCCCAAAACTGCGACCCACCACGGCGGTGAGGCCCATGGCTAGGGACCCCCAAAACAACATGCGCAGGGCGCCGCGTTTAATTGGGGCACCACCGGCATAGGCGGAAAGCCCCCCCAACAGCACCAGGGCCCCAAGGGCGGTGCAGGTAACAACTTGGGTAATGAACCCCTTGGGGGCCAGAGCAATCGTGAGCAGGGGCACCAGGGCCCCCACCAAAAAACAAAGGGCCGAAGTTAAGGCCGCCTGGATCGGCCGGGCCCGCAGGGTTTCGGTGATGCCGAGTTCATCGCGGGCATGGGCCCCAAGGGCATCGTGGGCAGAGAGTTGTTCCGCCACCTGGTGGGCCAGGTGGGGATCCAGGCCCCGCTGGCGATAGATCAGGGCTAATTCCGCCAGTTCGCCTTGGGGATCGGTGGCCAGTTCATGGCGCTCCTTAGCAAGATCCGCCCGCTCGGTATCAACCTGAGACTGCACGGAAACAAATTCCCCCGCAGCCATCGAAACCGCCCCGGCCACGGTGGCTGCTAAGCCAGACAACATGATGTTGTTGACGGAGGCCCCGGAGGCGGCGATGCCCACCACCAGGCTGGCCACGGAGATTGTGCCGTCATTGGCCCCCAACACCGCCGCCCGCAACCAACCAACCCGGTGGCTGTTGTGGCGTTCGCCGTGGTGGCGATCAGCGGGGCGACCGCTTCTGGGTTTATTCATCGGCGTTGCAGCATCACCCCTAGGCCCGTGCAGTTTCCCATTTCTGGCTACAGAGGGATATGCCTCCCCAGGGGAACCAATGAACCGACACCACCAAAAAACCTTGGAGGCTTTGTTTTCCCATCCGCTCCAGCACGGGGTGCGGGCCTCCAAGGTGGAAGCCCTGTTTCGCCAGCTGGGGGCAGAAGTTACAAAACTGAGTGACAGCCGCCTGCGGATCCGTTTAGCCCAGGGTGATGAAACCTGGATTTATAGCGGTGGCGGCCACCATCCAGACCTTGATATTGAAGCGGTGATACGAGTGCGTCATTTTTTAGAGGAAGCTGGCATTACCCCAGGCCATCCCGACGGGCACCCAGCCTCCGTGCGGGGGGACCAAAGCCATCGACTGGTGCTGCACCTAAACCATCACCAAACCGATGTTTATAGCCTTGATGGCGCAGAGGTAGTTCAAGCAATCTTGCGCCCCCATGGGCTCTGGGGCAGCGGCGAAAACCTCAGCCACCGCCACGACCGCGATATCGCCGGCCAGCGCGCCCCGCGGGACAACGTTTACTTAGCCGAAATCACTGCCGCCATGGCCAAGGCTGATGCGGTGCTGCTGTTGGGCCATGGCAGCGGTGAAAGCGACATGCGCCAGGTGTTACTGCACTACATGGAAAACCACCATCGCGAACTGCTCGATCGCATAGTTGGCATCGAAAGCCTCAATGATGATGGGCTAACCGATGGCGAGCTATTGGCCCTAGCCCGAGATCATTTCGGAAACCTGCCCCATCGCCGTCCAATCAGGGCCGCCGGCCAAGAGGTACAAGCGATCTGAAGGCGGGATCCTCACTGCCAAGTAGCTGATCCCAGAAGGTGAAATACAAACCGAAATTCCTCTGGGGATTGAGGTGATGTAAGGAATGGTGGGCTGGGCCAATGAACCAACGGCCAAACCAATGGTGGGGGAAAGTTGGTGGTAAACACTCCAAACCAAGATGATTGACCACGGCCCACACGGTCATGGTGATGCCGATCGCGAGCAGGGTTACCAAATGCAGAGGGATCACAAAAACGACCACCGCCAGAAATAGGGCCTGGGCAAAGGCTTCTGGCAGGTCGAAGGCAAAGGAGGTCCAGGGGGTGGGCCTCCGGCTGAGGTGATGGCCCCTATGGCAATGGCGATAGAAACGCCGGTGGTGAAACAAGCGATGCAGGAAATAAAAGTAGGTGTCTTGGAGCAGCAACACCACCCCGTAGCTAACCAAGGGATACCAGAGACCGTAGCGTTGTAGATCTGGATAGATGCGGGTGAAACCGTGGTCTAGGGCCAGCAGGATTAAGGCTGCGGCCAAGGCAAACACCGCCGTAGCCCCCACAGACAATGAGATGTCGCGTTTGATCGCAGCACCTGGGGCGCCATGGTTGGGCCTGGCGTAAAGAATCCAGTAGGAGCCCCCAGCCACCAATAGGTATCGGCTCAGCAACAGAGCAAACAAAATCAAAACCGAGAGGAGCAGCCCTGGCAGGGTCATCGCAGGCTTGCAAACGTAGGTTGCTTCATCACTGCGTTCTAAACGGGCTTGTGCGCTTTGCGTTGCAAAGAGGCGCTGTAATTTTGAGACCTCCCCAGGGTTTCAGATGCTGTTGACCTAGACAGCGGGGGATCCAGTGATACATTAAGGCGAATCTTTCTTCCAGAAGCATGCTCACCGGACAAGACCTCCTTGCCAAGGTCAAGGAATTCAGCGACGGTTCCAAGTCTGACTTGGTGAAAGCTTGCGGTTACGTGAGCAGCAAAAAAGACGGCAGCGATCGTCTGAACTTCACTGCCTTCTATGAGGCGCTGTTGGAAGCCAAGGGCGTGGAAATTGGTGGCACCAGCGTTGGCAAAGGTGGCCGCAAGCTGAGCTACACCGCCACCGTGCAGGGCAACGGCAACCTGCTGATCGGCAAGGCCTATACCGCCATGCTGAATCTGCAACCCGGCGATGAGTTTGAAATTAAGCTCGGCCGCAAGCAAATCAGGCTTGTGCCCGTGGGCGGTAGCGACGAAGATGGGGAAGATTGATCCCTGGCTTTTAGCCCCCTGACACCCTTCTCTGCCCCCTACGGTCACGACATCCTTGTGCTCCGTCCCCTGAGCGATCTGGAGACGGAGTTGGCCGTGGTGGCATTGCAGGCCCACAGCGCTGTGGTGGTGGATCTTTCCCAACTGGAACCGGTACAGGCCCAGCGCTTTGTTGATTTCGTTTCAGGGGCGCTATGTGCCCTCGATGGTGAGGCCCGACGCATCAGCGATCGGGTCTTTCTTTTTGCCCCCAGTGCTATTCACATCAGTTCCTGAACTAACAAGTGCCGGAGTGAGGTGAGGGGCGGCAAAGCTAGCCATGGGCCGCAGGGGAGCAACGGCCATCAAATTGTGGCTCTTCTCGCGAAACAGTAAAAGACAAGCATCCACGGCCCGGGGATAGAAGGCCGCCGCAATTCTTCCCATGCCCTGGGCCAGCAGATCCACGTAGTAATCAGCTGGATGTTTGTAGCCGCGGCTGAGGGCAGCGATCGCCTGGCGTTCACTCTCCAGGGCCACCCGTTCCGGCTGCAGCAGCGCCAAAGGGTGCACCTTGATGTGATTGGCAATGATGAATTCCAGCCGGGCCAGGCCCACCCCATCGCAGGGAATCGCCGCCAGGTTGAAGGCTTCCTCCGGGTTACCCACATTGAGCAGGATCTTGGTGCGGGTGGCAGGCAAATCCCCCAGGGCCTGTTCCTCCAGCCGAAAGGGCAGCTCACCGCGATACACATGGCCCACATCGCCTTCACAGCAGCTGGCGGTGATTGGGCTGCCATCGGCGATCAGCCGCGTGGCCTCGCCGGTGCCCACGATCGCGGTGATTCCCATCTCGCGGGCAATAATCGCCGCATGGCAGGTGCGTCCCCCCTGGTCGGTGATCACCCCGCTCGCCTTTTTTAGAATTGGTTCCCAATCGGGATCCGTGCGCTCGGTAATCAGCAAATCCCCCTGGCGAAAGCGACTGATCTCTGAGGGATCGCCGATCACCCGGGCCACACCACTACTCACCGATGCCCCAATCGCCCGACCACTGATCAAACATTCCGCCTGGTGGGGCTCCAGGTGCCAACTGCGCAACACCGCCGCCTCTTTGCGGGATTGCACCGTTTCCGGCCGGGCCTGGAGGATGAAAATTTCCCCGCTTAGGCCGTCCTTGGCCCATTCGATATCCATGGGGGTGGGAACCCCACGCCGGGCGCTGTAATGGGCCTCAATGGCACAGGCCCAACGGGCCAGGGTGAGTACTTCCCCATCAGTTAGGGCAAAACAATCCCGCTCAGCCCCTGGCACCTGGCAATTAGCCACCCCGCTGCAGCCCAATTCACTGGCGTCGGGCTCCGCATAAACCATGCGGATCGCTTTACTGCCTAGCCGTTTGCTCAGGATCGGTGCATACCCCTGCTGGAGGGTGGGCTTGAAAACCAACCATTCATCGGGATTAACCGCCCCCTGCACCACATTTTCCCCCAGCCCATAGGCCGCCGTAAGCAACACCGCATCGCGGAAACCCGTTTCCGTGTCGATGCTGAACATCACCCCGGCCGCAGCGAGATCAGCCCGCACCATCAACTGCACACCAATTGAAAGCGCCACCTCGAGATGGTCAAAACCGTGGTGCTGCCGATAGGAAATCGCCCGATCGGTAAACAGGGAGGCATAACAACGGAGGCAGGCCTGCAGCAGCGCCGCCTCCCCTTCAATGTTCAGGAAGCTTTCCTGCTGACCGGCAAAGCTGGCATCGGGCAAATCCTCGGCGGTGGCGCTGGAACGCACCGCCACCGCCGGCGCCCCCAGCTGGCGATAGGCCGTGAGGATCGCCAGCTCCAAACCCAAGGGAAGGCGGGCCCCCAAGAGCAGCTGGCGGGCCCGCTGGCCTGCCGCCTGCAACTGGGCCAGGTCATTTACATCCAACGAACCGAGCAGCTGGCGCAGGGGGGCCTCGAGACCATTGGCGGCTAGCAACTGGCGATAGGCCGCTGCGGTGGTGGCGAAACCAGCGGGCACGCGCACCCCCTCGGCTGCCAGTGACTGGATCATTTCGCCCAAGGAGGCGTTTTTGCCTCCCACTTGGCCAATATCGCTGAGGCCCACCTGCTCGAAGGGCACCACCAAAATCCCAGAGCTCGCCACGGCCATAGCTGCACCTGCTCAACTCTGGAGGCAAATCAGAGGAGCTGAGCCAGGGGGGCCCGGGGCGGCAATCCGCCATGGCTGGGGGCTAGTAATTCCAGAAATCCCGACTATTAGTGGTTTGACTACCTGTGATAAAGATGTCTAAATCCCAGCTCAATGCCTTCATGGTCAAGGTGGGCGCTAGCCCCGAGCTAAAGGCAAAGGTTGATGCTGCCGACAGCATTGATGCGGTGGTGGCCTTGGCCCAAACCGAAGGCCATGCCTTTTCAGCGGCCTCCTGGACCCGCCATCTCAGGGGATGACTTCCAAACTGTTTGTTTCTCGATTCCAGAGGATGTAGCGGAAACAACTGGGGATATCGCCCATCCTGAGCACTTTCACATTGCGCAGCAGGTGGGCGTTACGCTCGTGGCAGGCCCGAAGGTTATAATTAGGAATAATTTCAGAAAGATGGTGAATATTGTGGTAGCCAATATCAGCTGAAAACCAGTTGAAAATAGCTGGCATTTTGAGATAGCTACTGCCTTCTATGGCCCCACGGTCATAACTCCAGCCGTCGGAACGGTGGGCGTAGGAGCCCTCAAAATTGTGTTGCACGAAGAAAATACAAATAAATATGGCCGCGGAGAAAGTCATCACCACTGAATAACTAATCCAGAAGCGACCATGGCCGAGCCAAGCGCCCATCAGCAGCCAAAGGGCGATAACTCCAACGTTATTGAATAACAGATCCCAGAATTCAGCGGTGGTATACCAATGCTTGCTCTTGTAAGTTTTAAACAAATTAGGGATGGCGGCAAATCCCCCTTGGCGAACCTGGCTTAGCCCGTGGCTCAAAAAGCCAAAACAACCAAGCAACAAAGCAAGCCTTGGCTTAATTATTAGATAAAAGAAACCGCCGGGAAACAGCATCAAAGGATGCCGCAAAAAGGCGTAAAACTTTTTACCAAAGGGGCTATAGCCTAGATACTCCTCAGTGGTAACTAGAGCCGAAGGACCTTTGTATTTCTCCCAATCTCCATTATGTTTATGATGAAAAGCATGGCCCCTGGACCAAGGATATTGGGGAATTGCGTTCACAATTCCAAACAAGAAACCAGCGGCTCGATTCAGCCCTCGGGACTCAAATAAAGCGTAATGGCCGCAATCATGCATCAACGAGAAACAACGGGCTGAAAACAGCACCATCAGTGCCAATACTGGCAAGGCCAGCAAAGGCGCCTGGCCAGGAAGCTTTGCCAGCAATAACCAAAGCAAGCCGTAGGGAATAAGCGTATTTAGCAACTGGCCCGTAGCCCGCAGGTTGCTGCTCTGGGCATAGGGCTTTAAAACGAAGTCACTCCGGCGAACCGGGGAAATCGCTACTGGAGGGGCAGAAGAAGTCAGTTTTGTGGCGCCAGCATTTCGGCCAAGGACAAAAATGCCAGGCCCTGTTGCGCAAGCTTACAGGCAAATCTGAGACATGCGAGACCTGGCGCTGGCTAAACCGCTAACAATTCAAGACTGCCTGGCCTGGCGAAAGGAAACCACATCCCACATCCAGCCGGCCCAACTCACACCTCCCCTGGAGGGGAAGCTTGTGCTGGGAGCTGGCACAGAATGGGTCCAGCAGTAGCCGCCCACCATGCTTATGGAGCCAAAACGGGTTTGCACGATCATTACTCCACCTCTGGCCTTTCAAGGAAACTTAGGGCCTTCTTAACCCATACTGCTGGCGCAGCAAGTGCTTTGCGCAACCATATAGCCCATTCTTAATCTTTGCCTACCGCCTAGCCGATAGAGCAACCGCTCGCTGATGCGTTTGCCAATCCAACCGCCAGCCCCCACCGCCAGCCCAGCAACCTGGCCATGGCCCAGCAGGGTGCCCAGCAACAAGCCAACAAAACTGAAACCTGGGGCCGTAGCTAAAAAAAGGTTTTGTCCCCTAGCTCCGCCAGGGTGATGGCGGTGAAGCTGGAGCCCAAGGCGGCCAGGGAAGGGTCAGCGGCTAGGGGGAACGTCATTCACTAAACCAGCATGGCCCTTGGGGGAAAAGTCTTGATAAAGGGCCAAACCCCAGATTTAATTAAGAGCAGGAGCAAGGCCCCTAAAAGAGCTTTTGCTACGGCCAGCCTAGGCGATCGCACCTAGCACCAGCACTGCTTGCATCATCTACTGCTTGCATCATCTACTGACTGCATGATCAACTTACTGGCCATATAAAAACTCGGGATCAAATAAGTATCAGCCACAAGAAGCAGTTATTAAAATAAATAGCAACCAAATCTTTCAGCTAAATCATTGGTCTGCATCGCTGGGCTGCACCACGGCACTGTATCGCTGATAAGCTCAAGAAAATACTGTCATTTCTTGTGTCCCGCGCCACTGCCATTCCTGCGGCCAAACGGCGCGCCCATGCGGTGCAGGCATTAATTGAATTGGCCGGCACGATCTCACCAAATCAGATAACTACCGCAGCCATCGCCGATCGCATGGGGGTGAGCCATGCTGCGCTTTTTAGGCACTTTTCAGCCAAGGAAGACCTTTGGGAGGAGGCAGTGCGCTGGGCCACCGGCCAGTTGCGCGCCGAATTTGAGCTGATCGAACAGCAAACAAAGGCCAATCCCCTTGAAATCGTAGAAAAGTTAGTACTGGCCAATGGAGAGTTTGTACAACAGCATCCTGGTTTAATTCGCATGCTCTTTGCCGAGCTTCAACGGCCAGAAACCAGTCGCAGCAGGGAAGATTGCAAGGCCTATATGCAGCACTTTCGCCATCGGCTAGCCCACTGGATTGGCTGCGGACAAGAACAGCAACTAATTAAATCTAGCGTTGATGCCCCTAACTTAGCGATGCTATTGGTGGCCAGTTACCAGGGGCTGATGTTGCAGTGCCTAGTGCACAACGACCTCTGCGCCCTAAGCGATCGTATCCGCCTGGCAGTGTCGTTAATACTCAATGGAGAGGGGCTGGATTCTGGGGCTGGGGTCTTTCTAAAAACAGCACCAATGGAATCGCCAGCAAAAACACCAAACCCACCAGCCTAAATACATCAGCATAGGCCAATAAAGCCGCCTGACGATCCACCTCTTGACTAAGTAATTGCAGCGCCTGATCGCGGGCCCTACCGCCCCCGGGGGCCAACTGTTGCATCCATTCCTGCAACTGCAGCAACCGGTGCTGCAACTCAGGCCTTGTTACCACCAGGTGGGCCACCAACTGGGTGCGATGCACCACCTGCTGGTGATCAAGTACTAGCGTGAGGGCCGCAATGCCAAAGCTACCCCCCAATTGGCGCGTGAGGTTATAAAAGCCACTGCCGGCCCCCACATCCTGCTTTGGCAGAGGCCCAAGGGTGGCAAGGCTCAGGGGCAAAAACATCATCACTGTGGTCACCCCCCGGAAAATCAAAGGCCAGTAGAGGGAATCTTCGCCGGTGTCAGAACTAAGGGTTGCCAACTGGCCCATGGTTACCACCATCAAGCCGGCACCGATGGCAATCAGCCACCTTGGGTCAAAGCGATTTATAAATTTGCCAAGCATTCCCATGGTTAGGGCCGAGGCGATGGCACCGGGCAACATCAACATACCCGTTTGGGTGGCCGTGTAACGCAGCACCGACTGGGCAAAAATTGGCACCACAAAAACTGTGCCATAAAGCCCTAAACCCAACACCAGGGAAAAGGCACTGCCCGCCGCCAGGGATCGATGCCTCAACACCCGCAGATCTACGGCCGGCTGCCTTTGCTGCAATTCCCAGGCCACAAATACCGGCAGAGTTACCGCCACCAGCAGGGCCAATTGACGGATGCCGGCATTCTCAAACCAATCGTATTGATGGCCCTGTTCAAGGAGCAGCTGCAGCCCCCCCAAGCTAAGCGCCAACAGCAAAATTCCAAACCAATCAACCCGCCTTCTGATGCTGTTTACCTGGGGCTGATCAGCGGGCAAAAAACTTAGGGCCATCAACACCGCCAAAAGTCCAAAGGGCAGATTGATGAAAAAGATCCAGCGCCAGCCCAAGCTGTCGGTGAGATAACCACCAAGGGTGGGACCCAGGGCTGGGCCAGTGAGCACCACGATGCCAAATACCGCCTGGGTCATGCCCTGCAGGGCCTTGGGCACCGCCTGAAACATGATCGCCTGGGCCTTGGGTAATAGCCCACCACCCAGCAATCCCTGGAGAATTCGCGCTAACACGAGGCTTATCAGATTCGGGGCCAGGCCACACAACACCGAAGCGAAGGTGAAACCAATCAAACACCACACAAAATATCCTCGCTGGCCAAATATCCCACTGAGCCAATCACTCAAGGGAATCATCACCACACTGGCCATGGCATAGCCAGTAACCACCCAACCCACCTCCGCCAGGGTGGCACCAAGATTGGCCTGGATATTAATTAAAGCCACATTTGTAATGCTGGTGTCGATCACCTCCAGCAACGCCCCAATCGAGGCGGTGATCACCATCGCCCATTGGCGCAAGCTGAGTCTTTCTGCCGTCATCGGCGCCGCACCCTCACATTGGCCGAGAGGCCTGGCACCAGGCGCTTGGCCAATTCTGGCGACAGCTCATCAAAGCTGATGCGAGCGGTGATCCGTTGCACCACCTTGGTGAAATTGCCGGTGGCGTTATCGGGGGGCAAGAGGGCAAAGCGGGCCCCTGAGGCGGGGGCAAGGCTGCGCACCTGGCCGTGAAATAACTGACCGGGCAGGGCATCAATGCGAATCTCCGCCGGCTGGCCGGAGTAAAGGGAGGCCAACTGGGTTTCCTTGAAGTTGGCCTCCACCCAGGGCTGGGCTGCCACCAGCAGCATCAACGGCTGCCCCGGCTGCAATTGCCGGCCCGGCTCCGCAGAGCGGGAGCCGATGCGGCCCGCCTGGGGGGCAGTGATCCGGGTGTAGGCCAACTGCAGCTGGGCCTGGGCCAAGGCGGCCCGGATTTGATCAATCCGGGCCCCGGCGGCGGCAACTTTCTTTTGATCGGCATTCACCTGGCTGCGGCTGGCCTGGGACTGGGCGCGGCTCGCTTGGGAATGGGTGAGTTGACTGAGGGCCTGTTGGTAAGTGGAACGGGCCCGTTCCACCTCCTGGCGGGAAACGCCCCCCTGGCGCAACAAAAACTCCAGGCGCACCAGTTCAGCCTTACTACGCACCGCTTCTGCCTTGGCGGCCTGTTGGTCGGCATCGGCCTGGCTGCCCGCCGCCCGGGCCTGACTAACGCTGGCATTCGCCTGGGCCTGGCCAGCCTCCGCCTGGCGCTGGGCCTCCAAAAGATCGGCCTGGGCTTGGCGCAGCCGCGATTTGGCATCACGGTCATCAAGGGCTACCAACAAGTCTCCGGCCTTAACCAGTTGGTTGTCTTCCACCGCCACCCGGGAGATGGTGCCAGGGATACGACTGGAGATTTCGGTGATGGGGGCCTGGAGCTGGGCATTGTCGGTTTCTTCTAGGCCCCAGTGGAGAACCACCCAGCCCCCGGCCCCAAGGCCAGCCGCCAGCAACACCGCCCCGGTGAACCAGGAGCGTCGATTGGAGCTGGGTGGGGGCGCCTCGGCCATTCAAGTGAGTGGCTACTCACTTGAATATAAAACAAGCGGCACCGCCCAGGGCTGGGCCCAGCACAATGAAAACCAGCGCCATAGGCAAGCAAATGGGCGGCGTAGACCATGGGCTAAGGCTGCGCAGTCTGTGGAACGCTTGGTTACTAGCAATGCTTTTTCACGTGGAACTGGGGCTAATGCCGCTCTTCCATGGGCTATCTGTAAAAACAGGTAGCCAGATAAATCCTGCCCAGCTAGCGCTGCTATTTGGCACGATGCTTATTTATTTCCTTATACCCCTGGCTGCACTCCTTTTAATCGCCTATGCCAGCAGTGCCCCCCAGGGAGAACAGCGCTGGCGCCCCTGGCGACGGCTTCACCTCTGGCTGAGTATTGGCTATACCGCCACCAATATTCCCCACCTAGCCGCAGACATGCTGGTGAGAGATTCCCGGCCTGATCAGGTGCTACTCATGCTGGCAATGGTGACCATTGGGCTACTGATAAACCTGGAGTCTTGGCGCTGGTGCCGGCAATAACGAAGCAGGCTGCCGCAGTGAAG
>Ga0214921_10009771_pt1 | contig 12038 bp, 4 predicted proteins | sample LL1505_MetaG_FD_177992 | JGI IMG/M metagenome (GOLD analysis project Ga0214921, IMG submission 177992) | Freshwater microbial communities from Lake Lanier, Atlanta, Georgia, United States - LL-1505 | ecosystem: Environmental > Aquatic > Freshwater > Lake | place: USA: Georgia | collected 2015-05-28 | reverse complement strand
TTGAGGTAAAATCCATGTATGATAATTTCCTTTTGGTATATTATATATTTTAATATTTTCTTTCCTCATCATAAAATGCTTATTTAATACCAAATCAACTAACAATATAAAATGTTTATCATTAGTATCTAATATTACTTTTGTATAATCTGATACTTCATAATTAGAATAACCATAATAATTAATTATATTCATACTAGGTAATAATTCATAACTTATATTTTTATATACTTTTATTTTTACCTTAAAACCTGCCGCATTAGGATTTGTAGGATTTCCATAAACCTCACCAAATTTATCCACATCGTCCGGATTCAATATAAAATACAAATGAGGGATTTTTCGACCATTGTTTTGTGGGTTTAAATTATATGGACTTATATCTATTTTTAATACATCTGTAAAACTATAAAAAATATTATTATATTCAAATATATCATTTTCTATATTAATATTACTATCTAAATATTCTAAATAATGTGTGACTTTCTTAAAATTAACAATATATAATTTTTTAATAATTGCAGGTTCAACACTAATTGAAATTATATTATCATAAGCTGTTAAATATGTTAAATATTTAAAATATAATTCTGGTCCAATATTAATATTAGAAATTAAATATAAATGTTTTTCTTTAGCGATACCAGTGTTTTCTAAATAACCGTCATATGTGTTAGTGCCTATAATAAATTGTCTGGTATTCATATTAACAGTCGGTTCTGTTTCAAATAATAAATAAATTTTATATACAAATAATAGTTTTGAACCACCATTTATTGGGTCGTACGGTAATGTTAAAATTGTTTCACTATATACATTTGGCCTTATTACTTTATAAGGATTTACTACAGTGCAATCACTTAGTGTAGTTGTGAATTTATATCTTGATGTGTTATCTGCTGTAGCACTATATATATTTCCATCATCAAATTTAAATAATTGTGTTGAACCATTAGTAGCAATATATGTATCATTAAAAATAAAATCACTAGTTGAATTTATACTAGAAAGACCATAATAATTAAATTTAACATTACTAGTCGTATTTGTATCATTAATTAATAATTCGGTATTTATATATTTATCTTCTAATTTATTATCAGTATAATCAGGGGTAGATATATTATAAGAATCTATTGATGTAAATGTATTAATAGTACGTATATTCTTATTTTGGTCTGTAATATTTATTTTATATATATTTGAATCAATAATAGGATGCAATGTAGTAATATTTGTTGTATTTGTAGTAGGATAATCATAATATTGATTATTAATATTTTGATTAATATCACTTATTGATAAGTAATCATTTTTATAATTATTAGGATTTGATAAATTTAAATAATCAATATTTTTACTAATATATTCCAAATGATTTATAAATAAATTAGATACATTAGTAAGATATAAGATTACATTATCTGATAATCTATTACGCGACATATATGTTTTAAAAATAGGTGATAATATTTTTAATGTATTCTTTATTGTATTTGAATATGTTATAATATTTAATGCACCTTTTTCATAATTTATATCATAATCATACAATCTTAAATTATTAGATAAATACCATACAAACTCAGAATGAGAATAATTATTTAAACTAGTAGGTAGTATATAATTGTCATACTTGAATAAATTTAAATATTTATTAACTAAAGGACTATTAGATAATATTTTTTTTGATAAGAATCCATAATAATCATTATTTGTATTTAATAATTTTGTAAATGTGTCAACATATTTATTATTAATTGAATTAATTAATTTTATAATTGTAGTATAATCTGTATTAGTTAAAATAGTATTATCATATATTTCTATTAATTTATCTATTAATGTATAATAATAATTATTATTTAATATTGAGATAGGTGTATTAAATTCATCAAATGCAGGATTAAATGTTTTTTGACTAATATTTGTGTCAATAATTTCACTAATTATATAATTATTTTTATTAATATTATAATATTTTTCATTAGATGGTTTTATAAAAAATTGTTGAGTACTTAATGGTATTATATATGTTATTTTATTTTTATTGAGTGTAATAACTGAATTACTATTTATTTTAAAATTAATATTATAAAAATATAATATAGAATTTGTATAAATCAAATCATTTGTAATTTTATTAATATCACTTGTGCTTCCTGTATTACCAGTATTGCCAGTATTACCAGTATTACCAGTTGTTCCAGTATTGCCAGTATTACCAGTATTGCCAGTATTGCCAGTATTGCCAGTATTGCCAGTATTGCCAGTATTGCCAGTAGCACCTATTGTATTAGCTAGCATTATAAATGACTCATTAAATATAAAATCATTTAAATCTGATATATTTTTATCATTTATGTATTTATAATCTGTAGAATGTGATATAAAATCATTTAAATTAGGTGCTATATTATTTAACGGTATTTCTAAAATATTATATATATTAGTTATTGGAATAACTTCACCCGGTTTTAAGTCACTATCTAATTTCTTATCTACATATAGTAGATTTGTTTCTCCATATTTATAAGATATATAATCAAGTAAATAACATTTGTAACTATCAGATAATATAATATTATCAGGTGTTCCGTCTGGTATTTTTTTACTTCTATATATATAAATTCTTGTTACATCACGAACTGGCGGTATATCTAATATTAAACTAATTGATGTATTATTAATATTTGTATAAAATACAGGGTCACATACATTAGTAGTCGGTTTTACAGACGCTTCATTATCAGTTTTATAATAAGTTATTTGATATTTATAATTACCTTTCATTGTATTTATAGTATCTGGTCCAGGTTTAATATATATTATATTAAATGGTCTGTTTATTACAGGTGGTATTTTTGTTAATAATAAATTAGTATCTAATGTTGAATCAGAATAAGAAATATTTGGTTGGCCATATTTATTAGAAATATCCAAATAAGTAATTAAATAACACTTATAATTATCTAATAATAAAGTATTACCTAATATATTATCTGGTATTTTTGTACTCCTATATATACCAATATGTGTAACATTACGATTAGTTGATATCGGTAATACTAAACGGATTGATGTATCATTAGCATTTGTATAAAATACAGATGCGCATGCACTTGTTTCTTCTGTTGTGCCATCCTTATAAATTCCTCGATAAGTTATTTGATATTTATAATTGCCTTTCATTGATACTACATCATCTGTAGTTGATGTAATAAATAATATACTATGAGGTCTATTTATTAAGGATGTATTAATTGGTTTTGTAATAGAAAAATATGGAGTAGTATATAATTGGGTTAAAAGAGCATCAGGAACATTATCAGTAAATGAATTACTAAATATACTATTTACAGTTGTTAATAAATACATACTTGGATTTATAATAACTGGATTCATAACTTTACTACGATAAATACGCCAACAATCAAACTCTTTATTATTAATTAATGTTGTTATAATTATAGAAACAAACTGTTTTTCAGCAATAGTTATATTAGTTGAAGTGTATAATATATTTGTTTCTTCATTTGTAATAGAACTATATAATGTTATTTTGTATATATATTTTCCAATACTTAATGACACTGCAGTGCCAAGTGAGAGACTTATTGTAGCATTTATTGGTTCAGTATAATTATTATAATTTGGCACTAATTTAACATTATCCATATAATTATATTTATTAACTAAATAATGATGTTTTGGCGTTAATGTGTTAAATATAAATGAAGGTATTTCTATTTGGCCGTTATTATTAATAGTATATATATCAGTAGTCCCAGTTGCCCCAGTAGCCCCAGTAGTACCTGTTGCACTAGGTATCCCAATATTATATATTTTATAAGGAAAATCATATTCTTCAATATAAATTTCATAAATATTATTGTAATTACCAGATACTATATTTATTGGTTTTCCAAAACTATCTCTTAAATAATAAATACGATTTTCAATAAAGTCTCCATTAATTACAGTGGATCTAGTTTTTACATCAATATTTACAATTTGTTTGCTAACATTTGTTGTAATATTTGCAAGTGTATTTAATTTAGTAGTGTTATCTGATATATATTCAATACCTAATTCATTATCATACACAGTATCTATTAAACTAGTTTTAATATTATCATTTATTTTAGTTAATAAATAAAATGTAGTAGAATTAGCTTTTGTTCTATATATTTTCCTTCCAATAATATTTTTATTCTCAGAAATAGGTATATTTTTAATTTCTATATATGCAGATTGTGTAATTGTAATATTTATATAATCACTTAAATCAGATTCATTATTTAATGTATAATAAGAAATTGCATATAAATATGTGCCTAATAATATTGGTTGTGCCGTCTTGGGCGTTAAAGTAATTAAATTAGCTGGTTTTACAATTAAACTATCATTTAAATAATTAATTACTAATACTTTTAATTTTTTATTGATCATTTTAGAATTTATATCATCAAATGCAATAGAATCATAATATTCTGTTTCAAGTAATACTCTCGATTTTGTTATATTACAAATATTTAATTGATTGTCAGATGTTTTTAATAATAATATATATTTATTTGTTTTAATATATGGTTTTATAATACCTGTTTTATAAAAATTTAATAATGGAACATGTGTTGAATAATAAGCTGTTAATTTTATAGTATCGCCATTTGAAAAAGTAGGTATATCATTTAATGTAAACACTAAATAAATACTATTTACATTTAATTCATTCATTTTCATTTCAAAAGTAATTGTATTAAATGATAATGGTATAAAACCTGAAGATAACATTTCTGTTGTTTCTGTTAGTCCGGTTATTGACAGTGGTCCAGTTGCTCCGGTTGGTCCTGGAGGCCATGTAATTCCTTGTGGCCATGTAATTCCTGTGGAAACATATTTTTTATAAGATAATACTATAGTTGTTTTATCATCATAAAAATTATCATATCTAATATATAATTTTTTAGTGGTTGAATCAGATATTACATCTAATAAATTATTTCTATTATAATTATCTGTTTTTTCAACAGAATTATAATAAATATAATCATATGTATTTGTTATTTCTAAATGATTAAAATCTTTATTTTGATTAATATTTTTAAAATCAGTTGTGTTTACGTTGGTTGAACCTGTTGCGCCTGTAGCACCTAATGTAGTTGCAGCACCCAATGTGGTTGCTGCACCCAATGTGGTTGCTGCACCCAATGTATATATTTCTACATCATACATATTTTCTTTAAATTTTAAAAACGCATTATTATCAATACATGCAGTCCCCAACCAACTATTCTTATAAAACATTTTAATCCAAGAGTTTTTTATTTCATCACTTGTTATCATATTACCTGGATTAAATGTAAAATAATATGTTAAATTACGTTTAGGTGAATCTAAAAATTTTGGATTTGATTGTGTTCTGCTATAATTGTCTATAAATTTCTTATATAATCTATCTACAACTAAATTCCTCCAAAAAATAATAAATGATTTAATGCCACTATTTAATATTGTTAATTTAAATGATATAGTTAATACATCATCTGCTATATTTGCATAAATATTTTCTAAATTAACGGGTGTTAAATTATCCATTTCATTTGTTGATAGTTTACCAGTTAATTTATTTAAATTAGGATATTTAGTAGTTTCATTAATTAAATATGTATTATATAAATCATTTGTATAACTTGTTTGGATTGCATCAGTATATTTATAAGGCATATAATATTCAGCAAAATTTAATTGTCTATTTGGCACTGAATAAAATCTATTCAAATATATTTTTAATTTTATATAAATATCTTTTGGATTTTGAAAATGTAAATCATAAAATAAATTTGAAATATAATCTTCTAATATATAATATCTATTAATTACTTCATCTAAAATAATATTTTTAATATTATTAGTTGATAATGTTTCATTAATTAAAAAATTTATATTATTTTCCCATTCAGTTTCATAATGAACATTATTAATATTGACAGTTTCATTAATATTATTATTTTCAAATGTATCATACTTTTTCCAAAATGTATATATTGCTTTATTATCAGAGTATAATAATTTATAAATAAATAATATAATTAATGATGTATATTTTAAATAATCCATTTTATAGTCATCAAAGTTTTTAAAATTTTGACTACAATATTTATAAATTATATCAATTTCATAAGTATCACTTGTTGCAACTGCTGTATCAAAATCATTTATATATTCTATATATCTTTCTATTTCTGTTTTATATATAACATTATTTCCCCCGTCTAATAATTTACTATTTTGATAAAATGATAAATAATCTGTGTTTTTGTAATAAGAATTACGTTCAAAATAAAGATAATATATTCTATATCTAATTGATTCATATAAATTATTATAATTATTTTTAAGTGTTTGTAATGAATCTAATAATATATCTTCTTTAGATGTTGCAATAGTATTAAGCCAATATTGTTCCCAATAATTTGACTCTAATCTTAATAAAGTAATAATAGGCGATATTGCATTGTCTTCAATTGAATAATAATAAACATTATTACCTAAATCTGTACTATTAATATATTCAGGTAATAATGCATCTATAAATTTGTCAGGATTGATTTGTGTTAATGTTTTTGTAAAATTACCTAATTTAAATAATTGTTCAGGTATAATATACCATGGATTACTAACATTACCTGTATTTCCAGTATTTCCAGTATTTCCAGTATTTCCATCATTTCCAGTATTACCATCATTTCCAGTATTGCCAGTATCACCTGTATCACCTGTATCACCAGTAAAATCGATATTACCAATATTAAAAACATAACAGTTTTTATTCATATAATTAACACTTAATTCATTGATATTGTATTCAGTATATGTTATTTTTTCAGTTGTGTTTTTTATAATTTCAAAATATGGAATTTCTAATTTTAAATAATTATTATATAATAAATCTCCATTTTTCTCAATTATTTTATTACTACCCTTGCCAAATTCTACAGAACCTAAGAATCTATCAATTTGACAAATTGAAAATAATGTATGTTGTTTATAAACAGTTTTGAAAAATGTAATTTCTGGATCACCAATAATAGGCGAATCTTGTATTCCGGTTGTAATTAATTGAATTAATCCACCGCCCATTTATTATAATATTAGGTAAAAATAAAAAATAATCTTTAAAACTTTTTAAATAAAAAATATAACATTCTATAATGAATAATTATTATATAAAAGCAGTATTACTTGAAAATTGCTCTTATTCAAAAAAAGCTAGTGATTTATTAAAAGAACACAATATAGAACATATACAAGTTGATGTTGATTTAAATACAAAAGATAATTATAAAACACCATTAATTGATACTTTTCCACAAATATATTTATGTAAGCATAATGCATTAGGCACACAATTATTAGGCGGGTATGATGATTTAGCCAGTTTTATAAAAAATTTTAAAAAACATGAGTTAGATAGTAATAAAATAACAGGATTTATGAAACAATATAAATGGTCTAGACGAGGCACGCTTAGATTAATACAAATTATTAATAATATAACTTGATAAAATTTATATTATAATTTTCCCATCTGAAAATATACCTACTTGCACAGAATCAGAGTTATAAACAATTCCATTTTCTTTAGGTTCATAATAATAATCATTTCCATTAATAGTTATTTTATTTAATATAGTATCGCTAATAGTATCAACACTATCATTTGTTGTATTTGCTTGAGTTTCAGGCAAATCATTTGTTTTTAAATATTTACGCTGTAATACATTAAAATCTAAATTTTCTCCTTTGCAAATATTTAATAATAATTTATAATTTTCTTCTTTAACATTATTTTTATATTCTTTTTTTATTGCCATTATATTTTCTTGTATAATATCATCTAATGAACACATAACATTTTCATGTAATAATTTTAATCCCTTTAAATTTTTCATATGTATAAATTTATATATATGGTAAATTAAGAGAAATTATATATTTTTCAATTTTTATAAATCAATTAATTTAGGCTGTTCATAAGAGCCTAATAAGGACAATTTATCTTTTTTATTGATTTTTTGTGTTTTTTGAGATACATTATATTTTCTTGTTGATGAGCTAATATTTGTTTCCCATTTTTTATTGACATTATAATTGGAATTATAATCAGGATTATAATTGGTATTATAATTGGAATTATAATTGGAATTATAATCAAGATTATAATTGGTATTATAATTAGGATTATAATTGGAATTATAATTAGGATTATAATTGGTATGTTTATGTTTTTCAGTTATTAAATTATTTTTATTTTGTTTATAATTATTTATATTTTTAGTATTTGATTTTTTTTTAATAGTTTCCATTTCTAATTCTATTTCTAATTCTAAATCTAATTCTAGTTCTAAATCTAGTTCAATTTCTGGTTTTTTATTATATGATATATTTGAATTACAACAATCATTAATATTATTTTGAAGCCAATAATCAATACCATTATTATCAAATAAAAATAACATTAATATTATTTAAATATATTATGAATATAATTGAATTTATTATATATTCAATTTTTATTATATTTTGATTTAAGGAAATTTATATATTTTAATATAATGTTTTTAGTAGATAAATATTATAATGATACTAATTATATAATATGTCATTCATCTATTTTAAGAAAACTAGTAAATAGCTTTGATACACAACAACAAACATATCAAAATATATTAAAATTATTGAATAGCAAACAAAAACAAATTAACTCAAAAAATATAAATAAGATAGAATTTTCTCAATGTATAAAACAAAATAATGATTCTTCAAAAGATTATAGTGTTTTTTCCAATGAAATAATTCATACAAATAACTATACAAGATATTCTAATTTTCAACACTTAATTGTATATGGACCAGATGGGTGTAGTAAAGATTATTTAATTAATAAATTATTAGAAAAAATTTTTGGGAAAAATAGTGTTGAATTAAAAAATGTAGAATATACAGTGTGTGGTTATTCAAATACAAAAACAAAAATTATGATAAAACAATCTAAACATCATATTATAATTGAACCAAATTCAAATGGTTTTGATAAATATTTAATTCAAGAAATAATACAAGATTATGCAAAATCAGAATTATTAAATATTTTAAAAAATCGTAAATTATTTAAGGTTGTTATAATTAATAAAATAGATAATTTATCTTATTATGCACAAGCATCATTAAGAAGAACAATGGAAATATATTCACATTCATGTAAATTTATTTTAATATCAGATCAATTATCTAAAATTATTGAACCATTACGGTCTCGCTGTTTATTAGTAAGAGTCCCATTACCATCAAAAGAACAAATATTAGATACACTATTATACATATGTAATAAAGAAAATATAACAATTAATTTTAATAATTTATATACAATTATACAAAATTCTGATAATAAAATGAGTCATGCAATATTATTATTAGAATTATATAATAACAATATTAAATATGGAAATGATTGGGAAATAGTTATAGAGTCAATAATAAATAATATTATTAATGCTAATATAGGTAATAGTAAAAAATTATATAAAATTATAAAATTAATAAGAGAACAATTTTATATATTATTTATAACAAATATATCAACACAACTTATTTTAAGAAAAATAATGTTAAAATTGATTAGTAAAACAAATAATCTTTTATTAAAATATAATATTATTAATATAACATCTATTTTTGAACAAAGATTAAGTCAAGGAACACGACATAATATTCATAGTGAGGCTTATATAATAAGATTAATACATTTATTTACAAATTATCATAAAAATAATATAACAAATTATACTATAAATAATATATCTGATTATAATGATGTCCTTGAAATATAAATATAAAAATTTTAATATATATATATTAATAAATAATGGAACAAAAAAAATATAATTTAGAAAATAAAATTAATATTATATATGATTTTGTATATAATTTAAATACAACAGATTGTTTTTCATTTGAAGAAATTATAATAGGAAATATATCAATTGATGATATTAAAATACCTTTGATTGATAATAATAAAGATAGCAAACAAGATATAGAAATATATAATAATTATAAAACAGATATATTAAATACACGTTTTAAAATTATATCATTTAATAATGATACTAAACAAATTATATTAAAAAGATATGGAGATGATTTTCCTACAAGTATTAAAATAAATTTTTATAAATATAATGATACTAAAATAAATAGTTTAGATACAGAAATTAATAATGATTCTTTATTATCATATTTATTAAGTCAATTAATTTTGAATAAACAAACAACGCATATATTATTACCAATTTTAAATATTGATATGTTATTTACAGATATTGAACATGTATTAAAAAATGATGATTGTTATGATAAAATAAAAATTGCAATAAATAATAATGAAATAAGCAATATTTGTTGTTGTCAATTACGAGAACAATTTTTTAAAATTATGGTATTAGAAGATTATTTAAGTAAAAATAAATGTTCGCATAAAGGTTTAATATTTCAAGTGATACATACACTTGCAGTATTACAAACACAATATCCAGGTTTTAGACATAATAATTTACTTCTTAAGAATATAGTAATATATTTAAAAAAGAAAAATAATCAATATAACATATATAATAATTTTAATAAAAAATCTAATGAAAAATTTTATATACCAAATATAGGATTTGATATTAAAATAACTAATTTTGAAAATACAATTATACCTGTGCAAGGTAGCTCCTCAAGTAACGCATATATAGGTTCATTTAATATAAATAATCCAAATATTAAATTTGCAGATCAACCAAATCCATATTATGATATTTATATATTTTTGAATGATTTTATAAATATTGTACAAAAAGAATTAGAAGATGAAGCAAAATGTAATAAAGAAACAATAGAATTTCTGAATAAATTTATTCCACCTCATTTAAGATATGATAAAACAAAAACAACTACTGATTCTACAACTGATAGTACTAAAGTAGTTAATAATAAATTTAATAAAAATTATAATATAATATCACCTATTGATTTGTTAAATGACCCATATTTTGATGAATATAAAAAAGTTCCAGATCAAGTAATTAGTAATACACGCATAATATCACATGATTATTTTACAGGATTGTATCAATATAAAACTGTTTTACAATCTGATAATTATTCAGTATTAGGCCATCAAGATAATTTAATATCTAATTATAATATAATGACAACAAAAACTAATCATACAGATTCAAATATGACAGACACGCGCACTATTTATAAAGAAACTAAAAATATAGTTAAATTACATAGATTAAATACTATGTCTGGTGGAAATAGTGCTCCTAAACATAAAATTACTTCTACAAAAACACAATATAATATGTCAGGTGGAGCACCTATATTACAATCATCATCAAATATGGTGCAATCTGCAAATTATAAAAAAGAAAAATATACACCATTTGCATCAAATGATGAAAAACGCATACGAAAAAGTAGAACAGAAGAAGGAAATATAAGAGAACCTCCTGTTATTTTAGAACAGAAAATATATGATACATCAAAAAAATCATCATCCTCAAAAACACAAATGCCACCCGCCTATATACCATTACATGATGTTGATGGCATACCTCATAATTTATTACCATATACAAAAATGATAAGTCAGCCACCTCTTCAAAAAGTATATAATATTAGTTTAAGTAGTCCATTTGTAAATCATACAACTATTAGTAATGTATATGAAGATACATTACCAGGAGAAATAAATGCACTTACATCAACAACTGTTAGTGATAGGTCTCAAATAATTACATTTTTGCGTAATTCATTATTACATAAACAAGATGGTGAAACAATGTGTATTACAGGTGGCGAGTGTTCATTATTATCTTATATTAAATTATTAGATGTGAATCCATATACAAAATATCAATATAAAAGCTTACCAAATGACTTTTTATTATACAGCGCAGCATATCCAGTGCGATTTG
>Ga0214921_10009770_pt1 | contig 12039 bp, 13 predicted proteins | sample LL1505_MetaG_FD_177992 | JGI IMG/M metagenome (GOLD analysis project Ga0214921, IMG submission 177992) | Freshwater microbial communities from Lake Lanier, Atlanta, Georgia, United States - LL-1505 | ecosystem: Environmental > Aquatic > Freshwater > Lake | place: USA: Georgia | collected... | reverse complement strand
CATTTTAAGTTTGTAATTAATTGTCATAAATGACTTTCCAAATAACATAAATACATCAGTAATCATAAAATCAATTGTATTGTTTTTACCAGTATCTATCCAAATACCATCAAATATTGTTCCATTATAATATTTTTCATCAACTCGCATTTTAATTTCAGAAATTTTAATATTATCTTTGTTTAATAAATTTCTATTATACGATATACTTCTTCTATCAACTAAATAACTATAATATTCATTATTATCTTTCATAAAAATTAAAAATGAATTAATACCACATGAATTTGCAGATACATAGTATTTTCTATTTCGTAATTCATATATTTCATTAACATTCTTTAATAAACTATATCTTTGTTTATTTACTTCAATGTGATTATAAATAAAATCTACGATTTTATCTTTAATATTATGCATATTATATCTATTAATATTATTATTATCTTATATTATCATTTTTTTATGTTTATTTAATAGTTAGCATAATCATCCATCATTCCATCAAAACCTTCATAATTTAATATATCATTTTGATGATGAATATTATTATCAACTAATTTATTATATACTTCACTTATCTTTTTACCATTCGATTTTAATGCATTTGTTGGATTTCCATCTGTTCTAATTTCCGCTATTTTGTCTACAACATTTACATCATATGTACCTTGATTAATTATTTTACCAAAATCTGCAAGATTATTTCTATTTTGTTTAGTTAATTCAGCATGTGCTATATCAGAAATTAATAATGATTTAACATCTTCTGGTAAATAATCATTAGAACAATCACCTAATTGATGTGAAGACATTTTTTTATAAGATCGAATTGGATCAGTTAATGGAATAGTTGCCTGTGCCGCAATTAATGATGTTGTTTTTGGAGAAGGTCCTTTTACAGGTATAATTGATGTTATTTTTGTTTCTGGATTTCTAATAACAATATCATCAAAAGTTTCTTTTTTGGATAAATGATATAAAATAAAAATTATTATACCTAAAATTAAAATTAATAAAGTAGTAGTCATTATTATATATTTAATATATATATTTTTTTCATTATTATATTATATATGATTGAATATAAATTAATAATATTAATAATATTAATTACAATATATATTTGTACTATATATATTTTGTCTTCTAATAAAAAAGAAAAGTTTGAATCAATTAATAATAAATTATATTATGGATTAAGTTGCACTTATTCTAAAAAAGATACATTTTATGAAACATTACATGATTTAGGTTATGAAGAAACAACTGATATAAATAAAGCAACATTAATTGTTCCATGTACTTATGATAATACCGAAAAAGAATTAAATGAAATTAATGAAAAAATAAATAATAAAAATATTAGAATTTATTTATTAAATAATACAGATAGTATTGTTTCTAAATTATCATTATGGAAAGTATTAAAAGGTATTTATGGTATTAATATTGCATTAAAATTAGCACCAATGACATGGGATATAGAAGAAGATTATGATGATTTCAAAAAATATTTTAATGATAATGGAGGTATTTATATATTAAAAAATAATAATCAACGTCAAGAAGGTTTAAAAATAGTTAATTCATTAGAAGAAATAGAAAAAGAAAAATCAAATTATATATTAATACAAGAATTATTACAGGATCCTTATTTAATTAATGGACGTAAAATTAATTTACGTTTATATTGTTTAGTTATATCGGATAGTAATCAAAATTTTAAAATATTAGTATATAATGATGGATTTATGTATTATACTGCTGATTTTTTTAAGAAAAATACAATAGATCATAAATATAATATAACAACTGGATATATAGAAAGAAAAGTATACGAAGAAAATCCTTTAACACATAATGATTTTCGTAAATACTTAGATTCTGATAGAGAATTAACAGAAATTGAGAAAATATTACGTAATAGAAATATATTATTATCAACATATGTATTCTCACAAATTTATTTTTTATTAAAATTAGTTTTTAGTGCATATTATAATTATTTAGGTAATAAATCAAAAGGTATTAATTTTCAATTATATGGTGTAGATATTGCAGTTAATGATAATTTACATCCGATGATTATGGAAATTAATAAAGGACCTGATATGAATGCAAAAGATACACGAGATAAACAATTAAAGAAAAATATTGCAAAAGATATATTAAAAAGTGTAGGTCTTGAAAAAGATATTAATAATCAATTCAAAATTATTTATGAAAATATAACTATAAATGATAAACATATATCAATAGATGATCTTAATAATATTATTTAGTAAAATATAATTTAGCATGCGACGACTTATTGCCTGTTAAATATTTAATAAAAAATATTACAGCAATAGCAAGAATTATAGATAAAAATATTGTATAAATATATTCATTTTTATTATTTTTTGGATTTAGTTGATTTTGCAGTGAGATCATTAATTATATTATGATGTATATTATAATGATCGAAATTATTTATTTGTTTATATATTAAGAGAGATAAAGTAACATTTTTACGAATATTTTCATTAAATTGAATTAGATTATTGATTTCTGATTTTTGTTGATCCATTTTAATAAATGATATATATATTATTTATTAAAAAAATTAAAGTTCTTTTTTAACATAACGATAACAAACATTTTCCTTATCTACATAAATAGTTTTATCAGTACCATTTGGATATTTAATTAAAATTTGTGTAGGTTCATTGGAAATATAAATTATACCTATACCTATAATTACTGAAATTATAAAAATTGTTATATCAATAGTCATATATAATAATTTATAAATTAAAAATTTAAGAATTAAATGCCATAAATTCCATATTATTATTTTCAATTTGATAATATTGCTGTTGTTGTTTTCTTTCTTCACGTTCATATTGTTCCCGTAATCTTTGTTTTTTTAACATAATTTCTTTCATTCTTTCTTGTTCCATTTTTTTTTGTTTTTTAGATATTAATATTTCTTCATTCACAGTGCTTAATTCATCAATGATCGACATTAATTCGTCATTACTTATTTCAGGATGTTCTTTTTTAAGAGATTTCTTCTTGGGTTTAATATTTTCATAAGTTTCATCATCATCTTTATGATAATAACGGAATGCTAAGAAAGCAACAATAGCAACAATAATAAAAATTAATAAAATATTATGTTCTATATATTCTTTATAAAAACTTTTATGTTGATAATTACTATTTCCATATGGTGCATTTTTATTTAATAAATCATTATAATAATTTTGAACTTTTTTAGATATATATGGATTACTCATTATTTATTATTAAATAAAATAAAATAAACATTAAATTAATATTATATATTATTAAAATTAAATAAATGGAAAATATTAAAAATATTATGTTAAATGAGCAAATTAAAATTACAGATTCTAGTTTAGGACATGGTTCTTTTGGAAAAGTATTCAAGGGTATTGTTAATGGACAAAATGTTGCAATTAAATGTGAAACAAAAAAGAATGCAGAAACATTAACATTATTACGAGAATTTAAAGTATGTAGAAAAGTATATTTAATTAAAAAATATTTAAAAAAATTAGCAAATGATGAAGAATGTGAAAATGATGAAAAATCAAATAGTATTAAGATTATGCGTTATATTGTTAAAGAAAATTTATTAAATTTACCAGATGATTTTAATATTGAATATATATATCAAGAAAGATGTATTCCAGAAACTTTTACTTATTTTGAATGTAATGATTATAATTTTTTAACAATGGAATTATGTGGAGAAAATTTAGAAAAGGTATTAGAAAAATATATTTTCATGGAAAATTGTAAATATTTCTTTGCATATCATTTATTACATATCATGGCATTAATTCATACATGTGGAATTATTTCTCGCGATATTAAATTATCAAATATTGTATTAAATAAAAATATTCGTGAACATTCTGATCGCTCTATTAAACCTTTATTAATTGATTTGGGATTAGCAAAAGAATTTGTTCGTTATGAATATGATCCTAAAATGCCAAAAGAAATGCGTAATAAATATATCTTCTTAGAAAAAACTGATAGTAAAAGTATTACTGGAACACCAAGATATATTTCATTAAATATACATCAACATAAATCACCAATGATTGTAGATGATTTAATTTCTTTAACATATTCTTTAATTGTTATTTTTATGGATAGAAATTTACCATGGGTTGGTTGTAAAAAAGATGATAATGCTTTTAATAAAAATAAACATACATTAACAAATTGTAAATGTAATTATCATAGAAATAAAAAAAATGGAAAACTTAAACAAAATTATATTTCTGATATTAAATTTCATACTCCATATAAAGATCTGGTTGATAATAAATATAAATTTTTAATTAAATGGTTAGAATATTTATATAATCTTGATGATAAGATGCCTGATTATAATTATTTATATTCGGAATTACATAAAGAATTTACTAAAAATGGTTTTACTTTACATGATCTTTATTTCAATGTTATTGAAAAAGAATAATTATTTAAAAAATAATCTGGTAACTCTTCTATTAACTTGTTTTGTTTTTGGATTACTTGGTTGTTTATTTTTAGTATTAGTTGTATTAGTTGTATTAGTTATTTGAGTTTTTGGTGGTTCATAATTATTTAATAAAATTTTATTTTTTAATGATTCTAATTCTGTTTTATCTTTAATATTATTAGTTGATTTTCTTGCTTCTTCTTTAATATTTGCCAACATTTCTTTTAATCCTTTAAATTTGATAGGTTCTTTATTTGGTTGCAACAAATATTCTGTTTCATTATCATTTGCAGATTCTTCAATAATAGTATCTTCTTGTATTTCTTTATTTTGAATTGATATTTTCTCAGGAATTACTTTATTTTTAGTATTTGGAGTATTTTTAACTTTATTTTTAAGTTCAATATTTTCTTTTTCAAGCATATTACATTTTTGTTGTAATTCTTTATATAAATTATTTGTTTTTAATAATTCTTCTTTACTTTCTTCTAAAGTTGTATTAATATTTTCATTAGAATTAGTTAGTTCTTTTATTTTATATGTTTTATCTTTGATATCTGTATATAATTTAGCAATTAATTGTTTTAAATTTTGTATTTCTTTTTTATCTTTATCATCTTCTATATTTTTATCTTTATTTTTATCTTCAAATGAAACAGATTTTTTGCCTACTTTTTTAATAAGTTCTTCATTAATTTTAATTAATTCTGCATTTTTACTTTCTAAATCTGAATTTTTATTTTTTAATCCAGAAATTACTTTTTCAATAATTGTCATATTATCATTTTTTTTAGTATTATCTACTATACCAACATTATCAATTGAATTTTCTTTAATTTCAATATCCATTTATAATCTATAATTTTTAAATTTTTTTATAATTTTATACTTATAAAAAACTAAAAGTCATTTACCATAACTATTTTATTAGATTCATTCATAACATAAGCAGATTGATATTCAGTTGGTCTTGATTCAAAGAAATTTGTTTTTTGTGTCATACCAATAGTATTCATAAATGTACAAGGATTTTCAACATTATATATTTTTTCATTAGCAACTGTCATATATAATCTATCTGCAATATATTGAATATAACCAATCATCATTTCTGAATTCATACCAACAAAACGACATTGAATTGTTTCAAGTGCAAATTCAGTTGCAATATTAACTGCTTCTATAATAATTTGTTTTAATTCATTTTTATCTGGTTTATTAATTAACATTGAATATAATTCACATGCAAAATCATAATGCATACCTTCATCACGTGCAATAAATTCATTTGATTTAATAAATCCGGGCATGAATATATGACCTTTTGATTTGTGAAATTTTAACCAAAAAATTGTTGCAAATGCACCAGAAAAGAAAATACCTTCTACACATGCAAATGCAATAATTCTATGTCCTAATGATTTATCAGATTCAATCCAATTTAATGCCCAATCTGACATTTTTTTAATACATGGTACTGTTTGTATAGCATTAAATAATATATTTTTTTCTTCTTTATCTTTAATCAAATTATCTAACATCATTGAATATGTAATATTGTGAACATCTTCCATCATTGATTGAAAACGATAGGTCATAATTGCTTCGGGAATTGTTATTTCATTTAATAATCTCATTGAAATATTTAAATTTACAATACCATCTGAACTCGCAAAAAATGCCAATATCATTTTAATAACATGTTGTTCGTCTTTTGTTAATTTTTCAAAATCTCTATAATCTGATGAAAAATCTATTTCTCCTTCTTGCCACATGGCTGCTTTTTGTTTTTTATATAATGCATACAGTTTGTCATATTTAATTGGAAATGCAGATAAACGCTGATTATTAGGATCAGTTAAAATTTCACTCATAATGTTTGTATGTAGATAATTATTAATATAAACATATTTTTAAATTTTATTTTTTAAATAATAATTTTGGCTTGTTACTTTTTAATTAAAATTAAATAAATTTTATTTTTTAAAATTTTAATTTGATCTAACTATAATATACTATAATAATATTAATAATTATGTTTAATAAAAAAATATTATTTGAGATCATTTCTCGTCTTATTAGTAAGAATAATTTAAACTATGATACGTCTTTAATAAATAAAGTAATAAATGATATTAAAATTGGTATGGGTCAAGATATGAATGAAAATACTTATTATGATTATGTTGCAAATACATGTGCATCTTACATCTGTATTGAACCAGAATTTTCAAAAGTGGCAACATATTTTGTATTAAAGAAACTAAATAATATAATTTCACAAGATTATGGCATTGTATTAGAAAATTTGATTAATTCTAATATGTTACATGATAACTATATTGATTTTTGTAAAAATAATGTAGAATGGATAAATTCAATTTTATGTTATGATAGAGATTATGATATTGATTATTTTGGTATTAAAACATTAGAGCGATCATATTTATTAAAATTTAATAATAATTTATTAGAATTACCACAACATATGTTTTTACGTTGTGCAATTCAGATTCATAATCCAAATAAAGATAAAATTAAAGAAACTTATGACTATATTTCAAAATTATATTTTACACATGCTACCCCAACTTTATTTAATTCAGGAACAAAGTATCCTCAATTGTCATCATGTTTTTTATTACAGATACCTGATGATTTAAATGGAATTTCAAAATCATGTAATCAAATGATGATGATTTCCAAATGGGCAGGCGGTATTGGATTGAATTTATCAAGTATTCGTGGAAGAAATTCTATTATTAAAACTACAGGAGGTAAAACTGATGGTATTGTTCCATTATGTAAATTAATTGAAAGTATTGGAAGATATTGCACCCAGGGTGGACGACGTGCTGGTTCGATTGCATGTTACATTGAACCATGGCATAATGATATTTTTGAATTCTTAGAATTACGTAAAAACACTGGTGATGAAAATTTACGTGCAAGAGATTTATTTTTAGGTTTGTGGATTCCAGATTTATTTATGAAACAAGTTGAAAATGATGATGTTTGGTATTTATTTAGTCCAGATATTGCACCAAAATTAAATAGTTTATATGGAGAAGAATTTGAAACATATTTTTGGAAATTAGTAGAAGAAGAAAAATATACTAAAAAAATAAAAGCACAAGAATTATATACAAAAATATTAGAATGTCAATTTGAGTCTGGTATACCATATATGTTATATAAAGATGCAGCAAATAAAAAGTCAAATCAAAAGAATCTTGGAACAATTAAAAATAGTAATTTATGTGTTGCACCAGAAACGAAAATATTAACTCAGAAAGGTGAATTTGAAATTCAGCATTTTGAAAATTATCTTACCAGTATTTGGAATGGTCATCAATGGTCTGATGTTATAGTTCGAAAAACAGGAGAAAATCAAAAACTAATTAAGATTACATTTTCTAATGATAAATTTATTGAATGTACTCCTTATCATAAATTTTATATTAATAAAGATAATATAACTATTAAATGTGATGCATCTGAATTAGTAGTAGGAGATGAATTAATATCATATAAAATGCCAGATGATAGTTTTCATGAAAATATTACAGTCATATCAATTGAAGATAATGGAAGAATTGATGATACATATTGTTTTATGGAGCCATATTATAATATGGGAATATTTAATGGTATATTAACAGGTCAATGTTCCGAAATTATAGAATATTCTGATGATAATGAGATCGCTGTATGTAATTTGAGTTCGATATGTCTTCCATCATTTGTTGAAGATGGTATATTTAATTTTGAAGAATTAGGAAAAGTTGTGCAAATTATTACAGAAAATTTAAATAATATTATTGATATTAATTTTTATCCTGTAAGTGAAACAAGATATTCTAATCTAAAAAATCGTCCAATTGGTATAGGTGTTCAGGGACTTGCAGATACATATTTAAAAATGAATTTGGCATTTGATTCAGATGAAGCAAATTTGCTTAATAAGAATATTTTTGAATGTATTTATTTTAATGCATTAACTAAATCAATGGAACTTGCTAAAAAATATGGTTCATATGAAACTTTTAAAGATTCTCCATTTTCAAAAGGTTTATTACAATTTGATTTATGGGAACAAAATCATGATAATCAAAAATGGAATGAATTAAAAGAAAATATTAAAAAATATGGAGTTCGTAATAGTTTATTAACAACAATTATGCCAACAGCATCAACATCTCAAATTATGAATAATAATGAAAGTATTGAACCATATACTACTAATTTATATTTAAGAAAAACAATGGCAGGTGAATTTATTATAGTAAATAAACATTTAATAAAAGATTTACAAAAACTTGATTTGTGGAATCAAACAGTTTATAATGAGATTTTATATGATAATGGGTCAGTGCAAAAATTAGATATTCCATATGAAATTAAGAACAAATATAAGACCGCATTTGAACTTAAACAATCATCAATTATTAAACAAAGTATTGATCGTGCAATTTATATTGATCAATCGCAAAGTTTAAATTTGTTTATTGCAACACCTAATTTTTCTAAATTACATTCATGTCATATGTATGCATGGAAAAATGGATTAAAGACGGGCATGTATTATTTACGTAGTCAACCTGCAGTAGATGCTATAAAATTTGGTATTGATCCAAAAACTATAGATGAAATTAAATCAAAACGTGCAGAAAATCAAGTATGTAGTCTTAAAAGAGATAATAATAATGAACCGTGCTTAGTATGTTCTTCTTAATATTAAAAATAAATATTTTTTTGTATAATGTATAATATATAATATTAATTTAAAAATGGTTGCTTTGGATTGGAAATGCGCTATTGGCACTGCTGTTGCCACTGTATTGATTTATATTGTATTAGTTTACGTATTAGGTGCTGAAAACAGACCATGGAAATACACTACTGAATCCGAAAAATGGACTTCTATGGAAGTTTTAATGCTTGCTTCTGTATTCCTTGCATTTAATCTTAACATTAACGTTATGGGAGACTGCCGTGCTCACTAAATAATTTTTTTTAAAAAAAATAAAAAATATTATATATAGACATATAATATTTTTAGTAGATAATGAATATAAATGAATATTCAAATAATATAGATAGCATAGATCTTAAAATTACTAATCATATTAAAAATAATGATATAAATAATGATATTTTAAAAAATCCATTTTTATTAACTTTTAAAAATTTTGATAATAAAAATAGTATTGATATCTTAATTGATAAAGAAAATATTAAAAGTATTAAAAAAATTATTAAAAATCCAATTAATTTATTATTAAAATCATCCGATGAAACTTTATTAATAACTAATATGTTAAAAATTCCTAAATTACATAAAGATATTATTAAAATATTAAAAAATTTAAATGATTCTTATGTTATTCATAAAATTTTATTACATCGAAATAAAAAAAATCAAACATTTACTATGAAATTAATTAATCTTATTGCAAAAAATCAATCGCATTTTAATAATGATTTAATAATAATTTTAACTTTAATTAATTCTATTATTAATAAATTTGATTCTGATATAGATCAATATGTTCTTGTAACTGCATTATTGGCAAGAGAAATTAATGATGATGATTATTTATTATCAATTTATAAAAAATTAAATATTAACAATATTGATATTTTTCCTGATGAATTTAATTTTAGTGTTATTGATTATCTTATTGAATATCAAAAATTTAAATCATTAAATTATCTAATTGATAAAGTAAATGATATTTATTTTGTAAATTTCGATTATAATACTCTTTTTAATTTAATTGATGATATGAAAGTTTATGATGTAACTATTATTAATTTACTTTTTAAAATTTTTAAAAAAAGTAATATTTATAAAATTAAAGATAAATATAATAATACAATTTTACATAAAATTATTAATAAATTTGATATTTCTTATGATATAATTAAACCAATCATTAATAATTTTAATCTAAATGATCCTAATATTGATAATGTAACTTTAAATAATTTAATATATAAAAAATATAATATTGAATTACCAATTAAAAAAATTAAATATGATTTTACTAAAATAACAAAAATTTTAAATTATACTCCCATTGGCACTTTTAATTCTGATAATTTACATAATGTTATTTATACTACAATAATTAAAAATAAATATAATAATTTTTATATACCATTTGTTCTTAATAATAATATTGATAATGATATATTTAAATTATCATGGTCTAATAATAATTCTGCTTATAAACATATTATTATGTATTATTTAAAATATTTTAATGGTTTGTTACCACACTTGGTTTTATTTCAAAATAAATATAATTTTTATATTCATCCAGAATTAATAACATTTATCAAAAATCATACTGATAAACAATATATTTATATTAAATTAAGATTAGATATTACAAATCCATTATCTAATGAAGAATTTATTCATGCTAACTTAATTTTAATTGATCATAAAAGAAAATTAGTTGAACGCTTTGAACCTTATGGAGAAATATATTATACAGAATCAAATTATATTAATAAAATGATTATTGAAAATATAGCAAATCCATTAAATTATAAATTTAAATTTATACAACCATATCCAGGGTTTCAAATCAAAAGTGATGAAACTAATGTTAAATCATATGGCGACCCTGCTGGTTTTTGTATGGCTTGGTGTTTTATGTATTTAGAAATAAGATTATTATATGAAGATTTAAATGGCGATGAATGTTTAGAATTAATTAATTATTATATTAACTATATTTTTAAAAAAGATGCGAAATATATGACATTTATTCGCTATTATGCTAAACATTTAGATGAAGAAAAAAATAAAATACTTATAAAATGTAATATGAATCTAAGTGAAATTTATCAAGATAAATATACTGATAAATATATAGATAAAATTATTTCAAATATTATGAAATATTATTAAGATTTTTATATATAACTAAATCAATAAGATGACTGATATATTAAAAAAAATTAAAGAATTTAATAAAACTTTGGCAAATCTTAATAAAATGCCTAATATAATACAAACTCAAATTAATAATCTTAATAATAAAGTAAATTCATTTAATATGTTTCTACCTGATCATAATCAAAATAAAAAATATATAGGGCTTTTATTATACGAAAATAATTCATTAAATAATACTGATTCTATTGATACTAATAAATTAAATAATTTTATTACTCTTAAAACAGGTAATTATATAATTACGTATAATATTTCTTTCAAAAATATATCATCTACGATTTCTGCAAGTATTGGTATAAAAGATGGTAATAAGGTTCAAATAATTAAAAATTCAAGATCAATATATCATCCAAAGAAACAAGATGCTAATTTAACTTGCACGCTTCTTTATCATACGGATAAAGATATTGATATTTGTGTAATATTGAATAATAATGATTCACTTAATAAAAATACTTTTGATAATTTTTCAATTCTCAGTATCACAAAGATTTAAATTATATGTTTTTAATGGAAGCATGTCAACTAATTCTAAATCAAATAAATATAACATTTCACG